>Ga0209726_10003862_pt1 | contig 19825 bp, 24 predicted proteins | sample Subgrocontami54m_FD_187453 | JGI IMG/M metagenome (GOLD analysis project Ga0209726, IMG submission 187453) | Subsurface groundwater microbial communities from S. Glens Falls, New York, USA - GMW46 contaminated, 5.4 m (SPAdes) (version 3) | ecosystem: Environmental > Aquatic > Deep subsurface >... | reverse complement strand
ATGTTCGATCTACTTTTTGATTTTTTATGTCTTCTATAAAATCGCTTAGTTGTTTTTCAGTCCATGAATATGCTCTTTGATACATTGGAACTCTGAATATCTTTGTTCCATCGAAAAGATCTTTGATTGTTTTTAATCCGTTTTCCATTTTTTACAACACCACTATTCTCCCGTAATCTGTAAGTGTCAATCCGTCGGGAGTTTCTTCGATTATGTCCATGTCTTTGAGTTCTTTGATGTGTTTGTAGAGCATGGCTTTGCTTACCTCTACTTTGTCAGAGAAATCAGCCATTGATGTGACTTTTTTATTGAGAAGGAATTCTATTATCTTGTGTTGTGCAGGTGTTATTGAATAAGAAAGTCGTGGAAGATAGACAATCTGTTTGTTTTCTTCTTTTATGTACATTATTTTTTTTATTCTTGAGCATCTTGCATAAGCTCCGAAAAGAAGTCCGAGAGATTTTGTTTTTCTTCCTGCGGTGATGTCTATGTAAATCTCGTCTTTGTCAGAAAGTAAATCTATGATCTTGACTGCTTCTCTTGCTACTTCTACAATGTCATAGACATCTGTTTTGATGGTTTTAATTTCAATGACTGAGCCGAGTGTTTGCTTCACAACTTCAAGTGATTTGCTTTGTTTTTCGTCAGGCTCTTTGTCAATTAGAAGTATCAATCTTTCAGCACTTATTTTTGTTACTGCAGCCACAATTGGCTCGAAAATATAGAGTGTAGCGATTAAAACTTTTGCCATATGTCCAGTGTATTTGGAGATATTTATAAATTTATCTGTTTGTGAGAATATTCTCACGTATTAAAGAATATTGTTACTTGTATGATACGAATTATTTCATATATTGTACTGTTGAAGTGTTGCCGTTTTTGCCACCAAACACCTTTTCAACCAAGAGGTATTTATTCATCTCAAGTGTCTTAATCTTCCTGTAAAAAGTCCTATAAACAGATGTGCCTCCATTCTTTTGAAAAAGCTCATACAACTCGGTTGTTGTCTTTCCCCCATTCTCCTTGATCAAATGCAGAATGTCTCTTGTCTCTTTGTCCAGGTCCGAGCTACCTTTCACACTGTACTTGTCCACTTTGCTTAAGATCTTCTCAATGTGGCAAGGTTCTACTTTCAGCGCTCCTTCGTCTTCTGCGGTCTTTCCTGCCTTTTTGAGCATCAAAAGGCCACAGCGAATGTCCCCCAGCTCAAAGGTCTTCTGACAGGCCAATTCTACTGCTTCATTTGACCAAGCATCAGGAAAGAAAGCATAAGCAATACGCTCTTTTAGGATGCCCTCTGTTTCTTCCAATGTGTACTTCTTGAACTCTATTATGTCAAGGAAAAGCCTGGATCTTAGCCTTGTATCCATATCAAAGAGCTTGTCTTTGTAGTTGGTGATGAGAACTATGCAGTTTCTGAGTATCTTCTGATTGATGAAGTATAAAAAATCAAGATCTTCTGCCTTGTCAATCTCATCAAAGATGAAGACTGCTGACTTCTGATTCATATTCTCGGCAATAACCTCAAAGAGTTCAATGCCTTTCTTATTCTGTGTGAAAGGATAATCGAGTTGCTGGCAGATACATAAAGCCACTTTGTAAGTGGTATTGTTCTCCCAGCAATTAACATAAACAGGGATGATAAGGTCTGTTTCCTGCTCCAGTTCAGTTATAACGTGATTGCATGCCAATGTCTTGCCGATGCCTGATGATCCAAAGACTAAAACATTGCTTCCATTCTTGCTATTGAATAAGGGCTTTATGCAGTCAGCTATTGCGAACTGCTGGCTTTCCCTGAACTTGACAAGCTTTGGCTGATAATCAAAGTCCAAAACCTGTTCGTTCTTGACAAGCGATTCCCCTGATTGAAGCATATTTTTGAATAGTGCCATCTGTATCATTTTGAAATATCTGAGAGTTCTATAAATACTTTGTGTGCCATTGTCAAGTGCAGGCAGTTTCAAAGGAAATTATTCACGAGCCATAGACGACACACGCTTAAACCCTATATGGCTGGACTTGACAAAATTACCTGCGAAACAGGTTAAACAGCACAGAAACTGTTATTGAAATAAAGGTTGCAACTATACCCAAAATAGCTATAATTCTGCCAAAAATCTGCTGATGCTCTTTCTTATGTTCTTCAAACTCACACTTTACATTCTGCAGATTTTCAGCGTACCCTTTGGTGCTTACTTTAAGGTCCGTAATGCTGGATCTGATGTCTCCAAGCTCCTTCCTGAGCTCCTTTTGACCATCTTTGATGTTGGACATATCTGAAATGAGGACTTCTGTCCTGCCGTGCATCTCTGTAATCATCTCTGTGCATTTACCACTAAGCCTTGGGTTTGCCATTACTGTTCCTCCATTAAGGCTTTCCTTGAAGCTTGAAATGTGTTAGGATGCATTAAAATAACATCTTCAGGGACTGATGTGGATTGCAGTATTTTCTTTCCTTTGACACGCAATAAGTTTTCATTTGAGTTACCATAAATTTCTGATTGTTGAATAAGATTGCTCAATTGAACTGATAATTCTTTCATAAGTACTCGTTCATAGACAGAAACGACGTGATTATTGAGCATTGTAGCAAGCATCTGCATACTATCTTTAGGATATTCTTTAAAGGAATCCAAGTGCTGTCTGCAGTCAAGTTCTCCAAGATAAATTTCATCCTCAACAGAACATTTAGCAGTGATCTTTATTCCAATCCCATCTTCAGGGAATTCATATTGAATCCTCATATATTGAGAAATTGCTGGGAAACGATCTTTCAATGCAATTTCTATATCTACAAATAACTTGCCGATGAAATCTTTTTGCTCATCAGTCCAATTTCCGTTCTCAATGAATTCCTTTTCAAATGAACTATCTCCCATCCCAAATACCTCTCTTATGGAGTCATAATTTCATTATATCTGTCAATGATTGACTGATAATATGTTTCCTCTTCAGATCCTGTTGTTGTTTGAGATTTAAGAGACTCTAACTTATTGACTGCAACCTGCATCGCTTGTTTGGATATTCTTCTTTGATACATTCTCATAGTCTTACACCTCATTGTCTATGAACAAACCATATTCTAGGAACTGGGCTGCAATATCTTTTGTTCCGTCTGGTGTCCAATAGAATTTTATTTTGAATGCATTGAGAGGTTGATTGGCCAAAGGTATTCCAACATATGTGTCTATTTTTTGGTTTTCTAATATTGGCACATCACTGGAGCTTAACACATCAAACTTCATTAGATCTAATAGATCAAGCGCTCCTCTTCCCTCTACTTTTGCAGTTACATAGACTCCTTTAACATTCTCCACGCTGAAAGTCTTTGTCTTTAGGTTGAATCCTATTTGTTCTCTTCCAGTCTGTGCATTTGCATAGTCCACAATGTAGAATGCATTGTTAGTGCTATCCCACATCACAATACTACTTTTTCCCATTGCACTAACACCACGACGACCTGAGAAACTACCTGCAGCTACTGCTTGTCCTGGAGTTGTTATTCCGCCTTCTATTTTGTAAGTTTTGTCGTGATAACTGTAAAAGCAAGTCTTGCTTCCGTATGATACTGCGTATCCTAATCTTTCAATATCATTTGTTTGTGCAGATTCAACATTGCTTTCAACTAAAATTCCTCTTTGAAGCACGTTGTCTCCTATATTATAATTTTGCCACCAGTCAGCATTTTGTCCAGCCTCAATATAGATTACTCTCATATTGTATTCTGCATCTCTGTAAGGTATCCACATTCTGTCTTTATCATTGCAGATGGCGTGACTATTGAAATATCTTGGATAACCATTGGTGTTTGTGTTGTTGTTTCCGTTGTAATAATCTCTGTATCCCACAAAGATGTCTCCATTATCCAACACTTTGACAGGCCATCTTCTTCCTTCAACATAGAAATTGCTTGTCTGCGCTCTCCATGTCATTTGATAGATATATCCGCTTGTAGGGATGTATCCAACTCCATAAACATAGTAATTTGTATCCAACATATCTCCTGTCCAGATTACTCTAAAATTTTTATCAAAGAGAACAGGTTGCCTATGGTGACCCCAGTCAGTAAATCTTTGTCCTCCCAAGTATGCAAGGAATCCTCTTAGACTTGGCACGTACTGTAAACTATGTACCATATACCAATTCGCAAATCCTGAGTTCGCTTCATCAAGAGCATTGATCCATTTGACAACATTCAAATTTTCATCTAAAACCATTATATCTACACTTGAAGTAAATCCTAATTTAACATTAGCTTTGTAGACAGGAATATAGAGATAATTATCGTCGTGAGTCCAATGCAAGGGGTGACCGCACCAGGTTCCACTGTCTTTGTAGAAGCTATGGGAACGAGTTCCTGTTGGATCGGTATCATTTGGATTTGCCATCCAATCTTGTGCCCATATTTGGGCATGAATCTTAGCTCCTGTTTTTGGATTTATACTTGCAATGCCCCAACCGAGTTCTCCATAGAATGCATATCTAAGCCAGGTAAGGATTTTGCCTTTCCAATAGTATGTTCTGGTTTTCCAGTCAAAGTTTGAGTTTCCACTTACATCAGGTAATCCTGAGACATTGACCTGTCCTCTTGGAAAGTCGATAGCTTCCCAAAATCCATGCATGTTTTCTCCATCGTTTACCAATTCAATTGTATCATTTAATCCATTTCTGTCCCAAAACTTGTCCACGAGCATATTGGTGAATGGTATTTCTGTTGGCAAACTCATAAGCACATTTTGTTCCATTTCATTTAATGCAAGCTGCACGATTTGACCTTTAATTGTTGTCAATTCATTTTTTGTCTTATCTGCATTTACAGCAAACGAATTAGGGATTCTTACATCAAAAATATTTGAATTTGTTATTGTAGTTAATCCTGCAGGAACAGTTATGATTGCAAGTGCATGTTTATTGGCAGGTAGATCTGGAGGCTCTACAGGATTTTGACTTTGAGGAGTTCCCTGAACTAACTCAGTTTTTCCATTCTCACCAACAACAATCAGATCTTTTCTTTCATTGTTAGGATCTGCATTTGGAATTAGAATATGAGTATCAAACTCGACAAAGTCAAAATAGAATATGCGAGTTCCAGAATTCCATTGTAGGCCGTCAAATTCAAATATCAATGACTGGAACTTATTTTTTTGAACATCGTTGGCAGGTAAATCGACGAGAATTCTATTCCATTGTCCTGGCGTTAATGAAGCCGCTGATATTTGTGTGAGAATAAATTCACTACCATTGTTTTTGTATTTTATATATAGATCATTACTCATTGCTGCAACAGGATAGAATCGTAAGCATAGCTTATTTCTGTATTTTATATCGAGAGAATCATATTCTTTGTAGATTCTGTTTTTGAATTGGCTTGTACCATCATGATTCCAAGTCATTTTTAGTGATTTAGAGCCTTCAAATACAATGCTTGTTCCTTCACTTAATGATGTGTGTTCCGCAGATTTCCAACTGTTTACGCCACCTTCAAAATTGTCTTGGATGTGATCCGCCCAAGTTTGTCTTATATCGTTTATCCAGCATTGTCCTCCGCTGGGAATATTTACAATCATATTCTCAAACGGTAAAACTTTGAAAGAATTCTCTGAGCTGACTCCAAATACTCTATATCCTCTATTGATGTTTTCTACTGCAGGAGCCCAAGCAATTTCATTATTTTTTATTTCATAAGCCATACTATTCACCTCATATTTCTTTCTTTATGTTATTTTATTTCAATTACAATATCAATTAACCATTCGAGTAATGCAGATTTATTCTCTGCAGGGAAATTTGTGATAACGAACAGATTTCCTCCACTTGGTGAATCAAGTAGTCCAAGTTCTGAGAAATCGCTCCCGTTTCCTTCGCTTGATCCGATGAAGCATTCAAAGTCTATGCTTCCTGTTTCTTCGTCAATAGTTTTGTCTGTGACATCTTTTCGGAATACTTCTTGGCCGAGATTTGTCGCAAACTCAGTATCTGTATTCTGTCCACTGCCCATTGCAAAGTGAGTTACTTGGCTCTTTAATGCTTCAAGTAGTTGCTGTTTTCCTGTGTTTGTCAGTACCATTTTTCTTACTCGATCTTTATTGTGTATTGATAGACTATTTTGATGTAGCTCGTCTTATTGATGCCTTGATGTGTAAATCTTGAGAACATTCTATTGTCTGCGAAGAACATTCCTATTTCTGAAAGTGTGTTTCCATTACCTTCAGTAAAATCGACAGTTAATTGATATTTGACTTCTTTTACTGAGGGATATCCAACACTATCGAAAGCTTTGGTTGGGACTCCTGTAGAGAAATTCACTGGTGTTTGAAGTCCCGTGTCTGCTTCAACTGTTGCATTTGTTCCCGTTCCTATCTTGAAATAATTGATCAGGCTCGTGTATGATCCATTGATGTGTTTAAGCATTGATTCTATGCCTAAATTTACAACCTTGTTCATCGTCTGTGAATTGATGACTTTGCCTTCTTTGTCTACTACGAGAATTTTTACTTCTCCTTTTGCTTTTAGAATCTCTTTTTGGTTTACCATGTTGCCTCACTCCATTTTGATCTTGTGTTCACGACTGAAATCTGATTGTTTAGCGAGTTGATATTTTCAATTCCAATCAGTTCTTCTGCAATCAACGATTCAGTTTCTGTTTTGCTGTAAGTGCTTGATTGTTGTTCTTGTTGGAATTTTATCCAGCCATTTTTGCTCCAATATTTCAGCGACCATCCATCAAACTGTTCTGACCAGGAGAGTTCTGCAAAGATCTTGTCTGATGATGCGATGCTTGATGACTCAGTTCTGTTCTGAATATCCTGCTGTGCAAGTCCTCGAGGAATATTTCCCCAGTCGTCTTTGCTCCATCCTCTAACACTCCAGAAGAAGCCATCCTCGAGTTCGTTGAATCTGAGTGATGTCCTGTCTTCTGCTGTAAGATAATCTTTTATTTCTTTCAAGATAATATTTTCTGTATGTCCATAGTCGATGATTGGCTTCTTATTCCATGAAGCCCTGCTGTAGATGAATTCATTGTCAAAGTCACTCAAGAATTCCTGTGCAAGAGATAACTTGTCATTGACATGTAATTGATCTATCTCTGACTGGTCATAAGGTGTTATTTGAGTGGATTCTTCAATTCCTGTTCTGCTCCATACATAATTCATGCTCCACATAGGCACATGCTGAGCGTAATTTTCCTGTAGAGATAATTCAAAGGAATTCTGCTCGGTAATTCCTATATTCTCATATTCAATTTTATTGAATATTCTCTGTGATGGAGCTCCTGCAGGAGTTGTCTTTGTGAATCCTATCTTTGACCAATAAGGTGGACTTGCCCCATTCAAACTCCAAATTGTTGCAGCACTATAATTGGAATGCAGTGATAATCCAAACGATAAATTATCAAGATCATGTCTTATGTTGTCAATTACTTCTTTCAAAATTGTTGGTGTCGGGATTGTGAATTCGGTTTTTCCAGAATAGGCATTTTGAGTCCATTCATTGTAACTGAATACGAGAATCTTATTTAGTTCAGGACTGAAAATTACTTCAAGATTTAACTCATGCTCTGCAAAGTAAGAAGTGTCTTTATAGACTACATCCTTGTCGCCATATTCGAAGAATGTTTGAAATGATGAAGTATTATCAACACCCCAATCATTATGATTCCATACTCCTTCCTTGCTCCATGTAAACCCTTGAAGTAATGATCTTTTCTTTGCAGTTATCCTCTTAATTCTGATCGTTATCGTGTCTTCAAATGTTGTGAGCTTTGTAACTACCTCAACATCACCTTTCAATAATTCCTCAACTTGTTTTAATCTCAAGATGATATCTTTTAGAATGTTAGATCCTGTTTGTGTTGTTTGTGCAAGTTTAAGAGATGAAGTAAATCCTTCTCTTTTAGAGAAAGAATAAGAGCATTCCAAAACTTGCATAGAGTGATTTATTCCTTTTGAAAGATCTTTGACGGTGATTACTTCTCCAACATTAAAATCAACACTTGCAGGAGCATCTGCCTCAGCTATGAAAAGAGGTTTGCCATATTGTTTAATGAATTCTCGTGCATACTTCTTGGCTTCTGATTTCTCTTTGATATTTTTATTCTTGATAAATTGAACTTTCTCTCCATATTTTTTTATTGATGCAAAGTCAGTCGCTTCCACTTTAATTGGAATATCATAGGTGTAATCGATTACAACTTGATCCATTAATGCAGGAGTATTGACGAGAGTTACTTTCTTTTCGAAGAAATCTACAAAGAACTCTGGATTTTGAGAAATTCCCTCAACACCACCAATAAGATTTACTCCATTAACACTCACTCTTGTGTTATGTGGTTTGAAGACGAGACTGTATTCTTTTGTTACTCCATTGCCTGTGAATCTTTGTGTTTTTGCAAATTCTCTCTTATCTCCTTCAACAATTACTCTGTTGGCCATCTGGCTTTTATCTTCAATAAAAACCAGTGTCTTGAGATTAACTCCTCTCTGCAAAACAAAATCTGATTCTATACTTTTTCTTATCTTGCAATGGAATTTTATTAATCCCTCCCCATCACTTGTCACCCAAAAATCAAATCCAATAAGTTCTGCAAGATATTCGATGATCTCGATAATTGGCTTATCTTCAAAAGCTATTTTCTCGACAATGAAATCATTATCATCAAAAGAATCAATATCCCAAGTGTACTCGGGAATCTTTTCAGAAAGTATATCTTTGATTATATCGACGGCTTTCTCTTGAGCAAATGCATCTGTGATAAATCTATTTAGCATGAATGATGCAAAATCTTCTGCTTCCAAATCAAATTCTTCTTTCGTATTTGTTTTTTTTATGCTCTGAACAAGCCCATCAAATATGAGTTTGAGATTGTTGGAATCATATCCTGCAAGAATCTTTATTTTTGCTGATGAATCCAATTGTTGCAGAATGAGTAAAGCATTATAGTCGACATTCAATGATGCAGTATTTGTTCTCGATGTAACTCCAAGATTTGAGTCCCATTTAGTCACATAACTACTTATTTCTTGCCAGCCATTTCCTACGTCAAGGAATGCTTTAAATTTTGGTTTATGCGACTCATTCATGTTTTCATCAGTTACTAAATTCTGTCAGTACGATTGTAAATTCCCATGGCTCTCCACCTTGTTCAGGAATATCTATGTCTGTGATGACATATCTTCCATTGAGATCATCCTCATAGCCTTCTGTATCAAGATAGAGAATTGTACCATTGAGTGTGAGACTTCGTATGATTCCTTTATTCGATGCTTTTGTTGCATGACTTCCAAGAAGTTTTCCTGATAACACAACATCTCCGTCGCTTGATCCAAGAAAATGTCTGATGTTACCGTTCTTATTTGGAATTTCGTGTTCTATCCAGATCACTTTTGTCTTTGTTTCAAGCTTTGTAATTGCTCTGTCTACATTGTTGAATTCGAGCAATGTTTGTGTTTGGTTTTGATCTAAGAGTTTCATATTCTCACCAGTTGTCCGAGTTGTCTTGCTATGTATGCATCAATTTCAGAGAATAACTTCTGTTTGTCAGATTCAGATCCTGCATTGAAGTTCTGTATGTTTACGCTAAATCCTCCTGCATCTACAGCAACACTTGGTGCTTGCGGAAGTGCTGGCCTTTCAAGTTTTAGAGGAGTTAATTGCACTGGAGAAAACTGATTCAATCTCTGAACATTGACTCCTTTGAATAAAGTCTCAGTTTGAGCAACTCTTTTAGTATTGCCTTTTTTGTCAGTTACAGTTTTGTATGTTGTCCTTGTAATATCTCTTGACAATATATCTGCTGCTCTATTGTATTCTGCAATTAATTTATTGACGACACTTACAAGTTGATTGTAAAACTTTCCTAGATTTGTCAGGATTCCATTCATTGCTTTTTCTGTAACATCAATCACTGCAAGAAACATATGATGCCATCCTGAAACAAAAGCAGTATGAATTTTCAAGACGAGATTCTGCATGAATGCAGGAACTATTCTCAAGATATACAAATCTCTTAGGAATACTGCAATGAATTCTTTAAGTGATGAAATCATGCTGGCAAATATTGGTTTAATGCTGGAGTCGAATACTGCAGCTGTGGCTTTCATGCCTTCTGATAATCCTGTAAAGAATGCAGCTCCAAAGTTTCTTCCCATCTGAGATGCTTGTGCATTTGTAGGAAATACTGAGAGAACATCTGCTTTTGATTGAGCAGAAGTCACAGGATCTTTGAATGGCATCGTGAAATTTGATGCTGCCTGAATTCCTAAATCAGATACATCTATCGTGGCCTGCTTGAATGGTTGAACAGCACTTTTTGTTACGGATGCACTCTCTTGAGCAAGTGCTGAAGAACTTGCTTTTGCATACGATGTGACGGATACGGATTTTTGTTGGACATTGGTTTGAGATACAGTTGTTTTTTGTGCATCTTTTGTGAATCCAGTCAGGTTTCCGAGTACATTCTTGTCTAACTTGAAATCTTCTCCAATTGCTTTATTCAGAAGAGGAATCTTCTTTGCTACTCTGATAAGTTCATTGATTAAGTCGATAAATATGTTTATGATTGAGTCTATTGCACTGATAAATGATGTCAGAATAGACACTCCGATTCTTTTAGCTGCTTCTCCAACTTCATTAAATGCGGAGAATCCTTCATCCTTAAATCTCTTGAAAGCATCTGCAACAATAAAACCAAATTCAACAATTCCTCCAATGAGATCTCCTACAAAGTTGAGTATTGCTCCAATAGCTTTGAGTACACTTCCAACTATTGTCAAGACAAGTTTTAGAGGAGTAAATAAGAAAGATACTGCATTCTTGATTATTTCAAATGTGTTGAATCCATGATCTCCTGCATCTCTTATGCTATTTGCAAATGGTTTGACAACAACGGCGACAAGGCTTGCGAGTATTTTACCGAGTCCATTGAAAGTTTCTTTGATGCCTTCCCAAATTGGTTTAATGAGAGTTCCTATGTCGATAAGGCTTTCTTTGATTCCTGCACCTATTGCTGTAAGAACTCCTCCGATGAATCCAAATATTGTCCTGAAATCATCTCCGAGTCCTAAGAAGTTTTGTCTCACTTGATTTACGAACCCGATGATTGTTCCTATTACAGCCACAACAATAGCAGCTGCTACTCCTGCACTTACTCCGAGAGCACTACCAATTGCAGTGAATATGCTTCCAATGCTTGATCCAATTGTTCCAAGTTTTGCAAGAAATCCTCCTGTTGTAGCTGTCGCTGTTGTAGCTGCACTTCCTACTCCTGTGACTTTTGCAGTTATTCCAGCAAGTCCAGTCGTAAGTTTTGCTGTTCCTCCAGCAAGAGCACCAATAGCTTTTCCAGAAGATAACAAGATATTGATGAGTAATCCAAATCCACTGAAAATCTTGCTTACGACATAGATTATTGGTGTAAGAATCGGAGTTAATAATACAAATCCAGCTGCAACAGCACCAACAGTAGGTCCTATTTTTTCAAGGACATTTCCAAGACGAGAAAACATATTGCTTGCATTCTCAATAAGATTGCTATTAAGGACTCTGGTGATGAGTTCTGCTCCTCCCTTTGCTACACTTCCAAGAACTCTACCGACAACTGTGCCAAAGCTTTCTGCTCCGCTTTGCATTGATGAAAAAGCAGTGCCAAATGCGGATTTTAATCTGTCAAGAATGTCTGGTGTGAATACTTGTTTGAATCCTTCTCCGACTCCTTTCAAGAAAGACTGAATGAGCCTTATGACATTTACTATTTTATCAGCAAGTTTTTCTATTCCATCTCCTGTTGAGAAGTCTTCTACTGCTTGCTGAATATTCTTTACTATGCTTGATAAATTGAGTCTTTGGGCTATTGCTCCACCTATTCGGATAAATGCAGTTGTTACAGTATCTTGTAATTCTTCAAATGCACTTCCAAGATTTTGAAGAAGTGTTTTGTTCAGGGTTTGTGCATCTTGATTTAACGCATTGATGCTTAATAGAAAATTTTCAAAATCAGCATCTGTTAATTGTATAATCTCTCTGAAATCTTTGACGGAATCAAGAGGTAGGAAATCAGAAAGAACAGCTTCTATTGATTCGCTGTCAAGCTTTAATGCATTGACTTCACTTCTCATATTTCTAAATATATCTCTTGCTCTCTCGTCAAGTTTTGAATTCTTTAATGCTTCATCAATGCCTTCGGGTACTTTTGTAGCATTCTGAGTTAATTTCTCAAATGTAATTCCGAACTGTCGTGAGAAGCTATCCTGAGCGCTAAGTGCAGCTTTAAGACTCGATTCGTCAAGAAGTTCAGTTCTTATCTCTGTTGATGCGATTGTTTTGAATATGTCATTGAAGTTATCGAGTTCTTTTGTAAGTGTAAGAAATGCTCTTGCTCCTCTAACTTCAAAGATTTTGACAAGAGTTGTGGCTTTCTGAACTGTTGATGCATCAATTTCTTGGAATGCATCGTTGAGTTGTTTAGTTGCATCTCTTAATCCAACAAATTCCTGCTGTCCCTCAGTAACTTGCTTTCTTAGATCTTGAAGTGTCTTTTCTTGCGCTTCAAGTGATTCTCTTAATTCAGTATTTTTTAGTCTTGATTCATCAAAAGCTGACTGCAATCCACTGAGTGAACTTGATAATTTATCAGGAGCTTTGGCTTCATCACCAAATGATTTCATTTGTCTTTTGGCTTCTGCAAGTTTTGATCCAAGTAGTGCAAGTTCTATATCACTTTGTCTTACCTTGTCTTTTAATGAGCTGAATTCATCTCTTGTTGCTTGGATTGTTGCTTTTGCAGCTTGGCCAGCTTCATTTAATGTAAAGAAATTTACTCCAAGATTCTCCATTGCTTCTGCAGAATCATCAGTCGGGCTAAGTAGCTGTAATAATGCCTGGTTTAATGATGTTCCTGCAAGACTTCCTTTAATACCTACATTTGCAAGTGTTCCAAGAGCAGCACTTACTTCTTCAAGGCTTATTCCAAGACTTGATGCAAGAGGTCCGACAATCTTTAATGCTTCTCCAAGATCTTGCAAGCTTTGGGCTGAGTTGGTGAATGTAGTCGTGAGAACTGTTGCAACACCATTCATATCCTCTGCATCTCGCTGGAATGAATTCATTGCTGCAACTGAGATGCTGACTGCTTCTGCCAATGAAACATTTCCTGCAGTTGCAAGCCCGAGAGTAGATTCCGATGCTTTTAAAATCTGGTTTACATTAAATCCTGCCTTTGCAAATTCTTCAAATGCTTGTGCAACTTCTTGTGCAGAGAAAGCAGTACTTGATCCAAGCTTGAAAGCTGTATCAGCAAGTTTTTTGAAGTCTTCTTCAGTGCCTCCAGCAAGCACCTGGACTCGTCTTATTTGTTTGTCGAATTCTCCAAAACTCTTGACTGCTTTTATTCCAATAGCTGTGACTGCTGTTGCTATTGCTGTAAATCCTATGAGAAGTTTCTTATTGAAATCAGAAAATGTTTTGCCAACAGAATCAACGCCAGAGCTAAGACTATTTATTCCTGAGTGTATTCTTGTCAGTGCAGGACTGACATTGTCTTCGCCCTTGAAAGTAATTCTGACTGATTCAACCATTGACATTTACCCATAGTGTTTTACCCCGTCCTCGCAGGAATTATTTCTTCCTTGATTTCTTGATCTGCTTGTTTTTCTCCTTGATTTCTTCATTGTATGCTGATATCATGAAGTAAAACTGCGGCATTGTCAAGGAATATATTTGTTCCCAGCTCATCTGATAGTGCCTCAGAAGGATGTATATCAGTTTACCTTCTGAGGATTTGGAAAACTTTCAGATTTCCTCTGGGACATTTTATCAAGTCCTGATGCTTTGGATATTGCTTCTCCAAGAGCAGGAACAAATCCTAATGGCAGTTTGTCAATCTGATCATCCGTCAGTCCTGTTGCTATCTTGATCATTTCACGAGTCATTGTTGAATCATCAGTACCTTTTGATTGGATCTTGCTTACAGGTCCGAATGTGACTGGAGCTATTTCCATCTCTACAACTCCATCGTCATAAGGTACTTCGATTCTTTTCTTTTCACCAGTCTTGTTTAACAAATCATTAATACTCAATTTTTGCATAATCACACACCTCCAATTGTTTTTATCTCAAGTTTGGGTTTGGAGTGTTCCTCGACACTCTGTTTATTCACCAATAAACCCACTTGGTGTTCTACAGCTCTTAATCGTGCATCCATTCCATAGAGCATGTCGAAAGCTTTGGCTTTTGAAAGCAAAAGATGTATCCCTGCAGAATGTTTTCCTCCTGCATTCTTCTTGCAGTATTCAAAGAATTCCGCAACAACATCTTTGTGCATATTGTATATCTTGATGTTGCGAAAGTCTGTTTGTTCAAACACTTCAGCGGATACCGCTTCACTTTCCTTTTTCATTGTTTCAGTCATAATCATTTACACAACTGCTTTTTTGATGTGAGTTATTGTCACATCTTCAGGTTTCACGTTGAAGCTGAATGTTTCTTCATAGATTCCTTCTGCTTCGTTGCTGAATTCGTGATCTGTTGCGATACAGTCTTTGCATTCTATTTTCATCTGATTGCCTTTTGCATCAGTGTAGAGGAATTCTGCATCAAACTTAATCCTGTTAGTTCCAAGAGTCACAGTTGTGGTTGTGTCTCCTGTTGCAGGAGTATCTGCAGTTTCTTCAACATCACCGAATAGCTTCGAGATGAATTGTGCATCATCTGTGATAAGGCTTAAGCTGCCTTCAACAAGATCAAGTGGCTTTTCATCAAATATTGTGAAATTGCCTATTGTCTTGATCTGCTCTACATCTCCGCTTGTAGACAAGCTCCATTCTGTCACGTTCTTGCTCTGAACTGTGTCGATCTTTATGCTTCCTTGAGTTCCGAAAAATATTGCCATTGTTAATCATCCTCCTTGTTTTTATGCTGTGATTACAGGTCTTTGAAATCTAACTGTAATCTGTTTTCGAAGTATTCCTTCAGGTACTTCGGAATTGATTGATTTCATTCCTATACGTTCATAGTTGTGCAGTCCTGATACTGCCATCACATCTTGCATTGTTCTCAACACATCAACAATCTCTCGAGCAATAGCATCACGAAGCTTTGCTCCTTCAAACTGTTCATCATCACGTTCATATATCAATCCAGATTTTATCCACACATTGATATCGATGTTCACTGATTGCATTTCATTTGTCGTGCCTACACTCATCTTTTTTGCTGGCTCATCATAATCAGTAACAGAGACTCTTGGATAGGATTCATTTCCTAAGTTTACTTTTGGAAAGTCAGGGTATATCCAGCTTGAAGTGCGAGAAGTATTGTAATCGTATAGGTTTGATCTCAGGAGTTCCTGAACTATGATTATTGGCTCTTTTTCCATTCTTGGCTTCCTCGCACTTGAAGATATGCCTGATCTTTTACTGATTGAATCTCTTCTTGATTGATGCTGTGACTTCATTTTCCACTCTTGGAAAATTCTTGTTCACTGCATTTCTCATGAAATGTTTTGGCTCGATAAATCTTGTCCCTTCTTCTTGGAATACACCATAAAACACTCCGTCAGCGATGAATCCTGTTGTCTCATCTTCAAAACCAACATTGAGTGACGCTGATAGTATTCCTGTGTCTTTTGGACAGTTCTCGTATGCATCCCTGTGTATTACAGGGAGTACTTTTCTGATGCTTTCATGAACTTCTTTTTTGAAACCATCATCTTTGAGATCACTCATTTTCTTTCCTAATCGTGCAAGATCAGGACTGATTACTGTGATCTTTACCATTGCTTTAGAAATCGGTTTTTTTCTTTATATTATTTCAGCCTAAGTTGAAGAAGACGATAAATTATGTTCTCTCCTGCTGTTTTCACTGTTGATTTGACAATTCTGTATTCTTTATTGTCTTTCTTTATTGTATCTGTTTCTGCTGTTGGAATTATTAATCCATATGCGTTTTTCGTGTAGCATTTGATGTCCCCAATCTTGAATTCTCCCTCTGGCCTAAAGCTTTCTTCATTTCCTGTAATTTCTTGCCATACCGCTTTGATTATGTATTCCTGGAAAGAGTTTGAAATAAGACTTCCGTAATCTGAGTCTATTGTCTGATTCTTTCTGATGAGTGTTACATCTACTCCGATGTCATAATCTACGATCTTGTCAAAGTCTTCTGATGTGATTTCCATTGTCTCAAGGTTGTTGTGGAGAGTTTCCACCATAATTTGTTGTTGGAGCTGGATATCCTTTTACTACAGAGCCGCCAACAAATCCTCCTGCATCAACCCCCAAATAATTCTTTAATACTGAAAGACTTTCTTTCGCATAATTCTCAAAGATTTCTATCTCATCAATTGCTGATGAGTCTATGTTCTTCTTATCTACTGAGAACTCTCCTATTCTGTATGATATTCCTGCAGTTGTTGCTTTTCCAGGTCCGCTCATCCTAAGCAAGAGCTTTATTGCAGATAGGTCTGTTGCTATTTGTTGGACTGTCGGATAGATGTATTCTGTTGCTTGGAATCCTTGCCCTATTCTTCGTGCAGATAAGTCTATAAAGTTGCTTGCTTCCTTAATCCATTGCTGGATCTCACTATCTGAAATGTCAGAGGGAAGATTAACACTTCCAACTCTTGACTTTACAAGTTCTGATGTTGTGTATTCGTTTACCATTTATTTTGCCTGTTGTATTGCCTTCTCGATTCCCATCAATGCAGATATTGCTACACCTACATAGAGAGTGTATTTTGTTGGAAATAACTCTGGATTATTTTGCAAGAATTCGACTGCAAATTGCAGAGCTGCAATAAGTACTGATGCTCCAACTCCTTTTCCGAATCTTTTCAGTCCATTGATTATTCTCTGTTTTGCGTCATATGTTGTTTCATCTGCCATTTTTATGTACCTCCCACTTTTTCTTTCTTGAAGACAGCAACTATTTTGCCGTTCCATAATTGACTCATGAAAATCAGTTCCCATCCATTATTTCCCTGATTATTTAGATCGTCTTCTGATATCTCCTTGAGTCTTTTGTTCACAACTTTGTATTTCCAATTAGCCATTCTTATGCACCTGGTGGCTCGATTTCTATTGTTCGAACCATGATTCTATCATCCAAAGAAATGTTTGACTCTGCGGGGTCGAGTTCAATGAAGATCTTTTTTCTTTCTGCAACGCCTCCAGATTCCATTAACCATTTGATGACTGCTCCTTTGTTATCCATGCTATGAACTATCAAAGAATTTTTTACATAATTCTGCTGAGCTTCTATTTCTGTGAATTTATCTTTTACAGTTACCATTTTTATTCCTCATAGCCCTCAAATCTTGCAAATACTTCTTTACTGCCAGTACCTAAATTTGTTCTTCTTAGAATGATTTTACGAACACCATTACCTACAAATATTTGTGAAAGGTCAAATCTGTCAGAACTTCCATTTACATATAATGTGGCAATGAGATTCAATGTAGTTCCGCTAGGATTCTCATACAAAGTAACTCTGCATGCTTTAGTAGTTTCTTCAGCTCCTGCAAGTAAACGACTTATATGCAAAGTCTTTCCATTCGTTATAGTATATGATGAATCAACATTGCCATTCACATCGCCAAAAGCAGTTATCACTACAGGAGTCGTGTCTGGAGGATTTACTGGAGGTGGTGTGGCCACAAGAAGTCTTCCTGAGCTATCAATCGATGCTCTTAGCAAAGGATTATTCGCATCTCTAATCACAAAGGAATCTATCAGAGTAAGATCTGTTTTTACAAGTAATTTCCCATCTGAATCAACTCTTGCGTTTGCATTTGTTATAGAATCTTTAATTGAGAATGATTCCAATTGCACAATATCAGTCTTGACGAAAAGTTTTCCATCATCGTCTACTTTTGCTTTATTATTTTGATTTATTGGATCTTTTATTGTGAATGAATCTATCATCGCAAAATTTGTACTTACAAGTAAATTTCCATTCTCATCCACTTTTGCACGATTATTAGTTGAAGAATCTTTTATTGAGACAGAATCTATTGTTACATCTCCTTTAATATTTGCATTTATACTTCCGTCTTCTTCAATCTGAATTGCACTAACTATTTGTTTAAGTTCTGTAACTGTTGCTTTCAATTGTTCAAGATATTCTGTGTCGATTCCCATTATTCTATCACCGCCACAGCGTTTCCATTCAGAACAACAGGTGCAACTCTCTCTCGCAGTAAGAATCCTTTCTTGCTTTGCCAAGGATCAGAGTAATCACTTATCTCAAGAGAGACTCTTTCAATAATCAGTCCAGCATTTGCAGAGTCAAGAATTATGACAATGTTTTCAGGCACTGATGTATTGATAATGACTTCAATTGCATAAGCTAAGAGTTTCTCTTTTAGTTCATCTCTTTGTCTTAATGTTTCTGCAATTTGCGGATTAATAAGAATTGCATCAGGATGGTACTTATTGTCTTCAATAAATTTTATTGCAGAAATGAAATCGTCAAGTATTGGCTTTTCTCTTACATCTTGCTTTGTCTCTGCAGTTATCTTTTTCCCTGCTCCTACAATCAATGTTTCAATAACTATTTTATTCTCTATTTCTGCAAGAATAAAACTTTCCTTGATTGACTTTTGAAGCATTTCATTTAAGTCATTGTCTTCAAAACATTCCTCAGAAAATAGAATTGTTGCTTTAATGGTCAGAGGGAACACAACAACTGACTCGACATCAAAAAGAGATATTGGAGCTGTACCTAAAATAGGTACGATTGCACCGTTCACATTTTTGATCTTACTTATCTTTACTGCAGAGCCATCAGTCTGTTGTTGCAGTCTTAAAACTCGTGGACCTATACGAAACTTCCCTGCTTCAAGCAGTACCTTAGCCTTGACAGTAGTTAGATCCATGTAGAGTCACCTATAAAAAAATAATTTGATAACCTATTTTACAAGGTCATCTTTGCGACTGCATTGTCATCAAGTACTGCAGGTGCTACTCTTTCAGTAATTGTTACTCCAGCAGCAAGATCTCGCAATGGATCTGTGAAGTTCTCTGTTGAGAGAGGTCTTCTTTCAACCAATACACAAGCTCTGCTGTCTAAAGCAAGAATTGTGCCTGGTTCTACTGCAGTGGTTTCAACTACTTGAAGTCCAGCAACATTTCCTATGATTCCTGTCTCGTCAAGCCTGTCAAATGCCTTATAGCCCTTACTGATAAGATCTTTTTCAAGCTTTGCCAAGTCATCAGGATGTGCAACAAGCCATGCTGCTTTGTAGCTATGCCTATTGACTCCATTTCTCAGGGTGACAACGTCTTCCTGAACAAATTGTCCTGCAGTCTTTGGCGAGACTGTATTCGATGTGTTCATCAATACTCGGAAGATTTCTTCATCTTCTTTTCTTGCCACATCTTCTGCAGCCATGTCAGCTTTCAATCTGACAACATCAAAGGCAGAATCTTCGATGGCTTCTTTTGGAATAGCAAACGCTTTTCCGATCTTATATGGTGTTACAACAACTTCGTTGAAAGTGCTGACATCCATAGGGATTGCTCCCAGTTCTGGAATCACATATGCTTGTCCTGCTCCCATCTTAGGGATTTTTAGTGCAGATCCTTCACTCAGGGTTATGAGTTTCACGATCTTTCTTCCTACTCTTTCTCTGCCTGCAACCTTAAACACGTTGGAGTCGATGACTTCCTTGATGAGAGGTGCAGCGTCTTGGCTCGAAAATAGTTCTTGCATTGTTTTCATTTTGCCTCTCCTCCTCTTATTTCACGATTTTTACAGGAATCTTCCTTGTCACTGGGCTACCGCCAGTCGAGTTGTCTATCTTCTCGTATGCTTTGGCCACTGCGACTCCTGTGTT
>Ga0209726_10003855_pt1 | contig 19853 bp, 22 predicted proteins | sample Subgrocontami54m_FD_187453 | JGI IMG/M metagenome (GOLD analysis project Ga0209726, IMG submission 187453) | Subsurface groundwater microbial communities from S. Glens Falls, New York, USA - GMW46 contaminated, 5.4 m (SPAdes) (version 3) | ecosystem: Environmental > Aquatic > Deep subsurface >... | reverse complement strand
GGAAGCCTTAAATTTATATCAGACCCCCTTTTCCCGTCAATACTAACCCCGCCCTGCCGGATAAGTCTTCTTGCCTCTGAGCTTGAAGGAGCCAAACCAATTGTTTTTAAAATATCAACAACCCCTGCATAGTCGGTCTGAATGGCAATAACCTTTTCTTCTATATCCTCCGGGATATCTTTGGCCTTGAATACCTTATCAAATTCAGAGGCTGCCTTAATTGCAGAATCGCTTCCATAAAATCTTGTTGTCATCTCTTTTGCAAGTCTGACCTTGGCATCCTTTGGATGAACCGCGCCATTTTTTAAACCTTGTTTTAATTCTTCAAGTTCTGAGTCGGAGAGAGAGCTTAAAAGTTCATAATATCTGAGCATCAGTTCGTCTGATACAGACATTATCTTTCCAAATATTTCTCCGGGAGGTTCGGTAATCCCTATATAATTCCCAAGGGATTTGCTCATCTTCTGCACGCCGTCAGTTCCTTCAAGAAGCGGCATGGTGATGACAACCTGAGTCTCCTGCCCGAACTTTTTCTGCAAGGTTCTCCCCATGAGCAGATTGAAAAGCTGATCAGTGCCGCCCAGTTCCACATCAGCCTTCAAATATACTGAATCGTATGCCTGGAATAAGGGGTAATAAAATTCCAGTATGGTTATATCTTGATGATTATTGAACCTCTTCTTAAAATCTTCCCTCTCAAGCATCCTTGCTACAGTTTGCATTGAACCAAGTTTCACAACTTCCATCGCACTCATATTTGAAAGCCATTGACTATTAAATACAATCTGCGTCTTGTCAGGATCCAGTATCTTGAATATCTGCTTTTTATAGGTTTCTGCGTTTTTTATCACATCTTCTTTTGTAAGAGGTTTTCTGGTCTCGGACTTGCCTGTGGGGTCTCCTATCATGCCGGTAAAATCGCCGATGAGGAATATCACATGATGTCCTAATTCTTGAAACTGTTTCAATTTTTGAATGAGAACAGTATGACCAAGATGGAGGTCAGGGGCTGTAGGGTCGAAGCCTGCCTTGATGCGGAGGGGTTTGCCGTCTTTTGCGCTCTTTTGCAGTTTTTCTTTCAGTTCTTCTTCTGATATAAGATCAACAATCCCTCTTTTTATAATAGAAAGTTGTGTCGTAATATCTATCATGGTTTGCATCGGTCTTTAGTTTTTTCCTAACAGTTATAATCTGTTCTATAATGGCACATTTATTCTTTCAATAGCCGTTGCCCTGCCGTTCTTTGAATCTATAGACATAACAACCCCCTGCATCACTACATCTTTTACAGCCACTTCAAATTTCTTCGGCATCTGCGTAAGAAATCTTTCAAGAACAATCTCTTTTTGCATTCCAATCACTGAATTCAAGGAACCTGTCATGCCTGCGTCGGTTATAAATGCTGTTCCCTGAGGCAGTATTCTTTCATCAGCAGTCTGAACATGGGTATGCGTGCCTATCACAGCGCTTACCTTGCCATCCAGAAACCAAGCCATCGCAGCCTTTTCAGAGGTTGTCTCAGCGTGCATATCAAGAATAATTATGGGTGTTTCATGCGCTATCTGTTTCAGTATTTCACTGCCAACCCTGAACGGGCAATCAAGATTGTCCATAAAGACCCTTCCGCAAAGGTTGAAAATGCCTATCTTTATATCCGACCTTGTTTTCATTACTGCCCAACCGGAACCTGGAGCTCCTTCAGGATAGTTGGCAGGCCTCAGGAGCCATTTTTTATCCCTGATATAACCTATAATCTCCTTTTTATCCCAGATGTGATTGCCTGATGTTATCACATCAATATTAAGACCAATAAGCTCTTCTGCTATATTCGGCGTAATCCCGAACCCGCCCGCGGCATTTTCACCGTTCGCTATGACAAAATCTATTGCATATTTTTCTATTATATCCGGCAGAAGCCCCTTAACCGCATTCCTGCCCGGTCTTCCGATGATATCTCCAATAAAGAAAACTTTGACTGTCTCGGCCGTATTGTTATTTTGCATAATCAACGGCGCGGGTTTCCCGTATGACCGTAACCTTTATCTGTCCTGGATAATGCAGCTCCTTTTCTATCTTTCTTGCTATATCATTAGAAAGCATAACAGCAGCCTCGTCCGATATAGACTGGTTGCTTACAATAACCCTTATCTCTCTTCCTGCCTGAATTGCATAAGATTTTTCAACGCCGGAAAATGATGTTGCTATCTTCTCAAGGTCTTCAAGCCTTTTTACATAAGTCTCCATCATCTCTTTTCTAGCGCCGGGTCTTGCGGCAGAAAGGGCATCGGCTGCCTGAACCAATATGCCGAAAATATTCTCAGGATGGTCATCATGGTGGGTGGCAATGGCTGCAACTATATTTGGGTTTTCGCCGTATTTCTTTGCCAGGTCGCCGCCTATAACTGCATGGGAACCTTCAATCTCGTGATCGACCGCCTTTCCTATATCGTGAAGAAGGCCTGCCCTTTTTGCCTGCTTTTCAGGAAGCCCCAATTCAGCCGCCATAATCCCGCAGATGAACGCAACCTCAATCGAATGGACATAGACATTTTGCGCATAGCTTGTTCTGAATTTAAGCCGGCCTACAAGCTTTATCAGTTCAGGATGAAGACCGTGAATCCCGACATCAAAGACAGCCTGCTCGCCAGCCTCTTTAATCGTCTGTTCAATCTCCTGCTCAACCTTGCTTACAATCTCCTCAATCCTTGCGGGATGTATCCTTCCGTCAGCCACAAGCCTCTCCAACGTTATCTTTGCCACCTCTCTCCTTACCGGGTTGTGGCCGGAGAGTATCACAGCCTCAGGCGTATCATCTATAATAATATCAATGCCCGTAGCGGCCTCTATTGCCCTTATATTACGGCCCTCTCTGCCGATAATCCTTCCTTTCATCTCGTCATTTGGAAGATTCACAACAGACACAGTCCTCTCCGCAACATATTCGCCTGCATATCTTTGAATGGCAAGGGCCATAATCTCCCTAGCCTTATTGGCAGCCATTTCTCTGGTTTCATCCTCAATCCTTTTTATAGCCTTGGCAGCCTCGGTCTTTGCCTCATTTTCCATAATCTCCACAAGACCCTTTTTAGCCTCATCCGCAGACATGCCTGCTATCTGTTCCAGTTTAAGCCTTTGTCTGTCCAAAAGAGCGGCACGTTCCTTTTCCATCTCCTGAATCTTCTTTTCCTGCTGGTCTAAATTTCTATCCCTTTTAGTAATCTCGCTGTCCCTTCTATCGAGCGTCTCAATCTTTTTATCAAGGTTCTCCTCTTTGGCAACAAGTCTTTTTTCCAGATTCTGTAGTTCCTGTCTTCGTTCTCTCGTATCCTTATCAAGCTCAATCTTGCTTTGATACAGTTTGTCCTTTGCCTGTAGGCTGGCCTCCTTTTTTATGGTCCCAGCCTCTTTTTGGGCCTCCACAACGATAGATTCAGCAAGGCTCTTGGCAGCTTCTATATTCACCACCGTAGTTTTTTTTCTAATAAGATAACCTGCTGCCAACCCTATCAAAATTCCGGCAATCGCAATCAGCGCTATTAACAAGTTGATATCCAAATTAATCACCCCTTTCTATATTTATTCCGTTAGACAGCCTTATGGCTTGTCACGGGATAAAATTGAATTTGTTCTATATAAAATTTTTAAAAACCTATGTTAGCCTTTAGCCGGGTTTATTGCCCTGCTTTCTGTGATTATCCTGCCAATTTTTATATCATGGGCCTCTGCAGGGACCCTGTCCAATATTTGAAAATCAAATGCAAGCGCCGCAACAAGACAGCCCTGTTTTACGCTGCCAAGCACCCTGTCGTAATAACCCTTCCCATATCCAAGCCTGTTGCCGGCCGCATCAAATGCAACACCTGGCACAATCATGATATCAAATGATGACGGCGCTCTTATATCCAATTCACGGTCATGCGCGGGTTCGTGTATTTTATATGAACCCTGACTAAAATCTTTCTTTCCATGCACTCTCAAAAACACCAGTCCTCTTTTCCCCCGGACAATTCGCGGGAAAAAGACTTCCTTTCCATGAGCAAGGGCATACCCAAAGATAGCGTCAGTAAGAACCTCATTTTTAAAACTCGCATACAGGGCCAGCCGTCTTGCATATTGCAATTCCCTTATTCCCAAAAATCTTTCCTGGATTAGTGAGCTTAATTTGAAAACTTCCTCAAATGGCAATCTTAACCGCCTTTGAAGAACATCCATTCTCAAGGAATCTTTTTTCTCAGCAATTGATAACACTTATTCTTGATATACCCTGGAAGTTTCTGGGCTTGTATTGCGCATAAACAATGCGGCGGATTAGGAAGGTATTTGAACAGGGGATGCGGCTATAGGGTTGACTATAATGGAAACGGAAACCTTACACAACATCCGTCTCCGGCTTTAGGGACATCAAAAACTTTTCACTTTCTTTTACAAACAAAAAATTTATTTTTTTGATAAAAATAACAGCCTTTATTAGCATACCCTATTCCCCTTGATCCAAAAAACCCTTCCTAATCTCTTTTCTCCCCCGCTTTAATGCCGTGTTGATGGGTTATTTGAACCTATATAAATAGGTGGGTACCTTTAAAATAACTGTTTTCGACCCTTCCAATCCATCCCAATAAATGGGCGGGAATCCGTCGGCTGACAGTCAGGGAAGGTTCCCTTATTTAATAATGTTGGTTCTAAATATACCCATAATCACGAACATAGCAGGGGAGAAATCTAATCTGTCCGTTTGTCTATAAGCTTTGAAAGTTCCCTGGCCCTGCCTTCCAGCTTTACCACTCTCTCCTTTGCTTCAAAATAATCATCTGTAATATTCATTGCCGCAAGTAATGCCACATTAAGCGTTGAAACAGCCTTTGAGTTTTTTTTAACCTCCTCTATTTTGCTGTTTAAATAATCCACTACCATTTTAACATGCTCCTCGCCATCTTCACTCTTCACAAGAAGCTTCTGCTCCAGAATATTTACCTCTACTACTGGCAATATCACCCCTTATGCGGTTTGAATCAACCCCTCCACCCTTTCCAGAAGGGTTTCTACCTTCCCCCTTATCAAGCCCTTTTCTTTGCTGAATTTCTCAAGTTTCAAATGCAGACCTTCTATCTCTCTATCCTTTAAATTTAACGCCTCTGCTAATCTTTTGTTCTCTTCCTTCAAGTCCGCATGTTGCTCTATAAGTTTTTCAACCTTTTTCTCCAACTGTTCAAACACCGCCAGCTCCATGAAAAAATCCTCCAATAGCAAAATTATAATAAACCTTTTAAAATCGCAAGTCAAGTATAAAAAAACAAATGTCAACCCAATTTAGAAACATTTCTACTTTGGCTAAATAGTACATTATCATTTTTCATTTATATCCTGACAGATTTACTTTGCTACCACACACAAACAAAAGAAACCTTGACAAAGGCATAACTTTTTTTTAGTATAACCTTTCAATTTTAAAGGGCCCATAGCTCAGTTGGAAGAGCCACCGGCTCATAACCGGTCGGTCCCTGGTTCAAGTCCAGGTGGGCCCACCATGTCTTGTTCCTGTAAAAACAGGAAAATATTCACCCCCACACCAAAGATTTTGGGTAGGGGTTTAGTTGAGGGAATTTTTTGAAAAGCCAGTTATTATTACTCAAAAAGATTCAGGATATTGACATTCAAATAGGTTTGATAGAAAAGGAGGCCAGGGAGACAAATGCGGATGCAGAGGGGCTTTTGGCCGAGGTTCGTGGATATGAAGATAAATTAGAAATAATGAAGAAAGAAATTGATGAATTGGAAAATGCGAGGCGTACATTAGAGGGTGAACTAACCGAATATGCAGAGAGGATAAATAAAAATGAGGATAGGCTCAAGAATATAAAAAATGATAAGGAATTTAAGGCAGCTACAAAAGAAATGAATACGGCAAAAAAGGATAAGCTGGCAAAAGAGGGTGAAATTAACAAGCTAAATGCCAGGATAGATGAGAACAAAGGTTTTATAAAAGAGGAAGAAGACAGATTAAAAAATAAAAAGGATGAGCTTGAAGTAAAAAAACTGAGCATTGAAACAAATAAGGAAAATGGGGAGAAGGAAATAAAAGAAAAAATAGAAGAAAAGATGGCAATTGCCAAAGATGTTTCCTCTGCCCTTTTAAAGAAATATGAAACAATAAAAGAAAAAAGACATGGTATAGCGATAATATCAGTAGCGGCTGGCGCCTGTCAGGGCTGTCATATGAATATACCTCCTCAGGCATATATATATCTTCAAAAAGGATCATCAGACCTTATCTTCTGCCCCCACTGCCACCGCATACTATATTGGAACCCAACATCTGAAACTCCGGAACAAGAAAAAGGACAGCCTGCTTAAACTCTTCTGCATTGAAAGACAACCTTAAATATATATTCCTCAAAAGATTGGCGGAAACCCTTGACTTTGCGAAAACAAAGAAAGATTTCCCTGAGATGTCTGACAAGGATATACAGTCTTTTCTTCTCAAACTTGCTGATACCTTCAAACCCGCGGAGGTGGTCAATATCTATGTGGATGGCGCGTCAAGGGGAAATCCAGGAGATGCCGGAATAGGTGTTTTTATAAAAGCAGCGGATGGGAGGGCGCTGGTGAAAACAGGACGATACATTGGCAAGACCACAAATAATGTGGCAGAATACCAGGCTCTTATTGCTGCGCTGAAAGAGGCAAAGTCTCTTGGCGCGACGACAGTCAAGATATTTGCGGATTCAGAACTTATGGTAAAGCAGATAAATGCTGAATATAAGGTAAGAAGCGCAGGGTTGATACCTCTTTATAAAGAGGCAAATACCCTATTGATGACATTTAACAGGTATGATATCATTCATATAAACAGAGAGGAAAATATAGAGGCAGACAGGCTTGCAAATCACGCAATAGATATAATGGCTCGCTGAAGCGGGATGAGATGACCGCTGCCTCCGATGTAAATATCGGGGTAGAGGAAAGTCCGGACTCCGCAGGGCAGGGAGGTCGCTAACGGCGACCGGGAGAGAATCCTAGGGATAGGACCACAGAAAACAAACCGCCTTGATGGTAACATCGGGGTAAGGGTGAAACGGCGGGGTAAGAGCCCACCGCCCCGATGGCGACATCGGGGGCACGGCAACCCCCTCCCGGAGCAAGACCAAATAGGAAGGCATTTAAGGATGGCCCATCCGCGCCTTCGGGTTGGTTGCTTGAGGCGCTGAGTAATCAGCATCCCAGATGAATGGTCATCGCCCTCACACCTATAATATAGGTGTGAGGGAGACAGAATCCGGCTTACGGTCTCGCTTCAGCGAGCCTTTTTATTTTTTTTAGGCTGGCAGGACTTACTTATAACAAAAAGGCTATGATTGACAAATAACAGAGGGAAGATGCGGGAAGCCGTCAAGGAATTATTATTATGATTCAGATGCTTCGGCAACACAAGCCTATGGTTTCGCATGATGGCCTTCCTACTATCATTATTTCCCACTCAAATAGTCAGCAAGGAGCCCGCGGCTGTGCTCATCCTCATGGCAATACACGCACAGGTTTTCCCAGTTGGAGCCGTCAGTGGGATTATTAAGGTGGTTACCGTCTTTATGGTGAACGGTCAGCAAGCGCTGATTTTTGTAAGTGAACTCCCGGGCGCACTTGGCGCATATGAGTCCGTGGATTTTTAGTGAACGGTCGCGGTAGTCGTTTTCCATTGCCTCTATCCTAAAATAGGTGCTGTCACTAATTGCACCTTGCTTTAAAAAGTGGAGACGCGATCCCTTTATGTTTCCTTACGGCAAGGATGAACAATTCCTCCAACAAAAAAGCTATAATTCAAGACTTGGCTCTACTTTCACTTCAGAGGACCATGACATTCCCGAAAAAGCTGCTCGCCTCATCTTTTGTTTCAAACACAGGGTCTTTCTCCTGAAAAATAACGGATAGAACCTGTGAAGGCTGAACAACCGCAGGCGCAGAAACAGCGCCATAGAGGAGTCCATACAGTTGATGAAGTGTAAATTCCACTTCATGTTTTTTTAAAAGCGAAGCCATTTTAGCATCGCCGCAATATTTGCCTGTCAAAATCATTTGTCCCCCTATGTTGGCTTGTCAGTGAAAACCGAGCCGGACAGACCGGAACCGGATTCTTTTTCCAAGTCCGTCAGCAGGCGCAAGCCATGAAAAATTATACCGCCTCTTTTTCTCTCTTTTTTAAATCCCTTTTTCTTAATCCAATCACTCACGCGGCGGCGTGAGGGTTTGTTGCGTTCTTTGTCATCCTTGGTTTCCTGATACCACTGAATAAAATTTTCATAGAGGTCTTTAAAGGGTATAAATTCATTGTCGTCAGTCTTGATGATACCCGACGCAAGCCATGCGCCTACGATGTCTTCCTTATCGTTGATTTCCACAACAGGCATACCGAAAATATTATACAACCGTTTAATAGCCTCGTGCGCAGGTAATGCCGCATCACTAAGAATGCTCCCCTTTATTTGTGCAATCATTTCAACGCATGTTTGTGTCTCATTACCATACTTATTCCTAACAGATTCCAAATAATTAAGACAAACTACATATCTATCTAACCCAAGAAATTCTGAAGGCAAATTATCCTTCTTTTTCTTATTACAGCGACCACAAACCGGCAATATATTCCATGGGACATGCTGACCACCTTTAGCAATAGGCCAAAAGTGATCAACATTGATTTTATTGCGAATATGCCCATCAAAAACCCCGTTACCACAATATGGGCACTTCTTTTCAAAAAAATTAAGTGCGTTATATTCGGCCTCTTTGATTTTGTTATCCAGATCAGTTAATCCGATACATGCACATCGGTTTATGGCTTCATGAATAGTCTTGAATTTAGACTCCAGCTCTCCGACCAGTTTCTTCAAAAAGCTGTTTTCTATAGACAACCCTTCCTTTTCCTGGGAAAAAACCTCAATCTCACGTTGTAGTTCCATCATCTTTTCTTTTATTTCCATAATTGGGGCATCTCCTTTGCTGGTGCGTCTCCTATGAAGGCACTGGGCTCACATTTTAGAGTATTACAGAGGTTAAACCTTTTACTTTCCTCCCCATCACCCTCTTCACTTCCCTATCAAAATCGCTCTCAAACGCCCAGTCCTGAACCACCCTGAATTTTTCATTCCTCTTCCAAGTTCCCAATCAATCCCTTTGCATCTTTTTCTTCCAGTTCCAGTAGGGTGGGCATTGCCCACCAAAACCTATTCACCGCCGATATCATCCTGCAATATCACCGGTATGCACCTTCCCCAATCCTCTGAATATGCACCTTCCTTAACGAACCTGTGAAACGTCGAATATGCCCAACCTTTTGGAACACTGACGTACCCATGTTTTACAGGATTGTAATGGATGTAATTACAATGGGCCTCAAAATCTTTCTCGTCTCTAATACGATGCTCCCAAAACCGTCTCTGCCAAATGAACCCTTCCCTGTGTTTCAAACGGGATGCACTTTGAATGGTGGGCGATGCCCACCCTACCTTTTTCGTAAATCCTGCTTTAATCAAACCCCATCTTTTGGAATAATCAGCATCTCCTTCAGGTAAAGTCCAAATGCAATGGAGATGGTCCGGCAACAAAACCCATGCATCAATTCCAAATGGCTTTAACAGACGGACTTCTTCTATTACTTGTCTAAGGATTATTCTATTTTCTTCTGAACACAGAAATGGTTGCCTGTTGTATGTTACAAGAGTAAAGAAATACGTCCTGCCTTCCCTCAATCTTCTATAGTTTGGCATATTTATTGGTGGGCAATGCCCACCCTACTACTTGAATTGCAAAATACTTCTGGGCATTGGCGATTTCGGGCTTACGCGGGTCGCCGTTCTGAGCAATAAGATAACAGGCAAAACGCGACAGATGATAGGCATTGACCGTTTGCACTGCACCCTTGCCACCCTCGATCGGTTTGCCGGCGCCGGCAAAGTGATGGGAAGGCTCATTCCCCGACTGTTTGCAAGAGGTTAGCGCCCTTTTAATTGCATCTTCAAATCGCCTCCATTGCGTATATCCTAAGAGGGCTGAATTTCCCTTGCGCTCCAGTACTCTGCACCATATTCATTTTCTTTCTTTAGCTCTTCAAAAGACTTGCTTCCCATTGATACTATTTTTTTATCTGACATGCCCCCTCCTAAAATAAGGCGTCAATTATATTATATACTCATGGTTCATATCGTCTTAAAATCCACCCCAGTCCTTTCTCCTTGAGAAGAGGGAGAATTCAAGGCTTCGGAAATTTTCTTCAAAACCTCTGACAAAGCGTAGCCGGCAAGTTCATGGTAGCAAGTAGAACCTCTTCTTTAGAGATATAGCGCTTCCAAGAATGCCAAGAATAATCCCGCTGGCAATAATGCCGCAGGAAAAATAGGTTGTTGAAACCGGCAGGTCAACCAGCGAAGTAAAAATCGGAGAGATTTTCAGTATCAAGACCTCTCTAACAGTATACAAAAGACCAATAGCCAAACTCGCGCCTGCAAAACCCTCCACAATGCCTTCAATTAAAAACGGGGCTTTTATAAATATACCTGTTGCCCCCATAAGGCCCAGTATTTCTATCTCCTCTCTTCTGGCATACACCGCAAGCCTTATGGTATTTGATACAATAAATACCGTGGCTAAGAGGAGAAAGCCGCCTATTATTAAGGCAAACACCTCTATAAATTTTATAAAGGCAAAGAACCTGTTAAGCCACTCCTGACCGTATTGAACATCCTCAATGCCGCTCGTTATCTTAAGTTTTGATATAAGGCCTCTAATACCCTGCGGCGTCCTGAATAATTTTTTTACCTTAATCTCCAGCGATGCGGGAAATGGGTTTGCGCCTAAACCCTCTAATATCCCTTTTTGTCCCTTCAATTCTTCCTTAAATACAGAAAAGGCCTTTTCCTTTGAGATGTATTCCAAACTCTCCACCTCCGACATGACGGCTACATCTCTTTTGATATTTGAGATTGCATCAAAGGATATGCCGTCTCTCATATAAGCTATAACCTGAATCTGACTCCCCATGCTGCTTAGCGTATTACTCAGGTTTATAAAAATACCAAGAAATAATCCGCAGATAGCCAGAGAAATCGCAATTGTTGCTATTGTCACAATGGATGTTACAATATTGGCCTTTATATTCTGGAAGGCCTCAGAGACAAAATATACAAGCCATCTAAGGTAATTCAAATTCCACCCTCTTGCGTCAGTTTGCCACCCTTCCCTTGTCAAGAAGAATAGCCCTTTTATTAAATCTGTCTATCAGATGTTTGTCATGGGTAGCAACAACCACAGTGGTTCCTCTGGCATTTATGTCATTGAAGAGATTGATTATATCAAGGGCCCGCTCAGGGTCAAGATTTCCTGTAGGTTCGTCTGCAAGAAGTATGGTGGGTTCTTTTGCCAATGCCCTTGCAATAGCCACCCGCTGTTGTTCGCCGCCTGAAAGCGTTAAGGGCTTAAAGTTTGCCCTGTGCTGAAGCCCCAGATAAGACAGCACCTTAAGAACCCTTTTATTTATATCCCTATTGTCCATACCTGTAATGCGAAGCACAAGGGCAATATTATCAAAAACTGTTTTGTTGTTTAAGAGCTTAAAGTCCTGAAACACAAAACCTATCTTCCTTCTGAAAGGGGGTATCTCTCTCCGGCTGAATCTTGACATATTCTTTCCGCCTATTATAATCTGCCCCTGTGTCGGCCTCTCTGTATAAAGCATGAGTTTTAATAAAGTGGACTTGCCTGCCCCGCTTACACCGGTTATAAAAACAAATTCCCCTTTATCAATCTTCAGGGTTATATCTGTTAAGGCAGATATGCCGTCATAGTTCTTATAGACATGAAACATGTTGATCATGTTAGCTTTAGCCTCACACTATTTTTATCATACTGCCGGATACAAAACAACATACCGATAATAAAAAGAAAAGCCCTCACACCTATGCATAGGTGTGAGGGCAACAAACATGGCGGGGCCGACGGGGCTCGAACCCGCAACTTCCGCCGTGACAGGGCGGTGCTCTAACCAATTGAACTACGGCCCCATATAAAATAGTAGGCAGTATGGAGTAACTGCTTACTGCTTACTGTCTACTGTTTCTAAATGGTAGGCGGAACAGGGATCGAACCTGCGACATCAGCCTTGTAAGGGCTGCGCTCTACCAACTGAGCTATCCGCCCAGTAAAGATAAAGAATACATGAAATAGAAATCAGGAAAGAGGAAAATTAATTCCTGATTCCTGATTTCCAATCCGTAAACACATGGCTATCCCCTGCCATATGGCAGTTAATCTTATAATATCTGCCTTACTTTCTTACTGCATCTTTCAGGCCTTTTCCAGCCTTAAACTTTGGAACCTTTGCTGCCGGGATATTAATCTCTTTTCCTGTCTGAGGATTGCGCCCCTTCCTTGCCTTTCTCTTGGAAACGGAAAATGCTCCGAAACCAACAAGGCTGACTGTATCCCCCTTTTTCAAAGACTTGGTCACAGTCTCTGTAAAGGCATTTACCGCCTTTTCAGCAGCAACCTTTGTAATCTCAGCCGCTCCTGCGATTGCGTCAACAAGCTCACCCTTTGTCATACTCTATCCTCCTTCCTTCCTTAAAGGAATTAAAATCTGTAAATGCTATAACAAACTTTCTTAAGCCCTGTCAAGTAAATTATACTTCCATTATCTCTTTTTCCTTATGTTTCAGAATATCGTCAACCCTATCTATATATTTATCTGTTATCTCCTGAATCTTAGTCTGGCTCTTTTTCAGATCATCCTGTGAAATTGTCTTGTCCTTTTCCAGTTTTTTAATTTCCTCATTGGCGTCCCTTCTGTTATTCCTTATTGCAACCTTGCATTCCTCCGCATTTTTTTTTGCCGTCTTTACAATCTCTTTACGACGCTCCTCTGTAAGTTGTGGAATGGAGATACGGATAAGCTTCCCATCATTGGTTGGAGTTAGTCCCAGGTCTGAATTCATAACAGCCTTTTCTATTTCTGACAAAACGCCCGCATCCCACGGCTGGATTGTAATAAGCCTACTCTCCGGAACCGACATGGTGGCAAGCTGATTGAGCGGCGTCATGGTTCCATAGTAATCAACTCGTATGCCGTCCAGCATAGAAATAGACGCCCTTCCTGTGCGCAGCTTTGCAATCTCGCGATGAAGCGCATCTATTGACCTATCCATCTTATCCTTCAATTCTTTTAAAGTAGCGTCTACCATATTGTTGCCGCCTATCTGCCTATCTGACAATGGTTCCTGATTTAGCCCCCTTTACAATCTTCTCTATATTGCCCTTTGTTTTCAGATTAAATACAATAATAGGAAGTTTATTATCCATGCAAAGAGATATTGCAGTGGTGTCCATAACCTTCAAGCCCTTTTTCAGAACATCTATATATGTAAGCTCATCATATTTCTTTGCCCTCTTATCCTTTACAGGGTCTCTGTCATAAACGCCGTCAACCTTGGTTCCCTTAAGTATTACATCCGCATGTATCTCTATGGCCCGAAGGGATGCGGCTGTATCTGTTGTAAAATACGGGTTGCCTGTGCCGGCGGCAAAGATTATCACCCTCCCCTTTTCAAGATGTCTCACTGCCCTGCGTCTTATGTAAATCTCTGCCACTTCCTTCATCTCAATGGCAGACATAACACGGGTATAAACCCCCTTTTTTTCAAGCGCATCCTGAAGCGCAAGGGCATTTATAACAGTTGCCAGCATGCCCATGTAATCCGCTGTTGCCCTGTCCATGCCATTGGCGCTGGCAGCGATGCCCCTGAATATATTGCCTCCGCCGATAACTATCGCCACCTCTACCCCGAGGTCACGCACATTTTTTATCTCTTTTGAGATGCCTTCTATAACATTGACATCCAAACCGTAATTTTGGCTACCCATAAGGGCTTCACCGGAGAGTTTCAAAAGTATACGTTTGAATTTTGATTTGGACATAAAATTAAAAAACGGTTCAAACTGTTTAAACTAATTTTTCGCCGACCTTAAACCTGGCAAAACGTTTTATTGATATGTTTTCCCCGAGCTTTGTTAGAGTAGCGGTTAAAAGGTCTTTGACAGTTGTATCGGGATTTTTTACAAATGACTGCTCCAGAAGGCATATCTCCTGGAAAAACTTTTCTACCTTGCCGTCAACCATCTTTTCTATAACCTTTTCCGGTTTGTTTGATTGAGCGGCCTGTGTTTTGTATATAGACCTTTCCTTTTCAATTACATCCTGCGGGACATCTTCTCTTCTGATATAGTAAGGGTTTAACGCAGCTATATGCATTGCTATATCCTTTACTAAGGACTGGAACTCCTCAGTTTTAGCAACAAAATCCGTCTCGCAGTTTATCTCCACAAGGACGCCAACCTTGCCGCCTGCATGTATATATGAGCCAACAAGGCCTTCTGATGTAACCTTATCCGCCCTCTTTGCCGCTGATGCAAGGCCCTTTTCCCTCAAATATATAACAGCCGCCTCAAAATCCAGCCTTGTTTCTGCAAGGGCCTTTTTGCAATCCATAATCCCTGCCCCTGTCTTTTCCCTCAAATCTCTGACCAGGCTTGCTGATATTTCCATAAAACCCCCAAATTCCTAATTTAAGAAGCCGCTGCCTCTGTTGGAGCAAGCTTCACAACTTCCTTTTCCTTATCTGTTGCTGCCTGAAGACCTTCTTCATAAATCTGTCTGCCTTCCAGACAGGTAGCTGCAGCAGATGAAACAAACAACTGAATGGCCCTTATAGCGTCATCGTTCCCAGGTATAATATAGTCAACATTATCAGGACTGCAATTGGTGTCAACAACCGCAACTACAGGAATTCCCAGCTTCTTCGCCTCTTTCACGGCAATGGCCTCTTTTTTCACATCTATCACAAATATTGCGCCAGGCAATTTACTCATATCCTTTATGCCTCCCATATACCTGTCCAGTTTAATCCTCTCCCTTTCAAGCATAAGAGCTTCTTTCTTGGTTATGGCCTCCATCTTGCCTTCCGCCTTCATGGCCTCCAGTTCATTAAGCCTGTTTATCCCTTTCTTTACAGTAGAAAAATTCGTCAGCATCCCGCCAAGCCATCTTTGATTGACATAGAACATCCCGCACTTTTTGGCCTCCTCCTCAATTGCTGATTGGGCCTGTTTTTTGGTGCCGATAAAAATAACCTTATTACCGCCTGCTGTAACTCCCTTGAGAAAATCATATGCTGCCTTGAACATCTTTACAGTCTGCTGAAGGTCTATAATATAGATGCCGTTTCTTGCCCCAAAGATATAGGGCTTCATCTTTGGGTCCCACCTCTTTGTCTGGTGGCCGAAATGCACCCCTGCCTCCAAAAGTTGTTTCATTGTCAGATACGCCATACTTCCTCCTTTTTGGTTTTTCCCTCCACCATCTTCTCATTGCCACAGTATCCTGATAAAGGACACCCCTATGGCAATCCAACGGTGTGTGGATTTATCCCCACACCAAAGATTTTGGTGTGGGGATTTATTACAGCCTGCACTTTTAACACAATATGTATTGATTTGCAAGCTCAAAAATGTTACCTGATTAGTGAGCATCTACACATACCCCGCACCTCATGCACCTTCCAACATCGCACGGCGGTGTTGTTTGCCCTTTCAAAGCCCGCTGATATTCCTTCCAAAGATATTCCTTTTTTATGCCGTTGTCTATAAAATCCCACGGAAGTATCTCTGAAAAATCCCTCTGTCCTTCTGCATAAAAATCTGCGTCAGGCGCTGCGGATTTTATCGCCGCTTTCCATCCGCTTTTATACACATCAAGCAGTATATTTGCTACCCTCCTGTCCCCGACTGACAGGATCGTCTGGATATAACCCTCCCACGGCGGCATACAGGAGATATTTATACCCTTTTCACTTCTAAGCCCGTCCTTAATTGCGGCAAGCTTATCTTTCAAGGATTTAATGTCTTCGTATCCGCACCACTGAAAAGGCGTAAACGGTTTTGGTATAAACGGGTTTATGCTCACTGTGATTAAACCGCCATGCATCGTAGTTTTAATCTTTAGAACAAGATTAACAATCGCCTCTATATCTTCAATTGTCTCTGTTGGAAGGCCGATGATGAAATAGAGTTTCAATTTTTGCATGCCTGCATATGATATAAGCCTTGTTGCCTCCATGATATCCTTTTCACAAAAACTTTTATTTATAACATCCCTTAATCTTTCAGAGCCTGCCTCAGGCGCTATAGTAATCGTCTTATAACCACCCTCTTTCAAAAGTTTGAGGAGCTCTCCATCAAGAACATCAAGCCTTAAAGAAGAGAGCGTAATCTCGCCGCCCTTTTGAAGCACAGTCCTGCAGAGCGGCTTTAAATCAGTATATTCTGACACAGCGCTGCCCACAAGGCCGATCTTTTTGGTCTCTTCCATGCCTTTACTTATATTATCCATTATAGTCTTCAGGCTTCTTTCGCGCGGGGGAAGATAAATAAAACCTGCTGCGCAAAACCTGCAACCCCTGCCGCAGCCCCTGCTTATCTCAAGGAGGTGTGTATTGCTGAATGTGGTATCACGGGTCAGTATCCTCGCGGCAGGTATCGGGAAGTCATCCAGCTTTTTTATCTTTCTGCTCTTAATCCTTGCATTTATGCCTTCTATTACAGGGCTGAATTCTTTAATAATGTTTCCTTCATAACTGACTTTATAAAACACCGGCGCATAAACCCCTGCAATCTTGCTAAGCATATACAAGAGGTCTTCTTTGGTCTTGGCCTTATTATGCGCCTCTTTAAAGGCATCCACAAATTCCGGGATAAATTCCTCGGCCTCTCCGATTGCAAACAGATCAAAGAAATCAGCAATCGGCTCGGGATTCAAAGAAGGCGCAACGCCGCCTGCCATAACGAGCGGCTGTTTTTTATCCCGTTCGCGCGATAAAAAAGGGAGTCCGGCAATATCAAACATCCTGAGGATATTAAGATAGTCTTCTTCGAAGGAAATAGAGAAGGCGATAATATCAAAATCCGGAATGGGCCTTTGCGATTCCAGTGAGAAAAGAGGTATGTTAGTCCTTTTAAATTCAACAATATCCTCTTTAGAAGGAAGAAACACCCTCTCGCATACCACATCGTCACGGCTGTTTAAGAGATGATAAACAACCTGAAACCCAAGATTGCTCATACCCAGGGAATATAGATTGGGATAGGCCAGGCAAACACTGAGTTTGCCGCCACGCTCTTTGTAAATCGTCCCTCTTTCTCTGGACAGGCATTCCAGCGCCTTCTTTTTGAGCCGCCAGGATATAAAAAAGCCTCCTCATTAAATACTAATACCTCTTCTAATCCGCCTGTTTTCTTAAAAATGTAGGTGTATCGTAGGCGTCCTCGTCAATGGCATTGAAACCGCCAAGGGGCCTGAGCCTTTGAACCTCCGCTGTTCCCACCTCTGATTTTTTTTGTTTCTCTCTTCTGATAATAGTTGGAATATCCATGTCGCCGATAATAACAGCCGGCGCGATGTATTTTACAGGCGATACCCTTTTACCATCTTCTTTCCCAAAACCTGTGGCAATAACAGTAACCCTGACCTCTTCGCCCATCTTTTCATCAATTACTGCGCCGAAGATAATATGGGCATCCTCGTGCGCCTCTTCCTGAATAAGCATTGAGGCCTCATTTACCTCATGCAGGGTTATGTCAGATGAGCCGGTGATATTTATAAGCACGCCCTTTGCCCCGTGAATGGAGATATCCTCCAAAAGCGGGCTGGATATGGCCTTTCTTGCCGCCTCCACCGCCCTGTTATCCCCGCGGGCAACGCCTGAGCCCATAAGCGCAAGCCCCATCTCACTCATTATGGTTCTGACGTCGGCAAAGTCCACATTTACAAGCCCGTGGATTGTTATAACATCCGATATCCCCTTTACAGCCTGATACAATATCTCGTCTGCCTTCTTAAACGCATTGGGAAGGGGGGTGGTCTTTTCTGCGATGGACAAGAGCCTCTGATTCGGAATGGTTATAACAGTGTCTACCGCCCCCTTGAGCGCCTTTAGCCCTTCATCTGACTGTCTCATCTTCTTCTTTCCCTCAAAGGTAAATGGTTTTGTTACAACTGCAACTACGAGGGCGCCAACCTCTTTAGCCACTTCTGCCACAACAGGCGCACCGCCTGTGCCTGTGCCGCCGCCCATGCCTGCTGTGATAAAGACCATATCAGCCCCAGCTAATGCTTCCATGAGCCTGTCTCTGCTTTCTATGGCTGCGTTTCTGCCTATCTCAGGGTTTGCCCCTGCGCCAAGGCCTTTTGTCAGATTTTCACCCAGTTGAATCTTTACAGGCGCCTTTGATAGGCCGAGGGCCTGGGCGTCTGTATTGGCAGTCAAAAACTCCACCCCTTCAAGCTGACATTCTATCATTGTATTGATGGCATTGCCGCCGCATCCTCCGACGCCTATGACCTTAATCTTTGCCCCTTTGTTAAAACTATCGGCTAATTCAATCATATATACCTCCTTTTAAAATTGATTACACAGATTTTTATACGATTGCACAGATTAAAACCCACCTTTTCGCTGAATCTGTGTAATCTGCTTTTTAATCGGTGTAATCATTATTAAAAAAACTCTTTCACCCACCCTTTCATTCTCTCAAGCAGTTTATTGAATACCTGTTTATCCCCCCTTTCAAACATTGCTATTGTTGAATGTTTTTTGCCGTACAAGACCAACCCCACGCCTGTGGAATACATCGGGCTGCGCACAACATCAACAAGCCCGCCTATACCGGTCGGCAGACCTCTTCTGACAGGAAGATTAAAAATCTGCTCTGCCAGTTCAACCATGCCGTCCATAATAGCTGTTCCGCCTGTAAGCACAATGCCTGACACTATTACACTGTCATAACCTGATTTGACTATTTCATGATTTGCAAGCTGGAAAAGCTCTTCTACTCTTGGCTCAATAATTTCTCCTAAAATCTGCCTTGAAACAATCCTTGGTTTCCTGCCTCCGACGCCGGGCACTTCTACGGTTTCATTCTTATCTATCATTGATATCATGCAGCAGCCGAATTTTTTCTTTATCTTCTCCGCCTCCTCAGCAGGCGTTCTGATGCCTACAGCAATATCCCCTGTAATCTGATTCCCTCCAAGCGATATAACAGCAGTATGTTTTATGGTTCCGTTATGGTATATGGCTATATCTGTGGTTCCGCCTCCAACATCAATCAGCGCAACACCAAGGTCTTTTTCGTCCTGGCCTAACACCGCCTCGCTGCTTGCTATCTGCTGAAGAACAATATCCGCTACGGTAAGACCTGCCCTGTTTACGCTCTTTATGATATTCTGCGCTGACGCAACCGCCGCAGTAACTATGTGAACCTTTGCCTCAAGTCTGGTTCCGGTCATGCCAAGCGGTTCCTGGATGCAGTCCTGCTGGTCAAGTATATACTCCTGAGGTATTATATGTATAACCTCCCTGTCTATCGGGATGGTTATGGCCTGGGCAGCCTCTATAACCCTTGCTATATCAGCCTTTGTTATCTCCTTATCCTTTACGGCTATAACGCCGTGGCTGTTAAATCCCTTTATGTGTCCCCCTGCAATGCCAACATAAGCCGTATTTATCTCGCACCCTGCCATAAGCTCAGCCTCTTCTACGGCCTTTCTTATAGACTGGACTGTGGAATCTATATTTACCACCACGCCTTTTCGCAAGCCCTTTGAAGGGTGTGTGCCTATGCCTATAATCTCCAGTCCCTCCTGTTTTACCTCTCCAACAATGGCGCATATCTTTGTTGTTCCAATATCAAGACCAACGATTATATTATCCTTCTTTGCCATTCTCTTTTATCACCCCCCTTTTTTAACGGATAGCGGA
>Ga0209726_10003853_pt1 | contig 19855 bp, 20 predicted proteins | sample Subgrocontami54m_FD_187453 | JGI IMG/M metagenome (GOLD analysis project Ga0209726, IMG submission 187453) | Subsurface groundwater microbial communities from S. Glens Falls, New York, USA - GMW46 contaminated, 5.4 m (SPAdes) (version 3) | ecosystem: Environmental > Aquatic > Deep subsurface >... | reverse complement strand
AGAGGTGGGGCGGGTGGCGGCCGAGGAATCGTTCCCCATCGACGATTTCCGGGGCTATGCCGGATACCGCAGGAAGCTCGTGCGCATGCTGGTCAGCAAGGGGCTGGAACGCCTGGTTGCGCGCACTCGTGCATGAAGGGAGGCGCCGCAATGAACGCCGCATCCAGGATCGACATTCGACTCAAGGTCAACGGCGAAGTCCGCGCATTGAGCGTGGAGCCGTGGCGCACGCTCCTGGATGCGCTGGTCGAGAATTTCAGGCTGTCCAAGACCAAGGAGGGGTGCAGCATCGGGGAATGCGGCGCCTGCACCGTCTCGATGGACGGCAAGCTGGTCAGCTCCTGCCTGGTGCTGGCCGTGGATGCCGACGGCAAGGACGTCGTCACCATGGAGAAGCTCACGGCCGGCGAATCCGGCTTCAATTCGATGATGGAAGCCTTCATCCATCCCGACGAGGGGGCGAGGCGCGCGAGGCACACCAGAACGTTGTCCTCCGCGGGCACGAAGACCAGCACCGAGACCTTCACTTTCTGCCACCTGTGCGCCGGTCATTGCAGCATGAAGGCCATCGTCGAGGACGGCAAGCTGGTCGATCTGGAACCGGACATGGAGAGCGGCCTGTACGCCGAGCAGTGCGCGCTGAACAAGGGCCGCTTCACGATCCCGGAAGTCCTGGGTCACAAGGATCGCCTGCTCTATCCCCAGAAGAGGGTAGGGGCCCGGGGAGAAGGCAAGTGGCAGCGCATCTCCTGGGACGAGGCGCTGGACACCGTCGCGAACAAGCTGAGCGAATTGAAGCGCAGCTTCGGCGCCGAATCCGTGGCTTTCGGGCTGGGAGAGCCGAAGGGCATGGAATTCGCCTTCGCGCAAAGGCTGGCGAGCGCATTCGGAACCCCGAGCGTGGTGACGCCGGGCTGGTCCTGCGGGTTGCCGAAGGCGATGGCCGGCGCGTTCACCTACGGCTCGCCGGTGGTGTGCGACGACGACCATGCGCCGTCCCTGGTCGTGCTGTGGGGCAGCAACATGAACCAGACCACCGGCGGGTTCAGACGGGAGTCGCTCGAGAAGATCCTCGAGGCCGGCGGCAAGCTCATCGTCATCGATCCCCAGAAAACCGACACGGCCCGGCTCGCCGACCTGTGGATCAGGCCGAGGCCGGGCAGCGACGGCGCTCTCGCCGCGGGGGTGCTGAAAGTCATCCTCGAGGAAGAACTGTACGACAAGGACATCGTCGAGCAGTGGACCGTCGGGTTCGACGGGCTGAGAGAGCACTTCTCCACCTTCTCGCTGGAGGAGGTCGAGAAGCTGACCTGGGTGCCGCGCGGCCAGATCGAGGAATTCGCCAGAACCTACGCCGCGAGCAAGCCCGCGGCGATGCAGACCGGCAACGCCGTCGATCAACTGGTCAACAGCTTTCAGACCACGCGCGTCATCGCCATCATGCGCGCGATCTGCGGCAACGTGAACGTGCCCGGCGGCGACGTGGTCCTGACCGCTCCGCTCTATACCCGGCCGGGCAGCTTCTTCCTGATGAGCAAGTACCCCAGGAAGACCGAAAGGATCCTCGGCAAGAAGTTCAAGTTCGCGCAGCGATCGGCCTTCATACCTCCGCACGTCCTGACGCGGGCGATCCTCGAGGAGGATCCGTGCCCCATCAAGGCGGCCATGTTCATTCTCTCCAATCCCCTGGTGAGCTGGCCCAATTCGAAGGAAACCTACCGGGCGCTGATGAAGCTGGACTTCATCGTGATCTCGGAGCTTTTCATGACGCCCACGGCCGCGCTCGCGGATATCGTGCTGCCGGCGGCCTGGAGCATGGAGCACGAGGAGCTGGGCTACTGGCCGGGATGGTACGAGGAAATCCGCGCGCATCCCAAGCTGGTCGACGCGCCCGGCGAATGCTGGCCGGACACCAGGATCATCAACGAGCTCGCCAAGCGGCTCGGCCTCGCGGAGGATTTCTGGGCCGACGATCACGAGGCGCTGGACATGATGCTCGAACCCAGCGGCATGAGCTACGAGCAGTTCAAGGAAAAAAGGACGCTGCGGGCGACCAAGGAATACCGCCGGCACGAGTACGACACCCCGTCGCGCAAGATCGAAATCTACTCCGCACGCCTCGAGAAGATCGGCTATGCGCCGATGCCGAACTGGGACGAACTGGGCCGCAAGGTGGAAATGCCCGCCGAATTCCCGCTGCTGCTTACCAACGCCAAGGAAGAGGCGTACATGCTGAGCGGGTTCAAGGGCGTTGCGTCGATGCGGACCATCCGGCCGGACCCGGTGATGGAGCTGCATCCGGACACCGCGAAAGAATACGGGCTCGAGGAAGGCGGGTGGGCGTACATCGTCACCAGGGAAGGCAAGATCAAGCAGAGGCTCTCGCTGAACCGCAGTCTCGATCCGCGCGTGGTCGTGGCCGCGTTCGGATGGTGGTTTCCGGAGCAGGCCGCATCAGGATACGGCTGGAGCCAAAGCAACATCAACATGCTCACGCCCAGCGGGCCGGACTACGACCCGTCCACCGGCGGCATCACGCTGCGCGGCATACCCTGCACGGTCTCCCGCACCTAGGGTCTGTTTCACAATGAGCTGTCATTCCGAGGCCGCAGGCCGAGGAATCTGCTTTTTCGTCAACGGGGCCAGGCCTCTTTCCTCGATAGCAAGGAACCGACAATGACCATCACACCCGCAAGCATGAGGCGAGCGCCCGAAGGTTACTTCAATGTTCGGTTCGGCAAGCCGGAATACACGGACTGGTTCGATGAGAGTATGTCGTGGAAGGAGACTTGCTACATCGGCGACTGGTCCTTTCTTTGGGAGCGCCGATTTCGCGGACCGGACGCCCTCAAGCTGTTTTCCGACATTGCTGTCAACAGCTTCGCCGGGTTCGACATCGGCCAGGCCAAGCATGTGATCCATTGCAACGACGCGGGCAAAGTGATCCACGAAGGCATACTCAGCCGTCTTGACGAAGAGGAGTTCATGCTGTTTGGGCGAGGTGGATTCTGGGCTGACTACAAGCTGCGACACGGCAGCTACAACGCATCGTCGGAACCCGACGACTGGTTCAACTTTCAGGTCTCCGGTCCGAATTCGATTCAGGTCGTCGAGAAGGCCGCGGGGACCAGCCTGCGTGACATCGGCTTCATGCGCTTCGGCAAGATTTGCATCGAAGGCCGCGAGGTCCTCGCGCTGCGCCAGGGAATGGCCGGCGAGATCGGATACGAACTGCAGGGACCGCGCGAGTATTCCGAAGAAATCCATGCGGCCATCATGACAGCCGGAAAGGAGTTGGGTATTCGTCGCCTCGGGGCACGCGTCGCCACCGTGAACCATCTCGAAGCGTGCTTCCCCACGATCGTGGCGGATTATCTTCCGGCGATCTTCGACGAGAGCATGGAAGAGTACCGCGAGGAGTTCAAGGCGGCGATGCCCGATTTTGCGATCACCTTCAACATCGCCGGCAGCTTCGAGTCCGATGACGTGCGCGATTGGTATCGAAGCCCGGTCGAGCTCGGCTGGTCCAGGAACGTGAAATTCGACCACGAGTTCATTGGGCGAAAGGCGCTCGAAGGCGAGGTCGCCCATCCCGGGCGGGCGATGCGCACCCTGGTCTGGAATGCCGACGACGTCATCGAGGTGTACGCATCCCTCTTCCGCAAGGGCGATCCCTACCACTTCATGGACATGCCGCGCGATCAGCGCGGCTTCATGTATGCCGACAAGGTGCTCAAGGACGGGAAAGCCATCGGCGTCGCGACCTCACGCGGCTACAGCTACTACTTCCGCGAAATGATCTCCCTCAGCACGATCGACATCGGGCACAGCGATATCGGCACCGAGGTCACCGTCGTCTGGGGCAATCCCGGAGAGCCGCAAAAGGAAATCCGGGCCAGGGTCGCGCCCGCTCCCTACAAGCGGGACAACCGGCGGGCGGACGTGGCGGCACTGCCCCGCAGGTAGCGCCGGCATCGCGCGAATTCCGCCGGCGGTATGCGCATCAAGGCCAGGGTCGCGTCCCAGTCGGGATACGCTACAGGTTGCACGCAAGCCTCAATGCCTCGCGCAACAAAGCCACGCGCGCGTTCGATGCGCCCGTGGCGCGAGTCACCAGTGCGACGGGCACTGTCGGAATCGGCGGCGCATCTTGCAGGGGCCACCTTTGTGGCCCTGGCCGGCTTCACGGCAGCGCACATCCCGCTCAAGGGATCGGTGGAAATCCAGGCTTCGCTGCTGCGGGGAGACACGGATTTTGCGTTCCCCATCGCCGGCACGGCCATTCCTGCGGTGCACTCGGGCAAGATGCGCGCGCTGGGCGTGACGAGCGCCAAGCGCATGCAGTCCCTGCCCAATGTGCCGACGATGCGCGAGCTGTTCAAGGATGAGCTCTACGTTCAGGAATCCTGGTACGGCTTGTGGGCCCCGGCAAAAACACCCCCCGACGCTGTGCGCGCCATGCACGCGCTCGCGGTGAAGGTGCTCGCCGATCCGGCCCTGCAAAAGCTGTTCGAGGCAACGGGAGGCTTGACCGACCCCAGCGAGAGTCCGGCTGCTTATGTCGATTTCATCAAGAGGGAAGACGAGAAGTGGGGTCGGATCGTGAAGCTGACCGGCGCGCGGAGGGATTGAGGCGCCATGGCCCGTCCGTTGGAAGGTGTCCGGGTCGTCGATCTCTCGCACGTCATCGCCGGGCCGCTCGCGTCGCTCTACCTCGCGCAGCTTGGCGCCGAGGTCATCAAGGTGGAGCCCGTCCAGGGCGAGATCATGCGGCCGCACCCGGGATTCGAGGCGATGAACGCGGGCAAGCGTTCGATCGCAGTGGACATCCGGACCCCTGCCGGCGCCTCGGCAATCCGCGAACTGGCACGCACGGCAGACGTGTTCATCGAGAACTACCGGCCCGGCGTGGTCGCGCGCTACGGACTGGATGAACCGGCCATCCGGGCGCTGAAGCCCGACATCGTCTACTGCTCGATTTCGGGATACGGCCAGGAGGGAGAATGGTCCGGCAGGAGCGCGTACGACCACGTCGTTCAGGCCCTCACCGGCATGATGATGACCAGCGGGGAAAGTCCCGACGCGCCGCCTCTGAAAGTGGGGTTTCCGGTGATCGACGTCGCGGCGGGCATGCTGGGTGCGCTCTCCATCATTGCCTCGCTGCGCCGGCGGGACATCGAAGGCAAGGGCCAGAAGGTGGATGTTTCCATGGTTCAAGCGGCGCTCATGCTGATGTACCAGTTCACCAGCGCCTGTCTGGCCACGGGCCAGTCGCCGGAACGGCTGGGCAATCGGGGTTTCTCGGGAAGTCCGACGGCGGATACCTATGAATGCGCCGACGGATGGCTCGCCACGGCCGCGAACACGCCTTCCCAGTTCCGCGAATTTACCCGGGCCCTCGGCCTGGAAGCGCTGTGCGAAGACGCCCGCGGGCTGGATCTCGAGGCGTTCAACGCCGTCAACGGCGGTTTTGTGGTGGCGCGCGATTTCGATTACCTGAGACAGAAGTTTCGTGCCGCATTGCGCACCCGCAGTGCCGCCCAAATGGAAGCTGCGCTGAACGCGGTCGGCGTCCCGGCGGCACGCGTGCGCACGCTTGGGGAATTTCTCCTGGAAGCGCCGGGCCGCGTTACCCTGCCGGTGTTCGACCTCGGCAAGGCGAAGACCTCCGGTCTGGGATTCACGCTCCGCGAGGACGGCGGTCCGGTGCCCGGTGGAGCACCCGCCCTCGGTGCGGACAATGCCGTCTTCCTGCGCCATTCCAACTAGAGCGAACGGGCCGCACGGGCGAAGGCTGTCCGACGATTTGTGAATTGGCGCCTGGCGCCTTTGATCCCCTCCGCGCTATTCGACCCGGGCCGGAGACGCCGGAATGGAATAGACTTTCCCTGTTCTGGGCAGCGGTGAAGCGGTATCGCAATTCTTGCGGCCACGCGCCGCTTTTTCCACCAATCAACCGGGGAAGAGGATGAATCAGCCTCCAGGCGCTTCGACACCCGCTGTCGAATTCATTGACCTCAACGCACTCAAGGAATTCGCCACCGAGAAGCGCGTGCGCAAGGTGATTTCCAAAACCGGGCAACTGGTCTCGGAGATCGTCTGCTACGAGCCCGGGCAATCGACCGTGGCGCATCAGCACCCGCGCCAGGACGAGACGTTCTTCGTTATCGATGGCTGCGCCAACATGAATGTCGGCGGCGTCGAGTACGTCATGCCGGCCGGGTCCGTCCTGTCGGTCAAGAGCGGAACCTTGCACGACGTGCGCAATCTCGGCAGCGAGCGCACCGTGGTCGTGTTCGTCAAGGTGGACATCGCGGTTATTGAAGCCGCAACGCCCCGGACTGCGCCCAAGCCTGCGCCGTCCGCGGCAAGGAACCCGCCTTCTGCCTGACTTTGGCGACCGGCACCCCGGGCGGGCGGGGGCGCCGCCTGCCCGGCGCGCTGCAGCGGATCGTCCGTCGCCATGACGACGAACGGCACCCCGACGAATACCGCGGCCGTCCATCGCAAGTCAGCGATCGGCTTGCCCAGCATTTCAATTGCGGCTTTTCCATTTCGCGTTCTGCCAGGCCCGCTCCGGATTCGATGTCAGACTTCGTGACAGTCATGTTGGCGTGGCCGGTCGCTTCCGGCCGATTGTGCGCATACGGCTCGGAAAAGCTAGGGGTAGCGTCCGGGGAAACGGGGGAAGTCCGCCCTGAATGTCAGACGACCGCTTTCAGACGTGAAGGCGACGTTAGAGAATGACGCTGGGGCGTTGGCACTTCGGCCAATGCCGCCGTCGGCTCCAAGCAAGTCTGGCGGCCGGAATGGATTCGTTAGCGGTCATAGACCAGGAACTCAGGCCGAACGGCAGCTTTCCATATCGGCGAATTCACACTTCCGACCCGTTGCAGCCGTTCGGCTTTCCTAAGAGCGGCCGTTCGCGTTACTTAAAGGCCGGCTTGCGGCCGGTAGAAGTCCCAATATGGTAGTCCGACAACTCACTCACCTACCGCCACGGAAATCAATTAGCCTCACAGTTTAGACTCCTGCGTTACTGTTAATGCGCACGCAGAAGGCAGGTGAGTTGGGCAGCCGTGCGCGGGTGCGGGAACGCGCGCGTCCTGCGCGACGATGCCAACGTAGCCCGAGGGAGGCACGTGTCCACGAACCACAAGACAAACCTGGGCAAACTCCAGGTAGAACTACAGAAGGGCGATCCAAGCCTCTTGGAGAAGTTGGCAGCGGACTTGCTGGGCCGTCTACTCGACGTGCAAATTCTGGTTTCCAAGGCTGGCTTTCAGCACGGAGGCGACGCTGGAACGGCAGGGAGGCAGGACAGACACCTTCGAATCGAATGCAAACGCTACTCGGAGAATACGCCCCTCGGTGAGCGAGAACTGCAGGGTGAGGTAGACGACGCAGTCAAGCGCGACCCCAGTCTCGAGGCGTGGGTCTTGGTTTCCACACTGACCCTGCCCGGATTCGACGTACACCACTTTACGCAGCCATGAGGCTGGATTCAACAGCGGCCGGTGCCAGATAGCCGATCGACGAATGCATGCGCGTGTGATTGTAGAAGCCTTCGATCCAGTCGACGATGTCGAGCGTGGCGTGCGCGCGCGTGTCGTAGCGAAGCAGATGGGTGCGCTCGACCTTCAGCGTCTTGAAGAAGCTCTCCATCGCCGCGTTGTCCCAGCAATTTGCCCTCCTGCTCATCGATTGAATCATCCGGTAGCCTTTGATCAGCTGCCGGTAGCTCGCGCTGGCGTACTGGCTGCCGCGGTCCGAATGCAGGATCAGCCCTGGAGACGGTTTGCGCCGCCAGTAGGCCGACTTCAATGCCTGGCAGACCAGCTCGGCCTTGATCCGATCGCTCATCGACCAGCCCACAATTCTGCGGCTGGCCAGATCCATGACGCAGGCCAGATACAGCCAACCCTCGCCCGTGGCGATATAAGTGATGTCGGCAACCCAAGCCCGGTTGACTCGCCAGCCATCGAAGCGCCGATCCAGCACATGGGGCGCGATCGGTTTGTGATGGCCCGAATCGGTCGTCACGCGGTAGGGTCGCTTGTACACCGGCCGCAGCCCTTGCCGCTTAAGGCTATTGCGTACCCGTTCGTGGCCGACCCGAACACCCTGCTGGCGCAGCCCTCGCACGATCCGCGGCCGACCGTAGCTGCGCTTGCTGCCGGCGTGAATCGCCGCCACCTGCGCATCCAGTGCCGCATTGGCCGCCGAGCGATCACTGGGCGGGCGCGTTCGCCATTGGCAATACCCCGTGCGCGACACCCCGAGCTGGCGGCACATGCGCGTCACGCTGAACTGGTCGCGCTGCTCTTCGATCCAGGCGTACTTCACCGCGACTCCTTCGCGAAATACGCCGCCGCTTTTTTTACGATCTCCAGATCCAGCTTGGTGCTGGTCAGCTCCCGGCGCAACCGGGCATTCTCCGCTTCAAGTTCCATCACCGAGCGCTTCACCGGGACTGCTGCACCCTCCGCTGCCTTGAGCTTGCCCGCACGGCTGAGCCTGATCCAGTTCCACAGGCTCGACTCCGGAATGCCCAATCGCTTGGCGGCCTGGTTGCCTCCCATCGACTCGGCCAGCCTGACCGCCTCTACCTTGAACTCATCGGTGTACTGTCGGTTCGCAATCAACTCCTTCTTGCCCATATCGCCCTCCGTTCATCAGAAAATTACCATCAATCTGATGTACGTGGAACCGAGGCAGGGTCACACGCAGCGCAGCTGAAGGTGTTCAACAGACACTGAACCTCAAGGCGCAAAGCGTCGGTGTCCCTATTCTGATCATCGACTGGACGCAACCGCCGGGAGGCATTCCTGACCTCGCGGCGCTGTGTGCTTGGGCGCCCGATTTGGTAGAGCGCCACTATTCGAGAGCTGCTGGCAGAGCCGCCAATGCATTGGCCTCAGCTGCGGCGCCCGCGGTCGACCGGATTGAGCGAGATCTGGAGTCCTGGAACGTTGGTTTTCAGGCAGTTCGCCGGAGGGCACAAGGACGCATTAAGACAATATGGACTGACGACTCGGAGTCGCGTGCACTCTTTGGGCAGAATGTGGCAGGGGGTGCCGCAAAGCGACTTCTCAGGCGCGATACGGTAATGACCGCACTCAATGATTGGTGGGCGTCACAAACCGCTGGCCCTGTGGCGGCTTATGGCGCGGAAGGGGTCGGTAAGACCTGGGCCGTCATGCATTGGGTCGTCGATCGAATCAACGACCTGCCTATCGTGCTCGCATTGCCGTCATCATCACTTCCGGCTATCACTGGCATCAACGAAGCCAGCGTCATCGACTTTCTCGCAAATGAGCTATTCGGGCTTACCAACACTCAGACCCTGCCCTACTGGGACAAGCGACTTCGCCGGCTACTGGCACGCCCGAAGGTCGAAGGGCCGGTTCTGCTCCTTGTACTGGATGGTCTGAATCAGGAGTCCACGTTCGAATGGCAACGTCTCTTACAGGTCCTTCAAGGGGGAATCTTCACGGACAAAGTTCGCGTCGTGCTGACGATGCAATCTCACTTCTTAGAAGACAAGCGTAACCGTCCGGTGAAGGCCATCTTGTTGGAGCAGTAGTTGGAGCCCAGGATGGTGTCCACCAAGTCGAGCAAGTGGACACCAAGATGGACAGGCGGGGGATGGTGGTGGCGGGCGAGCCGGTGCGGGTGACGCGTAACGGCCGGCGCTACTTCAGCAAGGCACACCGGGCAGCGGTGGTGGCGAAGTGCCTGGTGCGGGGGGCATCACTGGCTGCAGTGGCATTGGCCAATGGGTTGAACGCGAACCTGGTACGTAAGTGGGTGCGCCAGCGCCAAGCGCGCGACGCGGTGACGAACACGGCGGCGAAGTTGCTGCCGGTGACGATACAGACCGAGCAACCGCGTGTGCTGTCCGAGCGTGCGGTGTCCCGGCGAGCCGCAGCGCGCATGAGGCACACCGATGCCGGATCGATGCAACTGCGCGTGGGCGCGATCGAGTTGATACTGCACGGCACAGTGGATCGCGAGCAACTATCGCTGGTGCTCGAAGCGTTGCTGCGCGCGCAATGATTGGATTGCCCGCGGGGACCCGGGTGTGGCTGGCTGCCGGGGTGACCGATATGAGGAAGGGCATGGATGGGTTGGCAGCGCTGGTGCAGACGGCACTCGCCGAGAATCCGTTCTCCGGACACGTGTTCGTGTTTCGTGGCCGGCGCGGTGATCTGGTGAAACTGTTATGGTTCGATGGTGACGGCGTGTGCCTGTTCGCGAAACGTCTTGAGCGTGGCCGCTTCGTGTGGCCGCAGGCGACAAACGGTGCGATGTCGCTGTCGAGCGCGCAGCTGTCGATGTTGCTCGAAGGTATCGACTGGCGCAGACCCACGCGGACCTGGACACCGGAGCTTGCCGCGTAGTCGGTGTCGATAAAAAATATTTGCTGTTTGCGAACTTGCGCGAGCGTGTTCGGTCGAAGTAGCAACAACCAACAACGAGCCGATCGCACTTCTACGCGCATGACGATCGACAAGCCGCAAACACCGCCTGAAGAAATCGCTGCAGCGCTGCCCGATGACGTTGCGGCGCTCAAAGCGCTGGTGCTCGAGCAGCGCGCACAGCTCGCGACTCGCGTGGCGGAGATCGAACAGTTGAAGCTGCTGATCGCCAAGCTGCGCCGCATGCAATTCGGTCGTTCCTCCGAACGGCTTGACCGGCAGATTGAGCAGATGGAGCTGCGTCTGGAAGAATTGCAGACGGCCCAGGCTGAGCTTCCCCCAGTGGTGAAACCCCGAACCGAAGAGAAAGCCAAACCGGTACGCCGGCCGCTGCCCGAGCACCTGCCGCGCGAGCGCGTGGTGCACGAGCCCTGCTGCAATTGCCCCGACTGCGGCACGGCGATGAAGAGAATCGGCGAGGACGTCTCGGAGGTGCTCGACTATGTGCCGGAACGCTTCCGGGTGATCCGGCATGTGCGCCCCAAGATGGCTTGCCCTGAGTGCGAGCGCATCGTGCAGGTCGAAGCCCCGTCGCGGCCGATCGACCGGGGCACAGCCGGAGCGGGATTGCTCGCGCACGTGCTGGTGTCCAAATACGCCGATCACCTGCCGCTGTACCGCCAAGCGCAGATCTATGCGCGCGAAGGGGTGGAGCTGGAGCGCTCGACCCTGGCCGAGTGGGTCGGCGGATGTCACCGGCTACTGGATCCGCTCATTGAGGCCCTGGCCGGCTATGTCCTCAAACCCGGCAAGCTGCACGCTGACGACACCCCGGTACCGGTGCTCGATCCGGGGCGGGGAAAGACCAAGACCGGGCGGCTGTGGACCTACGTGCGCGATGACCGTCCCGCTGCGAGTAGCGAGCCCCCGGCGGTGCTGTTTCGCTATTCGCCGGACCGGCGCGGGGAGCGTCCCCGCAAACACCTGGCTGAATTCACCGGCATTCTGCAGGCGGACGCCTACTCTGGGTTCGGTCACCTTTATACGGGCGGCAAGATTCAGGAGGCGGCTTGTTGGGCGCACGCCCGGCGCGCCTTCTACGACATTCACCAGGCCAACCAATCCCCGATCGCGGCCGAGGCGCTCGAGCGCATCGGAGCGCTTTACGCGATCGAATCCGAAATCCGTGGTCGACCACCGGATGAACGCTCGGCGATTCGGCAATCACGTGCCGGACCGATGCTGGAATCCTTGCGCCAGTGGTTGCGCGAGACGCTTGCCAAGCTCTCGAAGAAGTCGGAACTGGCCAAAGCGATTAGCTATGTGCTCACGCGCTGGCCCGCGCTCACCCGTTACCGCGACCACGGGGGCATCGAGATCGACAATAACGCCGCCGAGCGCTCGCTGCGCGTCGTGGCACTGGGCAGAAAGAACTACTTGTTCTGTGGTTCCGACGCCGGCGGCGAGCGCGCCGCCGGAATCTACAGCTTGATCGGCTCAGCGAAACTCAATGCGCTGGACCCGGAAGCGTATCTGCGCTACGTTCTAGAGCGCATCGCCGAGCATCCGATCAACCGCATCGAGGAACTGTTGCCATGGCGCGTCCAACTCGAACCCGTGATCGAGCAGCGCCTGGCCGCGTAACCGCATCCATCGACGCGCTAAAGAACATAGCCGAACTGATCAATAGCGGCGGCCAGATCAGTGTCGGCCAACTGCCGCCGGTTCGCTGTGCCGCAGTCGCCAACGACGATAACAACTGCCTCGCGATGTTGCAGCGTCGACCAAGCGAGAGCCTGCGTGATCTCCTCATGCGCCTGGACGCCGCCATCGCTACCGCGTGGAGCGAAGGACGCTTCATCGACGAAATCAACCCGACTATCCACGCGTCAAGACGGCCTTGACCGGACGCTTACGTCTCGGATCTGATAGTACGTCGTTTTCACGAGCTCGAAGCTCAAGTGCGCGCCATTCGCATGCTTCCCACACATTCTGAGGACACCATGGCGGACCCTGAACCCTTTTACGCATGGGCCAGTAGCGCTTTATCGGCCATTCAGGGAGCTTTCGGTACTGATTCCCCGCACGTTGTTGCCTTCCAAAGGGAACTTGACGCAATTCAGAACAACTATGTCTGGTCACGGCGCTTCCAAAGCATCCGTGGAGTGTTCCTTGGTGCAAAGAGCGATATTGATGGTGGCTATCTCTTCAACCTACAGCGATCCCTGTCTGGCGAGGTGTTTGGAGACTTCGTGTCCAGTGCCAAAGCGGCGCTGGCAGACGGTCATCACACCGTAGCCGCCGTCTTGGCGTGTGCGGCGCTGGAGGACGCACTCAAGCGGTTCGCCATATCCAACGGATTGGAGGTTGACGGCCAAACCATGGATGGAGTTGTGAACGCACTCAAGAGCAAAGCCTTAGTCTCCGGAGCGCAGAAGTCGCTGCTAGCAGTCATGCCGAGGGTTCGAAACGCTGCCATGCATGCTGAATGGGACAAGCTGTCGCCGCAAGATGCAGGTAGTGTCATTGGCTTCGTCGAGCAGTTCCTGCTCGCGCACTTCTAGCGTACGGAGCATGTGGGGACTAATCCTTCCGTCGAGCCGACTCGTCCTGGACTCCAGCCGCCCCTCGCGGCTCATGTGGGACGTTGACCGCATCCAATTGAGAGACAATGCGCGAGACCAAACCTGGTCTGACATCTGAGCTCGAGGCACACAGAGCCGGAGCGCCGATATGGAAAGCGCCAGCCTTTGAGGCGAATCACTTTCGGGCACTGGTTGAGCACGTGGCACGACTGGCGTACGCCAATCCCGACGATCTTCTCTTCTTTCGCGGCCAAGATAGAGATTATCAAAGCAAGGCCGGCGGAACGACTGTCTATCCGTCAATCTATCGCGGCGATTCTCTCGCCGGGCGAGAGCTCAGACATCGTTTTGATCTCCTGGACCAGGCCGCCAGACTTCTAGTTGACAAGTTCAAGACCGCGAAGATCGATGGTCATAGAGAACTTCGTCACAAGAGATATATTCAGTGGAGCATTCTTCAGCACTACGAGGTCGTGCCGACGCCACTGCTAGACCTCACTCAGTCCCTTCGCGTCGCGTGCTCATTTGCACAGATGAGAAGTTCGGATTCCACCTGTTACGTCTATGTGTTCGGACTCCCGTACCTGACTAATCGCATATCGATCAATTCGGAGCACGATATCGTGAATGTTCGGCTTCTGAGTATCTGCCCGCCGTCTGCCCTGCGGCCGTATTTTCAGGAAGGGTATGTGGCCGGCACAGCTGACGTCACAACGGATTTCGATTCCAAGACTGAGCTCGACTTCCGCAACCGATTAGTCGCAAAGTTTGCGATCCCACGAGCGAGGAGTTTTTGGGGTTCCGGGTTCGACCAGATCCCGGAGAGCGCGTTGTATCCGAAGGGCGACGCAATCTTTGAGCTCTGCGCGAATTTGCGCGAGGAACTTTCCGATGAGTTGCAGCCGGGTCAGGTCGGCGAGTTCATCAAGGAGTGGGCGAGGCTGGAAAATTTCCTTCTCCATTACGCGCGAAGGGCCACGGAGAGAAATGTCTCTGTGCGCGAAGCTATCACTTCGCTCGCCAAACGGGGGCACCTAAATCAAGAGCAGGCTCTCTTGCTCGATTCATTAAGAAGGTTCCGAAATACCGTTGTGCATCAGCCGGGCACCGTCAACGCAGGTGCCCTCGAGGAATGGCTCTCCACGACACGCCAGCTGTGGCGTGATCTTCGCAGCGATGCGGTCTAACATGGGTTTGTAGCTGACGGCGGCGATGCAATCATGGGCTCCCGCAGCTGAAGTTGCGCCTTGAGCGATTGCTATCTGGAGACTTGAACGTCCGGTAATGGCGTGCGCCGTGAAAAGGCGGCGCTTCCCAGTGGGTGAAAGACCCACCCGGCAACCTGCTTCAGCCGGAAGCTCCCGGAGCGACTATGGAGGTAACGAAATGGTTGAAGCCTTCGGGTAAAGCGTGTCACGAAATACGGTGGCAGCGCGAGTGTGCAGGCCGTAACGTGAGTGAATACCGAGCAAGCCTCGAAAAGGACGATGCACAGGCCGACCTGGCCGCCATACCGGGGAAGGCTGATACGACTGGATGAAAGAGCAAAGCAGGATCGCCAGTCGCTGTGCCGGGGTAGTGGTAACAGCATGCACACAAGGGAAGCGCACGCAACACGGGAAGCCCCTTGGCGTGGTCAGGGATGATCAACCGAACGCTCGTGAGAGATGGTTCGGGCGCCGTGGGGTGGCGGAGAGGCTCGTAGTACCGCTGAAGCCGGGTAATGCCGGTGGAGGAAAGGAGCCTCAGTTCTAGACGGACGCAAGACGTAGGAAAGGACAGGAGATTGGGTAACCTATCAACTCCGGATAGTGTTCGGAAACTGCAGAGGGCGTTATACGCAAAAGCGAAGTCAGAAGCCGGCTTCCGTTTTTACGCCCTGTACGACAAGATTTATCGGGAAGATGTTCTGGCCCGTGCCTTTGCTCAGTGCCACTCGAACCAGGGTGCACCGGGGGTGGACGGGCAGGACTTTGCCGACATCGAGGCGTACGGGTTAGAGACGTGGCTGGGTGAACTGGCGCTTGCGCTCAGGGACGAGACTTACCGACCGGACCCGATCCGGAGAGTGTTCATCCCGAAGGCCAATGGCAAACTACGGCCACTGGGTATCTCGACCGTGCGGGATCGGGTGTGCATGACAGCAGCGATGCTGGTGCTCGAACCGATCTTTGAAGCCGACCTTCCATCGGAGCAGTATGCCTACCGGCCGGGCCGCAATGCCCAGCAGGCGGCAATCGAGGTGGAAGAACGCCTGCACCGAGGCCAAACGGACGTCGTTGACGCCGACCTCGCGGATTATTTCGGCAGCATTCCACACGCGGAACTGATGAAGTCGCTTGCGCGGCGCATCGTTGATCGGCGTGTGCTGCATCTGATCAAGATGTGGCTGGAATGCGCGGTCGAAGAAACCGATGACCGAGGCCGAAAGAAACGTACAACTGAGGCCAAGGACAGCGGGCGCGGCATCCCGCAAGGCTCGCCGATCTCACCACTGCTGTCGAATCTGTACATGCGGCGGTTTGTGCTGGCGTGGAAGAACCTGGGGTTGGAGCGGGAACTTGGCAGTCGCATCATCACCTACGCGGACGATCTCGTGATCCTGTGCAAACGGGGCAAGGCGGAAGAAGCCTTGCAACAGATGCGCATGATCATGGGACAGTTGAAGCTGACGGTGAACGAGGAGAAGACACGACTCTGCAAGGCACCGGAAGAGGAATTCGACTTCCTGGGATTTACGTTTGGGAGGAGATATTCGGCGACGACAGGGCGGGCTCGTATTGCCCTGTGGCCGTCAAAGAAGAGTCTCCGGCGCATGGTCGAAAAGATCCACGAGTTGACCCTCCTCAGAACGGCATGGCAAGGGACCACGGAGCTGGTGGGTAGGTTGAACCGCATGTTGCGGGGCTGGGCGACCTACTTCAGTGTAGGGACCGTCAGCCGTGCCTATCGTGCGCTCGACCGCTACACGGCAACGCGGTTACGTCGGTGGCTGCGCAACAAGCACAAGGTCAGGCGCCGCAGGGGCGGAACTTATCCACTTCAGCACCTCTACGGGCACTTTGGTCTCGTACGTCTGAGCGCGCGCGGTGGCGTAGCGTGGCGTGAGTGAAAGCGTAAGGTCTGGTCCGAGAGCCGGATGCGGTAGCTCCGCACGTCCGGTTCGATGAGCGGGATGTGGAAACGGAGCTACGGCGAGGTTACTCGGGCACCGCCAGACGAAAGGGGCGGCAACAGACACGCCTTACCTACTGCCACCGCGCCACATCTCGACTCTACCGATAGGGTAAATTCCCTGTTGAGTCCGTAACCGGCCACTCGGAGAACTCCACTTTTTTCCGAGGTCCGCTTTGGGTGAGTATGGGCAATCGCCGCTCCCGGCCAAGAACAGCCACTGAGGAAATCTCCCCCAAAGCAGCCGGTCAGCCACCCTCAGTGTATGCTCTTAGCCGATATTCTGGCATGCTGCGTTTCCTGGTCTGTTATTGCCCGACGCAATACTGCGAATTGCCGGGAAAGCCGGCAAGCAAGCGGGTTTCCAGCCAGTCGTGGTCGCCAGGATAGGGCGCACGCGGCCATGTTATGCAGCAAAACTGTCGCCCTACATTTCGTTAGGCGATTACCTCTCCACCCCCTACTGACGGGAAATGTGCGTCGACAATCAATAAAATTGTGGCTCTCGATGAGCAGTGGACGGCTCAGAAATGAAGAGATCATTTTTTAATACCCCTCCGCCAATTGATTTAATCGGACTTCCAACGGGCAATTACTGGATTCACACGTTTCCCGCGGAAATGCCTGCCGCAGAGACATTTCAATTGACACTCAATGATATTCAAAAAAAGCTTATAAATTTCTCGGGCGACAACATACAACCTGATAGGCACCCCAAGCAGCGTGACAAGCTCGTGAGACATACAGAGATTGTGCTTCGCTTTCCTCAACAGATTAAGGCAATAAAACTATTCTTGAATATGAATTCACGGGTAGTCTTCGTGTTCGGGAAAAGAGACACGGCCATCATGATAGGACCAGAAATACTAAAGCCGGCAGAGGCTCATATCATTACGTACTATGAGAAAAGAAATAAAAGGAAAGTTATAAATGCGTGTTTCCTTGGCTCGGGTCATCCCGTGACCGATATCCACCTCGCCATGGCGAATTGCGAAGTTGTGGTGGCCGTGGATACGAATTCACGAGATGTGCCGGGTATCGGAAAGGTTGCCGCAACAACGGCCATAGAAGCGTACATTAAGGAAGTTACTGAAGATGCTTATCACGTGCAGTCGGGTTCGATGCGTCAGAAAATTACGATAGATCCACCAGGGAACCCAGAGATTTTCGGAATTGGTACGATGATGTTTCACTTTTTTGAAACCAACCCGCACCTTAGAGATAAACGAATTGGGATCATTACAGATACCGAACTTGATCTTATTAAGGGGATAAATCAACGAACGACGCCATTTTTTCAAACTATGCTGCTCCCGGAAAATACTGCTTTGTTCTATGCGACAAGGGATACCGGATCGGCCGAATTTATGGCAAATAAGTTAATACGCATGTGCGACAAAGCGAGTACTGAATATCTCAATAGATATCTCAGCGATCACTCTCAGGTAAGCCGTGCTTAGCATCCGCCTAACAAGCCGTTAAAGAGAGACCAAAGTATGTCGTCATGCCTTTTGCAAAAAGCGCAAAAGCCACGCCAACATACTTTGGCTCCTTAACAGGGGCGTTGAGCGTCTGCTTTTCGAGAGCCCCTCCGTCGGCTTTGGGTCGTAAGCACGCGTTCGTCGCCCGAAAAAGCTGTCGTTCGGCTTCTTGATCGCGGCAACGGCTGGTAACGATTGCACTGCCGACGCATAGTCCGACGAGTGTCAACGGCGGCAATGGCCGAGGAGCAGTCCCCCGAACTAATCATTCCGAATGTCTCCTATGTAGCGAAAACCGGGCGGCCAGCAAAGGATTCCGCACCGTCAGTCACGGCTGCCGGCTGAATTGAAACCCCTGCCGATCGACGGGAGGCGACCCGAACCGCCCGCTCAAGCTGTCGCGCCTTGCTGCCGCCTGTCCCCGGCCCGAGGAAATAGTTACCCTGTAATTTGGCCTTGACAGCGCCAATATATTATCGCATAATGCGATAGTCGTTTGAGCCAATCGTTCGAGTTAGTAACCAAACCATGAAGTTCCAGAAAGGAGATCTCGTTATGCCAATCAATTGGATGAAGGATCTAAGATGCACATCATATCCAAGCGACGGCTGCGTGAATTCGCGGTAATTCACCCAGTCGCCCGTGAGCCTCTAGATGTTTGGTACCGTATCTGCAAGAAGACGGCGTTCGAGAGCTTTGCGCAACTCAAGAAGGCTTTCAGGTCGGCCGATAAGGTCGGCAAGTACACCGTATTTGACATCGGCGGGAACAAGTTTCGGCTAATTGCTGTGATTCATTATCGATATGGAAAAATTTATGTCCGCCACGTGCTCACACATAAGGAGTATGACCGCGGACTCTGGAAGAAAGAGTGACGACAGCCACTGAAAATTTGGAAGGACTTTCATCCCTTTTGCCAGCATGGCAAGAGATGCGCAAGTCGGCGCCTCAATTCGGGCCGATAAGGAACGATCGTGATTATTCGCGTATGAAGCGCCTGATGGAGCAGATCCTTGAACAAGTGGGAGATGACGAGACTCATCCTCTTGCGGATCTGCTCGACATTATTAGCACGCTGGTTGAGCATTACGAAGATCGTAAGTACGGCGAACCAAAAGACATTGAGCCCAAAGAAGTATTGAGGTTCTTGATGGATGAACACGGCCTAAAGCAAGTGGACTTGTCAGAGGTCCTTGGAAGTCAGAGCCTCGTTTCGGAAGTATTGGCTGGAAAGCGGGAGATCAATGTGCGCCAGGCGAAGGCTCTCGCAAAGCGATTTGGAGTATCGCCAGCGGTGTTTATCTAATCAACGCAGTACGCAAGCCCCCCCGAACCGCAGCCACTCCCGAACCAGGTGTTCCCCGCGCTACGGCTCCACCCGAATGTTGTTCTCGCGCACGACCTTCGCCCAGCGATCGAGCTCACCGCGCACGAATGCGGCCGCGGCCTCCGGGGTCCACTGGTCGCGGGGGAACGCCTCGGTGCCGCTGTCCTTGTACGCCTTCTCGACCTGCGGGTCGGCCAGCGCTTTGCGAAGCGCCTCGTTGATCCGATCGACGATCGGCCGCGGCGTGCCTGCGGGCGCGTACATGGCGTGCCAGAAGGGGATCGCCATCTCCGGATAGCCGACTTCGCTCACCGCGGGGATGTTGGGCAGCAGGGGATTGCGCTTGCCGGCCGCGTTCGCGAACGCCTTGACCTTCCCGGAATTGACGAGCGGAGCGGCGCTGGCCGACCCGGCCCAGACCAGGTCGACGTGATCGCCGATGATGTCGGTCATCGCCGGTCCGATCCCCTTGTACGGTATCGGGTTGACCTCGGTGTTCACGGCTTTCGCGAACAGCACGGTAGCGAGGTGGCCCAGCGTGCCGGCGCCGGGATGGGCGAACTTGATCGGGCGGCCCGGCCCCCGCATGTAGTCGATCAGTTCCTTGAAGTCGTTCGCGGGTAGGGACTTGCGTCCCACCAGGACGGAGAAGCTGGTGTTGACCAGTCCGACCGGCGTGAAATCCTTCGCCACGTCGAAGCCCAGCTTGGGGTACAGGGACGGCGCGATGGTGAGGCCGGTCTGGTGCAGCAGCAGCGTGTAGCCGTCGGGAGCGGCGCGCGCCACGCGCGCGGCGCCGATCATTCCGCCGGCGCCCGGCGCGTTCTCGATGATGATCTGCTGGCCGAGCGCGGCGGACATCGGGCC
>Ga0209726_10003848_pt1 | contig 19866 bp, 17 predicted proteins | sample Subgrocontami54m_FD_187453 | JGI IMG/M metagenome (GOLD analysis project Ga0209726, IMG submission 187453) | Subsurface groundwater microbial communities from S. Glens Falls, New York, USA - GMW46 contaminated, 5.4 m (SPAdes) (version 3) | ecosystem: Environmental > Aquatic > Deep subsurface >... | reverse complement strand
GCAGGGCGATCGCCAGGCAATCGCCGATGGCCAGCTGCATGGTGGTCGACGTGGTCGGCGCCAGCCCGTGCGGGCAGGCCTCCTTGGCGCGCGGCAGCTCCAGCACCACGTCGCACTGCTTGCCGAGCGCGGAGTCCGCGCGCGAGGTGATGGCGATCAGCGGCACCTTGAAGCGGCGCGAGTAGGTCAGGATGTTGCCGAGCTCGACGCTCTCGCCCGACCAGGAGATGGCGACGATCACGTCCTCGCGCGTGATCATGCCGAGGTCGCCGTGGCTCGCCTCGCTCGGGTGCACGAAGAACGCCGGCGTGCCGGTGGAGGCGAAGGTGGCGGCGAGCTTCTGGGCGATGTGGCCGCTCTTGCCGATGCCGGTGACAATCACCCGGCCCTTGGCGGCGGCGAGCGCCGCCACCGCCGCCTGGAACGGCTGCTTCAGGCTCTGGTCGAGCGCGCCCCGCATCGCCTGCAGGCCCTCGCATTCGAGGTCGAGCGTGCGCGCCGCCGACTGGACCGCGCCAGACGGTGCCGGTGCGCCGGAATGCACCACCCGCAGCTTGCCCTTGGCCCCTGGCGTTGGCATCGCGTTGTGCTCTTTTGCTGTTGCAGACGGCGCGGCGAGCAGCGCCGAACGAATCGCGCCACCCACTCTAGCCCGCCCGGCGGTAGAGGCAACCCTTACCGATGCTCCGCGCGGCGCGCGGCGGCAGGTTCAACGGGGGCGCCCGTGGCTTCAGCGCGCCTTGGGGTGCAGCAGCTTCTCGAGCTCGGCCGTGAGCGCCGGCGCCAGGTCCGCGCGCGCCAGGGCATAGGCGATATTGGCCGCCAGGAAGCCGATCTTGGCGCCGCAGTCGTAGATCGTGCCGTCGAAGCGGACGGCGAAGAACGGCTGGCTCTGCGCCAGCTTGATCATGGCGTCGGTGATCTGGATCTCGCCGCCGGCGCCCCGTTCGCCGCGCTCCAGGATGGCGAAAATCTCCGGCTGCAGGATGTAGCGTCCGGTGATGTGCAGGTTGGAGGGCGCGGTGCCGGGCTTCGGCTTCTCGATCATGCCGGTGATGCGCGAGACCTTGGCGCTCCTGTCCTCGACGCCGACGATGCCATATTGGTGCGTCTGATCGTCGGGCACCGGCGAGACGGCGATGTGGTTGCCGCCGCGGGCCTCGTAGGCCTCGATCATCTCGGAGAGGCACGGCTTGTTGGCATGATGCAGCATGTCGGGGAGCAGCAGGGCAAACGGCTCGGTGCCGACGATCTCGCGCGCGCACCACACCGCGTGGCCGAGGCCGAGCGGGGCCTGCTGGCGGGTGAAGCTCGCCTGCCCGGGCGCCGGCAGCTCGGCGATCAGCTGCTCGAGCTCGGCCGTCTTGCCGCGCTCCTCGAGCGTGCGCTCGAGTTCGAACTGGCTGTCGAAATGGTCCTCGATCACCCCCTTGTTGCGGCCGGTGACGAAAATGAAATGCTCGATGCCGGCGGCCTTGGCCTCGTCCACCACGTGCTGGATCACCGGCCGGTCGACGACGGTCAGCATCTCCTTGGGCATCGCCTTGGTGGCAGGCAGGAACCGCGTGCCGAGCCCCGCGACGGGGAAAACGGCCTTGCGGATGCGTTTTCTCTGATTGGACATGCTCGACTTCTCGCTGGCTCCTGAGGGGCTCCGATCCCTATTTAACGCAGAGTAACCGTTTAGCGCTGAACGGCCGCCTGCAATGATAGAAAGCACACCGGGCGGCTGGCCCGCCACAGCCGATGACCGGCAACCCATATGCCAAAAAGGCTAACGAAATGAGCGTTCTTGTGACCGGCGGGGCCGGCTACATCGGCAGCCACATGGTGCTCGAGCTGATGGATGCGGGCGAGCCGGCGGTGGTGCTCGACAACCTCTCGACCGGCTTGGCCTGGGCCGTGCCCACGGGCGCCACCCTCGTCGAGGGGGATGTCGGCGATCAGGACTTGGTCCGGCGTCTCGTCGCGAGCCACGGCATCGATGCCATCATTCATTTCGCCGGCTCCATCGTGGTGCCCGAGTCGGTTGCCGACCCGCTCGGCTATTACCTCAACAACACGGTGAAGTCGCGGGCCCTGATCGAGGTGGCGGTCAGGTGCGGCATCCGCCACTTCATCTTTTCCTCCACGGCCGCGGTCTACGGCATGACGGGCGACCGGCCGGTGGCGGAGGACGCCCCGCTCGACCCGCTCTCGCCCTACGGATCGTCCAAGCGCATGACCGAGATCATGCTGGCCGACACCGCCCGGGCCCATGATCTCGCCTATGTGGCGCTGCGCTACTTCAATGTCGCGGGTGCCGACCCGCAGGGCCGCGCCGGCCAGTCGACGCCGCGCGCCACCCATCTCATCAAGGTCGCCTGCGAGACGGCGCTGGGAAAGCGCCCCCACATGGAGGTATTCGGCACCGACTATCCGACCGCCGATGGGACCTGCATCCGCGACTACATTCAGGTCACCGACCTCACCCGGGCGCATCTGGCGGCCCTGCGCCATTTGCGGGCGGGGGGTGGCAGCGACATCTTCAACTGCGGCTACGGCCGCGGTTTCTCCGTGCTCGAGGTGATCGACGCCGTCAAGCGCGCCTGCGGGCACGACTTCGAGGTGCGCACGAGTGCGCGCCGGCCGGGCGATCCGGCGGTGATCGTGGCCGCCTCGGAGAGGATCCGCCGCGTGCTGGCGTGGGTGCCGCAGCACGACACGCTTGACGGCATCGTCGCTCAGGCCCTCAGATGGGAGGAACGCCTGTCCAGCATGCGGGCTCAGGGGGCCCCATAGCCCGAGGCGCCGCAAGACGGCCCAGAACCGGCTCGATTAGGTCCTGGACTGCGCGCCAGGGGCACAGGACAAGCAACCAGGCCGGCAACGGCCGGCCATTGGGGGAAGCGCTGCGTGGCTAAGACCGCCTCGGGATCGCAGCCGTCGAGGACGCTGGCGTTACTGGCGTGCTTGTGCCTTGCCCTTCTCGCCCTGATCCCTGTCGCCGCGGGCCAGGCCCAGCAGGGAGCCGCCGCGTTCCGCGCCTTCCTCGAGGCGCTGTGGCCCGATGCGCAGGCGATGGGCATTTCCCGCGCCACGTTCGATTCTGCGTTCCGCGGCGTCGAGCCGGACCTGGCGCTGCCCGACCTGGTGTTGCCCGGCAAGGAGGTGAAGGGGCAGGCCGAGTTCACCAAGACGCCGGCGCAATACCTGAGCGCCAGCTATCTCGCCAGCCTTGCCGGTCAGGGCAAGGCGCAGCAGGCCCAGCACGCCATCTGGCTCGCCAAGATCGAGCGCGAGCTGGGTGTCCAGCGCCAGTTCGTGCTCGCCATCTGGGGCCGGGAGACGGCCTATGGCACCTATCGCTCCAACTATTACATAATCCGCGCGCTCGTCACTCAGGCCTACCTGGGCCGCCGCAAGGACATGTTCCGCATCGAGCTCATTTACGCCCTGAAAATGCTTCAGGATGGCGTGCGCACGCGCGAGTCGCTGACCGGGTCCTGGGCTGGCGCCATGGGCCTCCCGCAGCTCATGCCCTCGGAGTTCTACACGCTGGCCTACGACCTCGACGGCGACGGCCGCAAGGACATCTGGGGCTCGGTGGCCGACGCGCTCGGCTCGGCGGCCAACCAGCTGCGCGCCAAGGGCTGGGTTTCGGGCCAAAGCTGGGGCTACGAGGTGCGCCCGAAGGACGTCTCGTGCCTGCTGGAGGGGCCGGACAACGCCCGGCCGCTGCGCGACTGGGTGAAGCTCGGCGTCACCCGCATCGGCGGCGATTTCCCCGCCCAGTCGCTCGACCAGCAAGCCTTCATCCTGACGCCCGCCGGCGCCCATGGGCCCGCGTTCCTGGCGCTCGAGAACTTCCTCGTCATCAAGCGCTACAACATGTCCGATCTCTACGCCCTGTTCGTGGGCAACCTCGGCGACCGCATCGCCGGGGGCGGCGAATTCCGCACGCCTTGGGCCGAGATCAAGCAGCTGTCCGCCAAGGGCATCGAGGAGATCCAGGACGGCTTGCAGAAGCTCGGCTACGCTGTCGCCAAGATCGACGGCAAGGCCGGCATGAACACGCGCGCGCTGATCGGCGCCTATCAGAAGGCCAACAGCCTCGAGATCGACTGCTGGCCGACGCAGGCGCTGCTCAGCCACGTGCGCGCCAAGGCGCCGGTGAAAGGGGCGGACGCCGGCAAGGCCGGCGTCGCCCCGGTGCCTGGGGGGAGAGACAGGCGTGGGGAGCCATAAGCGGCATCCGTGGCTTTGCGCATGCGCCTTCGGCGCTCTTGCGGCGTTCTCTTGCCTCGCGCCGGTCGCTCGCGCCCAATCGCCGAGTACAGCCGAGGTGCGGGCGTTCATCGAGACGCTGTGGCCGGCGGCGCAGGCGCACGGCATCGCCCGACCCCTGTTCGAGCGCGCCACCGCCGATTTCCTGCCCGATCCCGAGGTGATCGAATTGGGCCTGCGCCAGCCCGAGCACCAGAAGGCGCCCGGCGCCTATGTGACGACGCTGGTGGACCAGGCGCGCATCGATGCCGGACGCCGGCTCGCCGTCCAGCATGCCGCCCTGCTCGCGTCGATCGAGGCAGCCTACGGCGTCGATCGCCACATCCTGCTCGCCATCTGGGGCATCGAGTCGCGCTACGGCACGGAGAAGGGCTCGCGCAGCGTCATCCGCTCGCTGGCGACGCTGGCCATGGCCGATGTGCGCCGCGCCGTGTTCTGGAAGAGGGAGCTGATCGCGGCGCTGCGCATGCTGCAGGACGGCGCGATCAGTGCGGAAAAGTTCGTGGGCTCGTGGGCCGGTGCCGGCGGGCACACGCAATTCATCCCGTCCACCTACCGCGCCCATGCCGTGGATTTCGACAAGGATGGCCGGCGCGACATCTGGGAGACGGTGGCCGATGCGCTGGCGTCGGCCGCGAACTACCTGCGTACGTCCGGCTGGACCGCGGGCATGCCTTGGGGGTTCGAGGTCATCCTGCCGCCGGGCTTCGACTTCGGCTGGTCGGCGCCGGGGCGCACCAGGACGTTGCCCGAGTGGCGAGCCGCCGGCGTCAAGGCGGTGGCTCGAGGCAGCAACCTGCCAGTGGGGCAGCCCCTGCAGCTCTTTCTCCCCGCGGGGGCATCGGGGCCCGCGTTCCTGGTCTCGGGCAATTTCCGCGCCATCATGAGATACAACCAGTCCTCCGCTTACGCTCTGGCCGTGGGCCATCTCGCCGACCGCATCGCCGGCGGCACCGCGCTCGCTGCGTCGTGGCCCGCAGGCGACAAGCCGCTCTCGCGCGCCGAACGCGAGGAGCTGCAGACTCTGCTTGCCGTCTGGGGCCTCGATACCGGTGGTCCTGACGGCATCATCGGCGACCGCACCCGCGCCGCCATCCGCGCCACCCAGCGCGCGCTCAAACTTGCCGAGGACGGCTATCCCAGCATCGAGCTGCTGCACCGCCTGCGCAGCAACGCCGGGCCTTGAGGTATTTCGCGGGCCACGGCCTTGATGCCTTGATGTTGGCGGCTTGCCGTGGCAGGGAAACTGCCGCATGGTGTGGTGCTTCGACTCGGGGCGCGCGCTCGGTATCGTGGCGCGTGCGCGGGCCGAACGGGAGCGGGCAGCGGGGTTGGCCCGGCTCCTGCACATCTGGATTTACGGGGCGCGAAGTAGGAGATGCACGCCATTCGTGCAGCCCTCGTGGCGATTGTCGCGGTGCTGGTGCTGGCGCCGGCAGACCCGGCGGCTGCGCAGGAGCCCACCGGCACGAGCTACATCACCCCGTTCCCGGAAGGCGATGTGTACAAGCTGCAGGCCTACGGCGACGCCTTTGCCGAAGGGCTGCTCAGCGGGCTCGTCGAGGCCTTCGCCGGCGATCCGCGCCTGCAGATATCGCGCAAGCACCGCGGGCTCGGCGGCCTCGCCCGCAACGATTTCGATGACGAGATGAAGGCCGAGGAAGCGCCCGGCCGCGAGACCTTCCACATCGGCGTCATCATGATCGGCGTCGGCGACCGGCTGCATATGCGCACACCGACCGGCAATCGCGCCATGCTGGGCACGAACGAGTGGCGCGAGGAATACGGCCGGCGCGTCGACCGCCTGATCAAGACGCTGAAGAAGCGCGGCATGGCGCTCTATTGGGTGGGCCAGCCGGTCATGCGCCGTTACGAGGCCAACGAGCCGGCGCAGACGATGAACGACATCGTCCGCGACAAGGCCTTCCTCAACGGCGTCAAGTTCATCGACATTCAGGCCCAATTTGCCGACGAGGGCGGCAACTACGAGCCCCACGGACCCGACATCACCGGCAAGCGGGTGCTGCTGCGCGAGGCGGACGGCGTGCTCTTCACCTACGCCGGCAACCGCAAGCTGGCGCATTTCGTGGAGCAGGAGATCAAGCGCGATCTCAATCAGGCCAAGAGCGAGCGGGCCATTCCGTTGGCCGGCAACGAGGCCGAGCAGAAGCGCATCAACGCGCTCAGGCCGCGCCCAAGGTCGGACAGCGACGGCGGCTGGAAGGGAACGGTGACCGCCAACAAGGATGACAAGACCGGGCAGCAAAAGGCATCCGGGCCCGATATCTCCAACGACCAGCGGGCCGACAACGGCCGCATCACGCTGAAGAGCATCAGCGCCAGCGGCCGGGAAGAGTCCGTGACCATCGACATCCTGCGGCCGGCGATCCCCGCCGCCGTGGTGGCCCTGATTACGCGCAAGGAATCGAGCGACAAGCCTTCGCAGATGGGCGATGTCGTCGCCGACGACGTGGGCGGCGGCCTGGTGGTGCTGAGCTCGATCACGCCGGCCGGGTCGGGACCCGGTGCCAGCCGCAGGGCCGCACCCAGCCTGAGCCCCTATTACCAGGTGCTGATCAAGGGCGAGCGCCTTGCCCCGAAGCCGGGACGGGCGGATGATTTCTCCTGGCCGCGGACCGATCCCGAGATCGCGCCCGAGCCTCCTGCTGCGCCGACGAAGCGCCTGCCGCGGCCCAAGGGGTCACCGCGCAGCTGACGCGCGTGCGACGCCCCGAAACCCTACGCGTCAGCCGCTGCGATGGCCCTCGGCCGGCGGCGGCCGCGCTCCAGCTTGGTGCGCGCGCTCATCTTCGTGGAGACGCCGTCGACCTTGCGCAGCGCCGCCTCGAACGCATCGCGCAGCGCGAGCGCCAGCTCCTCGCTGGCGTGGCTGCCCTCGCGCTCGTGGCGCACGACAATGGGCCGGCGCCGCGGCAGGCTGATCTCGATCTTGATCTGGTAGACCTTGGGCTTGGCGGGACTGCGGTGCGGCACCTCGAGGACGACACGGCAGCGGGTCATGCGGCCGCAATGCTTCTCCAGCTTCGCGACCTTGTCCCGCACCCGCTCCTCGATCGCCTCGCTCTTGTCGATGCCGTGAAAGTGGATCTCGATCGGCGTGCTCATGAGCGGCCCTCTCCATTGGGTGTGAAGGGTGCCCCCATTTCAACACGTGGGAGGGCAGCTGACCAGGGTCAAGGCCGGGCGTTTGACGTATGATAGCCCTCCCGCGGGGCCGGCAGGATTGGGTATGGCGAGCCGCAAAGCACAAGACGACCCGGTTGTGGGCGAGGAGGCCATCATCGCCTTGCTTGCACCCTTGGCGCAGGGTGCGCCAGGCGCCTTCGGCCTGAAGGACGACTGCGCGCTGATCACGCCGGCACCGGGCACCGAGCTGGTGCTCAAGACCGACCCGGTGGCCGAGGGCGTGCACTTTCTGCCCGGCGACGCCGCGGAGGACATCGCCTGGAAGGCGTTGGCGGTGAATGTGTCCGACCTCGCCGCCAAGGCAGCCCGGCCGCTGGGCTATCTGATGGCGCTGTCGTTCCCCCAAGCGCCTACCACAGGCTGGCTCACGCGGTTTGCCGCCGGCCTGGCCGCGGCGCAGGCGCGCTTCGGCTGTCATCTCTTGGGTGGCGACACCGATCGTCGCCCGGGCCCGCTCTCCATCTCCATCACCATCATCGGCGAGGTCGAGACGGGCGGCATGGTGCGGCGCGGTACGGCGCGCGCGGGCGACGCGGTGTTCGTGTCGGGCACGCTCGGCGATGCGGCGCTCGGCCTGGCGCTGCGCAATGACGCGACGCTCGCGAGCACTTGGGGCCTGTCGCCGTCCGAGGCCGAGCACCTGCGCCGGCGCTATCTCAGGCCCGAGCCGCGCCTGGCTCTCGCGCCAGCGTTGCGCGCGTACGCCTCGGCCGCCATGGACATCTCCGACGGCCTGGCCAAGGACCTCGCCCGCATGTGCGCGGCGAGCGGCTGCGCCGCGCGCGTGCGCTTCGCCCACCTGCCGCTATCGCCTGCGGCCGCCAAGGCGGTCGCCGCCGACCCGGCGTTGCGCCGGCACATCGTCGCCGCCGGCGACGACTACGAGGTTCTCGCAACCGTTCCTGCGGCCCGGGCCGCTGCATTCCAGGCCGACGCCCGCGCGGCCGGCGTTCCCGTGGCCCAGATCGGTGCGATCTCCGCCGGGACCGGCGTCGTCATCGAGGGCCCGGGCGGCGAGGCGCTCCAGCTAGACCGCACCGGCTGGGATCATTTCTGACCTCAGCACTCCTCATTGAGCTTGTCGAGGGCGGCTCTCGGCAGATCGGCGCGCTTCAGGCCCTTGTCCGCAAGGGCCGCATCCGACAGCGGCTTCAGCTCCTCGTAGTGCTGGGCCGCGGCCTGGGCACGCGAGCAGATCCTCAGAGCTTCGAGGGCATACCCCAAGAGATCGAACGCACCGCCCGTCCTCGAGATTGCGGCCGATCTGCTGCTGGCGAGCAATGCTACCATGGCACCTTCCTCCGCAAAGCCTGACTGATGCGCGACGACCGCCATCACGGGTCGCGTGCGGAGAAAGTGAACGATAGAAGCTGGCCGCGCTGTTCCCTGGGAGACAGCGCGACCCGATTCGACAACGACTTCAGGCGGAAGCGGTGGTGGGATCGATCGTGCGCTCGACCAGCGTTATCTTGGTTGCCGGGAAGCCGCTGAGCTCGGCGTGCTTGCGGATGATCGCCTCGTCCTTGGCGAGATAGACGCAGAACGTCTTGTCGGCGGCGACGAACGACTCCACCCACTGGATGTCGGGGCCGAGCTTCGCCAGCGCCGCGTTCGACTTCTTTGCCGCTTCGCGCAACTGCTCGCGCTCGAATGTGCCGACCTTGGGGATGTCGCGCTCGATGATGTACTTGTGCATGTTGGGGGTCCTTTCGATTGCCGGTGTTTGATAAGGATCGGCGGTTCGTGGCCGCAATGCGGCCTGCCACTGGGGCGTCGCCGGAATTAGCCAGCCTCACCGCCCAGGCGCCGCCTGTTGCAGGGCGTGCATCCGGCCGGCGACCGCGCGCACCTTGCGCGGCGCGGCCCGCCAGATTGCCAGCGCCGACAGGCCGCTCGACCCGACGCAGATCCAGAAGGCGAGGGCGTAGCTGCCCTGCATGTCGTAAAGCACACCGGTGGCCCAGGGTCCGAGCGCGCCGCCGGCGATCGCCGCCAGCATCAGCGTGCCGAAGATGCTGCCGTAGTGCTTGCCCTGGTAGATCTCGGCGACCACCGCGCCGAAGATCGAGGTCAGGCCGTAGCCGAGCCCGCCCTGGGCGCCGACCATGATGTAGAGGAGCATCGGCGTCGGGTGGCGTTCCAGGACGATCAACGCCACGAAGCATGTGGCGAAGCCCAGACAGCCTACGGCCCATATCCATTCTCTGCCGATGCGGTCGGAGATGTGGCCGAGCGCGATCTGGCCGGGAATGCCGGCGAGGCTGACCAGACCCAACGCCCACGCCGCAACGGTCGGGGTGAACCCGATCTCGACCAGGTACTTGGTCTGGTGCACCTGCACGGCGTACCAGGCATAGAGGCCAGAGAAGTACGCCAGCGCGATCCACCAAAAAGGCGAGGTGCGGATGGCACGTGAGAGCGTCCAGTCGACGGCCGCCCAGGCCTCGTTCACGACATTGGATGCCTGCGCGACGGCCGCGTGGCTCGGCGCCGCGTCGCCGTCGGGCAGCAGCCCCATGTCCTCCGGCCGTTTGCGCAAAGCCAAGTTGATCGGGGCCAGCACCACCAGCAGCAGGGTGCCCATCGCCAGGCAGGCCGCACGCCAGCCCGCCCCCTCGATCACCACCTGCACCCAAGGCAACAGGGTGATCGACCCCACGCCGACGCCCGCAAATGCCATACCCACCGCGAGGCCGCGCCGACGCACGAACCAGTTCGGCAGGAACAGCGACTGGCCCGAATAGCCGAGGCAGACGCTGCCGCCGCCGACCAGCACTCCGAGCGTCAGGTAGAGGTGCCAGGGCTCGCGAGTGAGCGGCGCCAGCAGCAGCCCTGCGGCCATGAGGCCGACGCCGAGCTCCATCACCGCGCGCGGGCCAACCCGGTCCATCATGCGGCCGAGCATCGGGCTCAACACCGCCGACACCACGAAGCCGAACGAGAACGCCCCGGCGGTGACGCCGCGATCCCAGCCGAATTCATCGAGGAGCGGTGGAAACAGCAGCGAGAAGGCCGTGCGCGCGTTGACGCCGATGCCCATCGTGACGAAGACGATGGCGACGATCAGCCAGCCGTAGAAAATTGGCAATCGCATGAAACGCCGACTCGTGCCGGGCCAGGGGAATCGCGAAGCGAGCGAGCGCAGTATCACCTCGCCTGGCGATTGTCGCTCTATATTGATGAGACGTGCGCCCCATCGGTCGTCGGCACCCTCGCTCACAGATATCCGCGCACGCCGTCCCACAACAGCTTGCAGGCCGTGACGACGAGCAGGCCGTAGCAGGCGCGGTACATCTGCTGCTGGCTCAGCCGCTCGTGCATGAGCCAGCCGACGTGGATGCCGATCGGCACCGCTGGCACGCACAGCGCCATCAGCACCCACAGCTCCCGACCCGGCCGGCCGAGCAGGAGCCACGGCCCCGTCTTGGCCAGGTTGATGGCGGTGAAGACGATAGAGGTGGTGCCGGCGTAGACCGCCTTGGGCAGGCCGAGGGTCAGGAGGTACATGGCGATCGGGGGCCCGCCGGAATGGGCGACCATGGTGGTGACCCCGCCGGCCGTCCCCCACAGCAGCGCCTTGGCGGTCGAGCGCGGCTCGGTCCGCGGCACGCCGCCGCCGATCAGCCAATGGCCGGCAAAGGCCAGCGTGACGAGCGCGATGGCGATGGCGGTGAGCCGCGCGTCGATGGCGCGCATCAGCAGGAAGCCCGCGGCGATGCCGACGACGGCGGCCGGCACCAGCCGCACCACGTCGGGCCTCGACCACGTGCCCGGGCTCCAATACCGCAGCGCGAAAACGTCCATGGCGATGAACATCGGCGCCAGCACCGCGCCGGCGGCGATGGGGTCGAGCACCAGCGACAGCAGCGGAATGCCGATGATGGCAAAGCCGCCGCCGAAGGCCCCGCGCATGAAGGCGATGAGCAGCACGGCGAGCGCCGAGATGGCCAAGGTCAGAACATCTGGCATCGCGCGAAATACCGCCTGGGCTCGAGGGCCGGCCGCTCGGTCGGCACCGCTTCTAGCGCGTTTCGCGAGGCTGGGAACGGACGGTGGCGTTGTGACGATGTGCCGTTGTTGCAACGGGGCCGCACATTTGGCATGGTCCCGCGCGATTCTGGCCCGGGCGGCGCTCCGGGGCAGGGGCGGCACATGGGCTTGCGTGCAGCCGCGTTCATCCGTCTACAAGATGCGGCATCTCGGGGGGACCTCGGCCATGGGTTTGGTGATGTGGGCAATCATCGGCTGCGGCCTGCTCGCGCTCGTCTACGGCGCCTTCACGGTGCGCGCCGTGATGGCGTCCGACCCCGGCACGCCGCGCATGCAGGAGATCGCCGCCGCCATCCAGGAAGGGGCGCAGGCCTATCTCGCGCGCCAGTACAGCACCATCGCCATTGCCGGCGCCGTCATCTTCGTCATCGTCGGGGTGCTGCTCGGCTGGCTCGTGGCGCTGGGCTTCCTGGTCGGCGCGGTGCTCTCAGGGTCTGCGGGCTTCATCGGCATGCTGGTGTCGGTGCGCGCCAACGTGCGCACCGCCCAGGCCTCGACCCGCTCGCTGGCGGAAGGCCTGTCGATGGCCTTTCGCGCCGGCGCCGTGACGGGGCTGCTGGTGGCAGGGCTGGCGCTGCTCGGCGTCGCCGTCTACTACAGCATCCTCACCAATGGCATGGGGCTGTCGCCGACCAGCCGCACGGTCGTCGATTCCCTCGTGGCGCTCGGCTTCGGCGCCTCGCTGATCTCCATCTTCGCCCGTCTCGGCGGCGGCATCTTCACCAAGGGCGCCGACGTCGGTGGCGACCTCGTCGGCAAGGTCGAGGCCGGCATCCCCGAGGACGACCCGCGCAATCCCGCCACCATCGCCGACAACGTCGGCGACAACGTCGGCGACTGCGCCGGCATGGCCGCCGACCTGTTCGAGACCTACGCCGTCACCGTGGTGGCGACGATGGTGCTGGCGGCCATCTACTTCGACGGCCAGCCGGTCGTGTTCAACCTCATGCTGTTCCCGCTGGCGATCTGCGCGGTGGGCGTGGTGGCGTCGATCATCGGCACCTTCTTCGTCCGCCTCGGCGCCAACCAATCGATCATGGGCGCCCTCTACAAGGGCTTCATCGTCACCGGCGTCTTGTCCATCGCGGCCCTGTGGCCGGTCACCGAGCGGCTGCTCGGCATGGGCACCAACTTCGCGGCCCGCGGCGCCAGCTTCACCGGCTGGGACCTCTATCTGTGCGGCATTGCCGGCCTGGTGGTGACGGCGCTGATCATCGTCGTGACCGAATACTACACGGGCACCAACTACCGCCCGGTGCGCTCGATCGCCGAGGCGTCCAAGACCGGCCACGGCACCAACGTGATCCAGGGGCTCGCCGTCTCCCTCGAGGCCACGGCCCTGCCGGCGCTGATCATCATTGCCGGCATCATCGTCTCCAACATCTTTGCGGGGCTGTTCGGCATTGCCATCGCCGTCACCGCCATGCTGTCGCTGGCCGGCGTGGTGGTGGCGCTCGACGCCTTCGGGCCCGTCACCGACAACGCCGGCGGCATCGCCGAGATGGCGGGGCTGCCCAAGGAGATCCGCAAGACCACGGACGCGCTCGATGCCGTCGGCAACACCACCAAGGCGGTGACCAAGGGCTACGCCATCGGCTCGGCGGGCTTGGGCGCGCTGGTGCTGTTTGCCGCCTACAACGAGGATTTGAAGTTCTTCATCAGCCAGGCCAAGCCCGGCTCGATCTTCTACGGTCTCAACGTCGACAACCTGTTCTCGCTCTCCAACCCTTATGTGGTGGTCGGCCTCTTCTTCGGCGGGCTGCTGCCCTACCTGTTCGCCGGCATTGCCATGACGGCGGTTGGCCGCGCGGCAGCGTCCATCGTCGAGGAGGTGCGCCGGCAGTTCCGCGAGAAGCCCGGCATCATGAAAGGGACCGAGAAGCCCGACTACGCCCGCGCCGTCGACATGCTGACGCGGGCCGCCATCCGCGAGATGATCATCCCCTCGCTGCTGCCGGTGCTTTCGCCCATCGTGTGCTTCTACGTGATCCGCTGGATCGGCGGCACCGGCAACGCCTTCGCCGCGCTCGGCGCCATGCTGCTCGGCGTCATCGTCAACGGCCTGTTCGTCGCTATCTCCATGACGGCCGGCGGCGGCGCCTGGGACAACGCCAAGAAGTACATCGAGGACGGCCACTTCGGCGGCAAGGGCTCGGACGCGCACAAGGCGGCCGTCACCGGCGACACCGTCGGCGACCCCTACAAGGACACGGCCGGCCCCGCAGTCAACCCGATGATCAAGATCACCAACATCGTGGCCCTGCTGCTGCTGGCCGTGCTGGCGCACTGACGCCCCACCCGTCATGTGTGGATCACATCTCCAGCGGCTTGGCCGCCCATTCCGCCGCGCGGCGGCCGGTGGCGTCGCCGATGCGCGCCAGCCTTCTGTCCGCGGCGTAGCGCACGAGATCGCGCTTGATGCGGCCGAGCAGGCCAGGCCCCTCGAACACGAGGCCCGTATAGAGCTGCAGCAGCGTGGCGCCGGCCTCGATCTTGGCAATGGCCGTGGACCCGGAGTCGATGCCGCCGATGCCGATCAACGGCACTCTCCCCTGTGTCAGCTGGTACACGCGCGCCAGCATGACTGTGGAGCGGTTAAACAGCGGACGCCCCGAGACTCCGCCCGCTTCCTTGGCCAGCGCGGCATCGCTGAGGCCCGTGCGGGCGAGCGTGGTGTTGCCGATGGCGATCCCATCGACGCCGCGGGCGACCAGCACCTCGACGACGGCGCCGAGATCGGCCTCGGCGATGTCCGGCGCCAGCTTCACCACGATCGGCCGCCGCGGCCCGCCGGCCGCCATGGCCTCTGTCCTGGCCGCCAGCACCCGCGCCAGCAGATCGTCGAGCGCGGCCGGCGCCTGCAGGTCGCGCAGCCCGGGCGTGTTGGGCGAGGAGATGTTGACCGTGAAGTAGCCGGCCACATCATAGAAGCGGCGGATGCCTTCGACGTAGTCGGCCGCCCGATCGGGTGCATCCTTGTTGGCGCCGACATTGACCCCGACGATCCCGGGCCCCTTGCGCCGCTGCAGCCACGCTAGCGCCGCGCTGTGGCCGCCGTTGTTGAACCCCAGCCGGTTGATGAGCGCACGGTCCTTGGTCAGCCGGAACACGCGCGGTCGCGGGTTACCGTCCTGCGGCCGCGGCGTGATCGTGCCGATCTCGGCGAAGCCGAACCCCAGGCCCAAGATCGCGCCGGTCACGCGCGCGTCCTTGTCGAAGCCCGCGGCCGTGCCCAGCGGGTTGGGCAACGCGAGCCCCCACAGGTCGGCCGCCAGCCGCGCGTCATCCGCCCCGGCGCCGCGCGGATAGATGCCAGCCTCCAGCAACCGCAGCGTCAGCTCGTGCGCCTGCTCCGGGCCGAGGGCGTAGAGCAGCGGCCGGGCGAGCCCGAAGACGGCGTCAAGCATCAGTTGTCCTGCTCCACAATCCATGCGGCACGTGGCCAGCCGGACACAGGCAATGCCGTCGCGCGCGCCGATCAGGCGCTGAGCATAAACAGCCCCCCGACGCAAGCGGTACGACGCGGTTGCGCATGCTACGGGCTTCGTGCACGTAGTGGGAGCGATCCCAAGCCGCGAGCGCGACCGATGCCCGATCGTCTTCCTCCCGCGCAGTCCATGTCGCTCGTGGACTTGATGGCCGATCCGTTTTTCGTCGAGGCCCCCACTTATCAGCGCTCTTTCGTGTGGACCAAGAAAGAAGCCGGCCAGCTGCTGAAGGACGTGGCATCAGCGCAGGAGACGGCGGCAAACGGCGGCGCCAGCGTAGTCTACTGCTTCGCCTCCATGCTGTTCGTCGAGCGCCAGCCTTCCGCTTCCCGCCCACGCTCCTGGCCAAGGTCCCGGTCGCGCGCCAACCGGCTGCTCGACGTCGTGGATGGCCTGCAGAGGCTGACTACCCTCACCATCCTCTTCTGCGTGCTGCGCGATCTCGACGCCAGGGCCGGCGGGACAACCGATCCTCGGCTGCTGGCGGCAATCCGGGTCGGACAGGGCGCCGACGCACGCAATCGGCTGTCGCTCGGGGAGCGGGAGGACAGGTTCCTCAACAATCATGTCCGCAATCCCGGCGCGACCCTTGCCAGCCCCGAGAGCGGCGCCCTTTCTCAAGCCGAAAAGCGCATCGTGGAGGTGCGTGACCACTTCGTGTCCGAGCTGGCAAGCCAGGACGCGGAGGAGCGCCGGCTGCTCGCGATCTTCCTGCTCGAGCAATGCTACGTGGTGCAGGTGGTGACGGCGGATGTCGACCTGGCCTATGGCATTTTCACGGTGTTCAACGCCAGGGGCAAGCCGCTGGCCCGCAACGAGATCCTCAAGGCGCTTCTGCTCGAAAGCGTGCCCTCGGCGTCCGAGCCGGTCTGTACCTCGCTGTGGAAGGCCGCAGAAGGCCGGCTGGGCGAGCACTTCGAGCAGTTCTTCAGCCACGTCCGCGGCATGTACCGCCGGCCCGACGGGCGGGTGATCGCGGATATCAAGGCGATCGCTGCGGAGAAGGGCGGCGCGCAGGTCTTCATCGAGCGCGTGCTGCAACCGGCGGCCGACATCCTCGACGACATCCTCGCCGCCCGACATTCCGGACATCCGCAATCGGCCAGCATTGCCCAGCACCTGCGCTATCTCAGCTGGCATTCCTTCTCCGATTGGATACCCCCGGCCATGCTGTGGTGGCTCGAGAAAGGCGACGACGCGGAGGGTCTCGCGCAGTTCCTGCGCAGGCTCGATCGCCTCGCCTTCGGCACTCGACTGCTGGCGATCGGCGGCTCCAAGCGCAAGGGCCGGTTCAGCGCCGTGGCGATGGCGATCAGAAACGGCCGCGGTCTCGACAGCGCCGACAGCCCGCTCGAGCTCTCACGCCAGGAGCTACGGACGATTCAACACAACCTGCGCGCTCTGCACGAGCGCAACGCTCAAGCGGCCAAGCATCTGCTGTTGCGGCTTTCCGATTTCAAGGCCGGCGCCCCGCAATCGGAGGCGATGCCGGCCGATATGACGGTGGAGCACGTGCTGCCGCGCAAACTCAGCACCACCAGCCAATGGCGGGTCTGGCACCCTGACCCCGGGGACCGCGAGCAGTGCACGGAATCGCTTGGCAACCTCGTGCTGGTGACCAAGGCGCAGAACGACCGTGCCGGCAATCTCGACTTCGCTCGCAAGCTCGAGATCTATTTCAGCACCCCTGACGCGCCAATCGTGGCGATCAACCAGGACCTGCGCGATCGCACGGAGTGGAAGGCGGCCGACATCAAGGCACGCGAGACCGCATTGATGCAGCTGATCCAGAAGCTGTGGGACTTCGACCTGACGCCGTCGCGCGAGCGCATCAAGGAGCCGGCCTGACCGGCGCGGGGCAAGCGAAGCTGCGCAAGCGGACCGCGGACCGCCGCACGGTTCCCTGCCGGACCTCGATCAGGCAGCCCGCGTCTTCCGGCTCGCCGCCGGCTTGACTGGAGCCGCAGGAATGGCGGTGCCGATCATGCTGTCGCGGGTGAGGAGCTTGGCGAGCTCAGTTTCGCTCCAGCCGCGCGTACCCTTCGGCCGCATCGGCAGCACGATGTAGCGCAGGTCGGCGGTCGAATCGTGCACGCGCACCTCCACGCCCTGCGGCAGCGCCACGCCGAACTCGGCCAGCACCCCGCGCGGGTCGGCGACGGTGCGCGAGCGATAGGCCAGGCTCTTGTACCAGGCCGGCGGGATGCCGAGCAGCATCTTGGGGTAGCAGGAGCACAGGGTGCAGACGATGACGTTGTGCACCTCGGGCGTATTCTCCACCGTGCGGAACTCGGCCAAGGTGCCGATGTCGATGCCGAGCTCGGCCAGCGCCGCGCGGGTGTCCTTGACGAGCCGCCGCTTGAACGCGGGATCGACCCAGGCCCGCGCCACCACCTTGGCGCCCAGCGCCGGCGAGCGGCTGTCCATGAGATCGACCTGGGCGGCGATCTCGCCCGCCGTCATCACGCCCTTCTCGATCAGCAGCGCGCGCACGGCCTCCTCCAGCACCTCGTAGGCGCTCATCGGCCCGGCGTCGTGGTCCTTTTGCGGCAGCGCGTGCGGCGGCGCGTGCCCGTGCGCGTGGCCGTGCCCGTTGTCGTGCTCGTCGTGGTCATGCTCGTGCTCGTGCATGGGACTTGGCGCTCCTACTTCAGCGGCTCGAGCCAGTGCTCGTAGATGTCGGCCTCGAGCTGGTCGCCCGCGGGGCCCGCATAGCGCTCCCACACGTCGCCCTGCCTGAAGCGCACCTTGTAGAGCGCTTGCGCCGGCAGGCCCGGCCTGTGGTAGGCCATCAGCTCGGGATTGCGGAACGTGCCCTGGATCGCCGCCACCACGCCCGCCTTGCCGCGCAGGTACCACGGCGTGCGGCAATGCCCCACCACGGCGCGTGCTGCAATGCGCACCCTGTCGCCCGGCGCAAAGCGCTGCCGCCCTGCCTTGCCGCCGTGCCCTGCGCTGCCCGGCCTCACCACGGCACGCTCTCCTTGGCGACTTTGCGCCCACCCTTGGCGTGCTTCTCGCGCACCTGCGCCATCCCGGCCTCGATCTCCCCGCGCGTTACGATCTCCTGCTCCACGATCAAATTGCGGATCGCGCGGATCCATTTCTCGTAATAGGTCGTGCGGTCGTAGTCCTGCTCGCCGTAGCTCTCGATCACGCGCCGGTGCGCGTCGACCGTGAAGGCGCGCCGCTTGTTGTCCCTGAGCAGGATCAGCATCGCATCCGTGCGCTTCTCCCACAGCGCCAGATCGTGCTCGGAGCGGTCGATCGGCCCGAACTCGAGCCCGCCCACATCGTGCACCGTGCGCCCCTTGGCGCCGTGCCTAGCCATGTTCCTGCGCTCGTGCTCGCCCATGCTCCGCCGCTCCTCCTGCCGCGCTCGCCATCATGCCTGCCCGGCCCCCCCAAGGCTAGCGCCTCGGCAAGCCCCGCGCGTCTCTCCCCATCGGGGGCCCCCGATGGGATTGTCAACGGCATGATCCGAACGGGGTCGGCACGACTGACAGGGTCGCCGTCGCTGCAAATAGGGCGACTGCCCAAGGCGTAACCACGATGCACGCATTTGCCGGCTTGACAATCCATGAGGCGCCAACGCGAACTAGCCCACAGCGAAGGAGCACGCTCACGGTAGATGTCCGCCGCATGTCGGGTGTCTTGGCCAGGCCTCGCCCTGCTCGGTATGGGCGCAGCCTGGAGGCTATCCGTCGAAGCATAGGCACACCCTAATCCGTTCGAAGGTCGACAGCATCGAAAGTAGTCGGAGGTGAACCATGGATCGCAGAACCGTCATCAAGGGCCTGACCGCTGCCGGCACGCTGGCAGCAACTGGGAAGCTCGCCGCACCAGCCGTTGCGCAGGGGGCGAAGGTCCTGAAGTTCGTGCCGCAGGCCAACCTCGCCAACTTCGATCCGATCTGGGGCACCCAGTACGTCGTGCGCAACGCCTCCCAGCTCGTCTGGGACACGCTCTACGGGCTCGACAGCAAGCTGCAGCCGAAGCGGCAGATGGTCGAGAGCGAGGAGGTCTCGGCGGACGGCCTCACCTGGACCTTCAAGCTGCGCGACGGGCTGAAATTCCACGACGGCGAGAAGGTGCTCGCCAAGGACGCGGTAGCGAGCATCGGCCGCTGGACCAATCGCGACTCCATGGGGTTGATGCTGAAGGCGATCCAGAAGGAGCTCACTGCCGTCGACGACCGGACGATCAAGTGGGTGCTCTCCAAGCCATACCCCAAGATCACCTACGCGCTCGCAAAGGTCGGCACGCCCTGCTGCTTCATCATGCCAGAGCGGCTCGCCAAGACCGATCCCTTCAAGCAGATCGACGAGTACATCGGCTCCGGCCCCATGCGCTTCGTGCGCGCCGACTGGAAGCCCGGCGCACTCGCCGCCTTCGAGAAGTTCAAGGACTACGTGCCGAGGAACGAGCCGGGGGAGTGGTGGTCGGGCGGCAAGGTCATGCACGTCGATCGCATCGAGTGGGTGATCATGCCCGATCCCGCCACCGCCTCGGCGGCGCTGCAGAACGGCGAGGTGGACTGGTGGGAGACCCCGATTCCCGATCTGGTGCCGGTGCTCAAGCGCAACCGCAACATCAAGGTCGACATTGCCGACCCACTCGGCAACATCGGCGCCTTCCGGCTCAACCACATGCACCCGCCCTTCAACAACGTGAAGGCGCGCCGCGCCGTGCAGGTGGCGTTGAGCCAGGAGGACTACATGCGCGCCGTGGTCGGCTCCGACGACAAGCTGTGGAAGCCGATCCCGAGCTTCTTCACGCCGGGCACGCCGCTCTATTCCGAGGACGGCGGCGAGCCGCTGAAGGGCAAGCGCGACTACGACCTCGCCAAAGATCG
>Ga0209726_10003846_pt1 | contig 19867 bp, 19 predicted proteins | sample Subgrocontami54m_FD_187453 | JGI IMG/M metagenome (GOLD analysis project Ga0209726, IMG submission 187453) | Subsurface groundwater microbial communities from S. Glens Falls, New York, USA - GMW46 contaminated, 5.4 m (SPAdes) (version 3) | ecosystem: Environmental > Aquatic > Deep subsurface >... | reverse complement strand
CTTATCCTTGGCTTCTCCGACCTGAAGGAAATCGAGCGATTCCTGTAAGATCGCGCCCTGATCGCGGATATTTTCGAAACGGGCTTTCCGTTCGGCAAACTCCTGGAGCATTTCATTTTTATGCCGGTCTTTTTCGTTGATTTCCTTCAGCATGCGGTTTTCGAATTCGCGGTGGTGCTGTTCCTTGCGGCCCAGCTCCTGCAATTCCTTTTCCAAATGCTCTTTGCGGTCTTTGACTTCGGTTTGCTGGCTCTGGATCTCCAAAATCTCTTCCATCACCAGCTGAGTTTCACGATGATGCGATTGCAAGCGCTCTTCCAGTCCCGCTTTCATGGATTCCAGAGATTCGCGCTGGATCTTCAGTTCAACTTTCTTAGCATTGGTCGCTTCGCGGCGGGCTTCTAATTCCTGCAGCTGCCGTTGCAGCTCTTCTTTGTTCTGGCAATGCGCGGCATGGGCAGACTGCAAGGCTTCCATTTCCTGCGCCACGCTTCCCATTTCGCTGCCGCGCTGGAATAAATTTTGCTCCTGCTGCAAACCTAACCGGAAATAAATACGGCCACTCGGACCCAGGCAAATGCCCTCCCGGCTCACAACCCGGCAATCCCAGGCCGCTTGCAATAAAGCCCCCAGATTGTTTTCATCGACATGCTCGGCCACATAAACATTGGATAGAAAGGGCCGCATCAAATCCTGAAAACCCGCCTGCACGTGCACCACTTCCGCCAACGCACGACCGATCCCCGGATAATCCGGACGTACGGTTTCCGCCGCGGCTGCCTGGGGCTGCAGCGAACGCACCAAAACACCCAACCCGCCGGTTTGATTGGTGCCGAGGAAACGGAATAATTTTTGAGCCGACTCCAAATCTTCGGCGACAAGCGAATGCGCCCACGCGCCCAAAGCCGCTTCCAACGCCCATTCGTATCCGCTGTCTACCCGCAAAATCTCACGCAAGCTGTAGAGTAGATGGGCCTGCAGTTCCGGGATTGCACGGAGCAAAGTTTCTTTGTCCGTGCCGGTGGCCGCATCCAAATCGCGCAAGACATTCAAACGCGTAGATTTCTCATGGATCAGCCGCTCGGTCCGCTCCCGGCCTTCGTCTTCCTGCCGCAGTTTTTCTTCGGCCGTCTCGATAAGCTCTTTCTCCTCGACCGCTTGCGCTTCAAGTGCCGTCTGTTTCGCTCCCAGCGCCTTCACCTCGTCCTGATAGCCCTGCTTCCGGGTCTCCCAGCCTTCGCGTTCACTCTGGTAACGCTCCAGGTTGCCGTCCATCTTGCCTTTTTGTTTGTCACTGGTTTCCATAAAAGCAAGCATGCGGTGATATTCATTTTTGATGCGCGTCGTTTCGGCCGCCAATTCAAACGCTTCCAGCTTGCCCTTTTCCAAAATGTGTTTCACTTCTTCCAAACGCCCTTCAGCCGTATTTAAATTCTGTTCCGCTTGCCCCATGCCCTCTTGAATCTTTTGGATTTCGGCGGCAATGCCTTCCAAAGTCTGGCGCTTGGCCGCAATCTCGGTCGCACTTTTCTCCAGATGTCCGGACAATTGCGTTTGCTCCTGCTGGATTTCACCTTTACGCATGGCGAACTCCACGCGCTTCTCCTGATGAAATTTCAGCTGCTGTTCATTTTTTTCTTTTTGCGAGACAAGCCGGTACCGGCCGGACTCCTCGACGCTATAGCGCTGCTGCGCCTGGTTATGCCGGCCTTCCTGTTCCGCAAGCACTTGCTGCAACGCGGATTTTTGTACCTGATAATGATCCAGCTCGGATTGAAAATCCGAACGCACGCCCTGGATGCTTGATTTTTCCTGATTCAGAAGATTGAGATCATAAAAAGCTTTGCGGATTTCCAGATTTTTCAAATACTCGTATTTTTCTTTATAGCGTTCGGCACGTTTGGCCTGCCGTTCCGCGTACTGAATATTCTTCTGCACTTCCTGCACGATGTCATTCAGGCGCAGCAAATTCGCCTCGGTCCGCTCCAGCTTGCGCAGGGCTTCATCTTTTTTTACTTTGTATTTTGAAATGCCTGCGGCTTCCTCGATGAGGAAACGGCGTTTTTCGGGATCCGCATTCAGGATGTAATCAATACGGCCTTGCTCAATCATGGAATAAGAATTCGACCCAACGCCCGTATCCAAGATGAGATCCTGGACGTCTTTAAGACGGACTAAGGTTTTGTTAATGAGGTATTCGCTTTCACCGGAACGGTGCAAACGCCGCGTGATGGTAACTTCACTATAATCAATGGGAAGGCCGCGGTCTTGGTTGTCGAAGGTCAGCGAGACTTCGGCATAGGAAACGGCTTTGCGGAAATCCGTGCCGTTAAAAATGACGTCTTCCATCTTGGAACCGCGCAACATCTTGGCGCTGCGTTCTCCGAGCACCCAGCGGATGGAATCCGAAATATTGCTTTTGCCGCAGCCATTAGGGCCGACGACGCAGGTCACGCCTTTATCAAAAAAGACTTCGGTTTTATCGCCAAATGATTTGAAGCCAAAAAGTTCGAGCTTTTTCAGCCTCATGAGGGACCCCTGGAGAGACGCCGGGTGGGACGGGACAAGAACGGAGAAAGGATTTTATGCTTTTCCTTGGTCACGTGGTGTGATTATACCTTTAATTTTATTTTCGACAAGAGGGAATCAGAGCTTGAAGGCCGCCGGAGACTTAAAAAAACAGCCGGCAGGTTAATCGCGAAAAGCACGGAAGACGATGGAGGCATTATGGCCGCCAAATCCCAGGGAATTGGACATCACAATATTGACCTTTTGGCGTATCGCCTCGTTGGGCACATAATTGAGGTCGCAATCGGGATCCGGATTCCGGTAATTAATGGTCGGATGAATAATGCCTTCTTTGATCGTTAACGCGCAAACAATAGCTTCTATAGCACCGGCCGCGCCGAGGGAATGCCCGGTCATCGATTTCGTGGAGCTGATTTTCACCTTCCGCGCCGCCGCCTCTCCCAGGGCATTCTTGATCGCCAGGGTTTCGACCTTGTCATTGAGCTGCGTGGAAGTGCCGTGGGCATTGATATAATCGACCTCTTCGGGCTTCACTTTGGCGTCCCTTAAAGCATTGAGCATGCAACGGCCGGCGCCTCCCCCGGTCGGATCGGGTGCCGTAATGTGGCTGGCATCGGATGTCATCCCATAGCCGACGATTTCGGCATAAATCTTAGCATTACGCTTTTTGGCGTGATCCAGCGATTCCAGAACCACAACGCCACAGCCTTCGGCCATCACAAAGCCGTTGCGGGTGCGGTCAAAGGGGCGGGACGCTTTCTCAGGTTCGTCATTATGGCTCCCCAAGGCTTTCATGGCATCGAAGCCGCCGAAACCAAGCGGCGTGATGCAGGATTCCGTGCCGCCCGCAAACATCACATCGGCCTCGCCGCGTTGAATGAGTTTATAGGCATCGCCGATGGCATTTGAGCCGGTCGCGCATGCTGTGGCAACACAGTTATTAGGACCCTTTAAACCCAACGCAATGGAAATCTGACCGGGAGCCATGTTCACAATCAACATGGGAATTAAAAAGGGAGAGACGCGATCCGCGCCTTTTTCCAGGAGGACTTTGTGCTGTTCTTCGATCACCCGCAGGCCGCCGATACCGGAACCCACTAAAACGCCGATTCGGTAGGGGTCATCCTTTGAAATGTCCAAGGCTGCATCGGCCATCGCCATTTTGGCGCTGCCAACAGCAAATTGGACAAAGCGGTCGGTCTTCCGAATTTCCTTTTTCTGGAAATAGACCGCCGGATCGAAGTTTTTAACTTCTCCGGCTACTTTAGAATTAAAGGGGTGGGAATCAATCTGGGTCAGCGGGCCTATGCCACTTTGACCCTGAATCAAGGCTTGCCAAGACTCTCCTGCCGTATTACCGACAGGGGTGATCATCCCAACGCCCGTAATAACGACTCGGGTCATGTGGTGAGAGACTGGATTAGAGAAACAATGTGGGGTTTACTTCTGCGCCGCTTTTTCTTCAATGTAACGGGTAGCATCGCCGACGGTCTGAATTTTTTCGGCATCTTCGTCCGGAATCTCAATTCCAAATTCTTCTTCAAGTGCCATAACCAACTCGACAGTATCCAAAGAATCGGCACCAAGATCATCCACAAAGGAAGCTTCCGGGGTTACTTCTTCCGGCTTAACGCCCAACTGTTCGACGATGATTTCGGTAATTTTATCCTGAATTGCCATTGTTTCCTCCTGGTTAAAAAACAAAACTCATTACATTACCATGCCGCCATCAACCACTATTGTCTGTCCCGTTAGATAACGGGCTAAATCGGATGCTAAGAAAACGGCCACGTCCGCAATTTCTTTAGGATCTCCCATCCGGCCCAACGGGATTAATGCGAGAACCTTTTGTTGCACGTCCGCGGATAATTTATCGGTCATCCGGGTCTTAATAAACCCGGGAGCGATGGCATTAACTCGAATATTGCGCCGGGCCAGCTCTTTAGCGGCTGATTTCGTCAATGCAATCATGCCGGCTTTGGATGCTGCGTAGTTTGCTTGCCCCGCATTCCCTGTTAACCCGACTACGGATGCAATATTTAAGATCACACCGGCGCGTTGTCGCACCATGGGTTTTGTACAGGCTTTGCTGAACAAGAAAACGCTTTTTAAGTTTGTCGAAAGAACGTCGTCCCACTCACTTTCGGACATCAAGGCCAATAAATTGTCCTTGGTGATGCCCGCATTGTTGACGAGTATATCGACCTTTCCATGGGTGTCAAGGGCTTTTTTGACGACCTCATTCACTTCATCTGCAATGGCCACATTGGCTTGCGTCAACAGACAAGAAGGGGCTTTGGCCGCGAGAACAAGCGCTTCCGTCTCTTTCAGATTTTCAATTGAGCTCGCCGAAAGCACCAATTTTGCCCCCTGTTGAGCAAATTGGACAGCAATTGCCTGGCCGATTCCCCGGCTTGCGCCTGTAATAATGGCAACTTTATCTTGTAGCATCCCCTCTCCTATCCCTTTTAAACTTTCCCGAACGCTTCTTCTAACTTTTCGACATCCTGGGCAACGCCGCAAACGGACACCACAAGATCCGGCTGACATTTGCGCGCCAACCCTTTCAGTACATTACCGGGCCCGACTTCCAAATAATTTTTAATCCCGGAGCGGGCCGCCTGCGCCATGGTTTCAATCCACCGCACCGGACTGGTCAATTGCTGTGCCAACAAAGTCCGGATTTCTTCCGCGTTCTTCGTCGGCACCGCCGTGGCATTCGGCACAAAAAGACATTGCGGCGCGGCAATCGGCGTAGCTTTGAGGGCTTCTTGCAATTCTTCGCGAGCCGGCTGCATTAAAGTGGAATGAAAAGCGCCGCCGACCTTTAACTTCAGGGCGCGCTTGGCCCCTTTGGCCTCCGCAAGACTGCAGGCCTTTTCGATCGCTTCCACGGTTCCGGACAAAACAAACTGTCCGGGACAATTCAGATTGGCCACTTGGCAGCCCGCTTCGCGTGCAACGGATTCGCAATCCGCTTGCTCAAGCCCCAGAATGGAGGCCATGGTCCCGGGATTTTTCTCAGCCGCCCGCTCCATTGCCGTCGCCCGTGCCGCGACCAGTTTTAATCCGTCTTCAAACTTAATCGATCCGGCGGCGACCAGCGCCGTAAATTCGCCCAAACTCAACCCAGCCGTAAAAGCCGGCGTCATTTCCGGAAATTTTACCTGCAGCACGCGGAAGGCTGCATAGCTGGTGACAAAAATACCGGGCTGCGCGTAAAGTGTCCGTGTAATTTCCGCCTCGGTACCTTCAAAACAAATGCGGCTGATGGAAAACCCTAAAAGCTGCTCCGCTTTTTCAAAAACCTGGCGGGCTTCCTGGAATCTTTCATAAAGATCCTTGCCCATTCCGGAATATTGGGCACCCTGTCCTGGAAATAAAAATCCGATTTTTGACTGCGTCATGAAGGCAATCCCCGTACTACCATTTAATAACGGTCGAGGCCCAAGTCAAACCACCGCCAAAGGCAACCAGCACGACGCGGCTTCCCTCTTTGATATGCCCGAATTTAACCGCTTCATAAAGAGCGATCACTGTGGAAGCGCTCGACATATTGCCGTAGCGGTCCACATTAATAAAAACTTTTTCCATCGGTATCTGCAAACGTTCGGCGACGGCTGTTAGAATCCGCTGATTCGCCTGGTGCGGGATCAAACAATCAATATCTTCCAGTTTCATATTCGCCCGGCGCAGGACTTCGTAAACGGCTTCTTCCATGGTCCGCACGGCGATTTTAAAAAGTTCAGCACCCTGCATTTTCAAAAAATGCATGCCATTACGCACGGTTTCTTCGGAAGGTGGATTGGCCGAGCCACCGCCCGGGATTTTCAAAAGCTCTGCTTGATTACCGTCCGATCCCAAATATGAGGCAATAATCCCGTGCCCATGTTTTTTCTCAAGCCGTGAAACCACCGCCGCGCCTGCTCCGTCGCCAAACAGCACGCAAGTGGCGCGATCCTTCCAATCGATAAAGCCGGACAGAACCTCCGATCCGACGACCAAAACATGTTTATAAATGCCGGAACGCACGAAACTTTCCGCAACCGCCACGGCATACGGAAAGCCCGAACACGCGGCCGCTAAATCAAAGGCGCCGCATTTGGCACCCAATTTCGCCTGGATATTACAAGCCGTCGACGGGAAATACATGTCGGGGGTAATGGTCGCAACAATGATTAATTCGATATCGGCGGGAGTCAGACCGGCGTTTGCGAGGGCTTCTTTGGCGGCTTCATAACCTAAGTCACTCGCCTTTTGCCCTTTGGCAGCGATATGGCGTTCCCGGATGCCGGTGCGCGTCTGGATCCACTCATCGGTGGTCTCGACCATCTTTTCCAATTCAAAGTTGGTCAACACCCGCTCGGGAAGATAGGCCCCAAGGCCCGTAATCCCAACGGCGTACGTTTGGCTCACGCCTTATGCTCCTGAACCGGTTTGGGTAGCGAACTTTTGCTGATCGCGGCGGTCACTTCCTCCACGATGTGCTCGTTCACTTTTCGGGAGACCAAATCGGCGGCAACGCGGATGGCATTGCGGATCGCTTTCGGAGAGGAAATACCATGACTGATAATGACCGTGCCGTTCACGCCCAAAAGAGGCGCGCCGCCGGCTTCTTCATAATTGGTTTCTTTGCGGATGGCCGACCACGCCGGCTTACACAGGAAGGCGCCTAAAATCGTGATGGGATTCTTTTTTAATTCGCGCGTCACCATCTGTACCGAGGTTTCCAAAACGCTTTCACACATTTTCAAAACCACATTGCCCACAAAGCCATCGCAGATGATACAATCCACTTTCCCGGAAAAGAAATCCCGCCCTTCGATATTCCCGACGAAATTGAGTCCCGATTCTCTGAGAAGCTTGTAAGTTTCTTTTAATACGGCCGTGCCCTTGGATTCTTCTTCGCCGATATTCAAAAGAGCAATCGACGGACGCTTCTTACCATGAATCGCACTCGCATAAATCCCCGCCATAATGGCGTATTGATGCAATTCTTCCGGAGAGGGATTCAGATTGGCGCCGACATCCATCGTGATGGTGATGCCCCGCAAAGTCGGCGTGCTGATGGCAATACCGGGACGTTTGATACCCGGAAGTAAACCGAGGTTGAGTGTCGCCGCTGCAACCGCGGCACCGGTATTCCCGGCGGTCATGACAGCCTGCACTTCTTTTTTCTTGAGAAGATCAATGCAAACGGCAATTGAGGAATTTTTCTTCTTGCGCAGGGCCGCAACGGGCGAATCGCCCATCTCAACCACTTCCGAGGCATCCTGGAGGACAATCTTACCGCCCAGTACTTTATGGCGGTTCAACTCCCGTTTGAGAGCATCGATCTGGCCGACCAGAACGATTTCCAAATCGGCAAAATCATTGGCGGCACGCACGGCGCCCTCCACCACTACTTGCGGCCCGTAATCGCTGCCCATCCCGTCTACGGCAATTCGAATCATCTTATTCCGTCTCTTTGGAAGCTTTGGTCTTGATGGTGAGAACCTGCTTACCCCGGTAAAAACCGCAGACGGAACAAACCCGATGCGGCACAAGTAGTGTCCCGCAATTGGAACATCCGGAAAGGGATTTTAACTTGAGAAAATGATGTGCCCTGCGGGTTTGAGAACGAGTATTGGAATGCCTGCGTTTAGGTTGTGCCATGTTTTTTGTCCTCTTTCTTTCGCTCCCACAATTGCTTCAGGGGCATAAAGGCTTTGTATGTTAAATCTTGGTTTGTTTCTGCGTCGCGTTTGCGGCCGCCGGTCGTTCCCGGCAACTTACAATTTTTACTGCACAAAAATGAAATCGGGTGATTCAAAATTAAAACCTCCCGAAGGTCATCCGTCGTATCAATGCTGTCTTTATTTTTTGTTTCATAGAACAGCTCGAAGGGTTGATCCACGTGTTCCTTCACGCCCTTTAAGCAGCGGCCGCAGATATGCTCCACATCGGTGACCATGTTCCCCCGGAATACCAAGGCGTCATGGCCCTTCTCAACTGTCCCATCCAACACCAAGGGATCTAAATATTTAAGATCCACAAATTCAAGATCCAGCTTTTTGGGATCATACTCCTGATGGACGGGCGCACTAACATCTTCTTTAAATTGAGCTAAAAGAATAATCATATCCGCTATTCCAGAAGCAAAAGAAATCAACCGAATTTTTCTTTCAGCTTCTTTGCAACAAAATCCGGAACATAGGCCGTAATATTGCCCTTCAATGCGGCAATTTCTTTAATCAACCGGGATGAAAGGTAAAAATGGTTTTCTGACGGCATTAAAAAAACGGTTTCGATTTGCCGTGAAAGTTTGCGGTTTGTCAGCGCCATCTGAAATTCATAATCAAAATCCGAGGTCGCACGCAATCCCCGGATGATACTGCCCGCCTGGACCTTCTTGGCATAGGCAACCGTCAAACCGCCGTGACAGGCGATTTTCACATCCCGCATCCGGCGGCACGCGCGCTTCATGAAATCATAACGTTCATCGATCGAAAACAGGGTGTCCTTCGCTGTATTCGCCGCCAAAACCACATAAATCTCGTCAAAGAGCAGCCGGGCGCGCCGTATGAGATCTAAATGCCCATAAGTGACCGGATCAAAACTCCCCGGATAGATAGCTCTTCGTTTCTCCATGCTTTGATTCCACCCGAAAGAAAAAGGATAGACAGTTTTGACCTATCTTTTTAGTCCTTGTCAAATTAAAGGACTGAAACGATTCCGGCAGGGGTTCCAGCCGGTTATGCCCCACTACAATTTGCGCAAAGGGCGTAACTATATCAGATTGCTCTAGCTTAAGCAACGTCTTTTTCACAAGTCCTTTATTGAAAGGGGGATCCACGAATATTAGCGAGTATTTCCGGCCCCTTTTTTGGAGGCGATCGATGGCCCTGAGGACATCCCCCTCCATGACCTCGGCCGCGTCCTCCAGCTTTAGGTCCTCCAAATTCTGGCGAATCACCCGGACGGCCCAATCGGCCTTATCCACGAAAGTCACATCCGCAGCGCCCCGGCTCAAAGCTTCCAAACCTAGACTGCCGCTGCCGGCATAGAGGTCAAGCACATGTTTCCCATCCACGAGCCCGCCAAGAATATTAAAAAGCGTCTCTTTACTCCGGTCGGTCATGGGGCGGGTCAGCTTGGTTTTTGGAAAACGGATTTTTCTGGACTTCAACACACCGCTGATGATTCGCATAGATCACCTCTTAATTTCGTGGGCGTCATTCTAACATACCCTTTGCCTTAACGCTTCAAATTTATAGGGTTACGTATCCTAATAATGAACGGCAATCGCTTCCAAATGCGCGTGAAAACCCTTCCAGGCCGGATCCTTTTCCAAAGCCTGCTGCCGCATCAATTCGAGCGCGGTTTGCCGCGCTTCGCGCAAAAGCGCTTCATCTTCAATGGGATTGCCGACACGGAAATAAGGCTCCCCGCTTTGACGGGTGCCGAGGAAATCGCCAAACCCGCGGAGTTTCAGATCTTCTTCCGCAATTTCAAAGCCGTCTTGCGTATTGGCAAAAATCCGCAGCCGCCGGCGGCCTTCATCCGTACTGGGTTCGCCGAAGATAAAACATTCGGAAGCTTTGTGTCCCCTGCCGATGCGACCGCGCATCTGATGCAATTGCGCCAAACCAAAGCGGTCGGCATTTTCCACGACCAGCATGGTGGCATTGGGATGATCCACGCCGACTTCAATCACCGAGGTCGCGACTAAAACTTGGATTTCGCCTCGGCGGAAAGCGTCCATGACCGGATCTCTTTGTTCTTTGGTCATGCGGCCGTGCACAAGGCCGACGCGAATATCCTTAAAAACGCCGAGCCGCAGGCGCTGATACTCTTTTTCGGCGGCCAGCAAATCAATTTTCTCGGTCTCCTCGATTAAAGGGAAAATAAAATAGGCCTGCTCGCCTTGCCCGATTTTTTCCAGAATATGCTCGAGAACCTTGTCCTGCTTTTTGCGCGTGATCCAATAAGTCTTGATGGGCAAACGGCCGGACGGGAGTTCTTTGATGGTCGAGATGGCTAAATCGCCATACGTCGTAAAAGCCAGCGTTCGGGGAATCGGAGTCGCCGTCATCACCAATTGATGCGGCCTGGGATTGCGGTTAAAAAGCTGGGCGCGCTGGTAAACGCCGAATTTGTGCTGCTCATCAATCACCACAAGCGCCAGCGAATGGAACGTGACATCCTCCTGTAAAAGGGCGTGCGTCCCGACCATAACGTGGAGCTTATTATTTTTGATTTCGGCCAGCATGCGCTCCCGTTTTGCCGCCGGCGTGCTGGAGGTCAGCAGTCCGACCGGAATACCGAAAGGCTCCAAAAGCTTGCTCAAAGTTTTGTAATGCTGTTCGGCTAAAATTTCAGTCGGCACCAGCAGCACGGCTTGGAGTTTATTTTGGGCGGCCCACAAAAGCCCAAAGGCCGCCACCAGCGTTTTCCCGGAGCCGACATCGCCTTGCAACAGCCGGTTCATGGGCACGGTCTGGTTCAAATCCAGCAGCAAATCGCCCAGAACCTTGTCTTGGTCGGCCGTGAGTTTGAATGGTAACGTTGCTTGGAAGCGCTGGAGAGTTTCCGCCCCGATGCTTAAGGTGTGCGCCTGGTATTTGGCTTTAAGGCGTTCCATCTTGCGCAAAAGAATCATTTGAAAGACTAAAAACTCATCAAAAACAATCCGGTGCCGGGCTTGCGCCAAAATTTCCGGAGAAGTCGGGAAATGCATCTCGCGCGCGGCCTCGCGCAAACCCATCAGCTTTTTTTCATCCAGGAGTATTTGCGGCAAATATTCCGTGATTTCGCGATCCAAATGTGTTTCCACGATATCATGGAGTGTTGCGCGCAAGGAGCGCTGGAATAGCCCTTCGGTCAGCGGATAAATCGGCGTGATGCGGCCCGTATGAATCGCTTCTTCACCGCTTTCGATCACTTCATATTCGGGCGCGGAAATCTGGAGGCGGTTTTTATAAAGTTCGACTTTACCGTACAGAATGACCTGCTGTCCTTCTTGAAAAGTTTTCTTTAAATAGGGCTGATTGAACCAGACGGCATGGATCATGTCCGAACTGTCGCCCACAATCATCTCGATCAGACGCAGTCGCCGGATCGGTTTCAATTTTACGGAAAGAATTTCACCGCGCACGGAAACAGTTTGTTCCGGTTGGACTTCGGAGATCAAGGCAAAATGACTGCGGTCTTCATAGCGGCGGGGAAAGAAAAACAGAAGGTCCCGGATCGAGGCAATGCCCAATCGCTCTAAGGCCTGCGCGCGTTTGGGTCCCACGCCTTTCAGATAACGCAGGTCGCTCACAGTCACAGGCAAGGTTTCTGTTTTCATGCACTCAATTCTACCAAGCAGAAACTCAGGACGGGAGGAATTGTTTTAACCGGCCCCTTCGGAGCCAAGCTTTAAGTGGCTTGCGGGGCGGGCGCCGTTTCAGCCGCGGGTGCCGCTTCGACGGCCGCGGGCTGGGCAGGTTCTTGGGCTGCCGCCGGCTCCGCAGGCTGGGCTTCTGGCACCGCTGCCGGTTGCGCCGTCGTTTCTGCGGCCGTGGTTTCTACGGCGGCAGTTTCCGCCACAGCAGGTGCTGCTGTTTCGGTCGCAGCAGCAGGCTGTTGACCTTCCTTGGCCATTTCACTTTTGACCTTCTCAAGGGCTTCCTTAATTTGGTCCAGATTGACGGGAGCCGCCTTGGTCTCGAGTTCCATCAAGCTGCGGCTCTTGCGGGCTTCGAGAAAATCCAGCGAAATGACGGTGACCAGGAAACAGATCGCCGAAATCGTGGTGGCTTTAGTTAAAAAATCGCCGGCCCGGGTGCCAAAAAGCGATTGGACATTGCCGCTGCCGAAGGTCGCGCCGGTCAAACCTTGACCGCGGCCGGCCTGCAGCAAAATCACCAAAATCAAAACCAAACAAACAATCACATGAAGAATGGTCACTAAAATAGCCATTATCGAGCCTCGACTTGAGTTTGTGTTACCGCATTGGATACGATTTCGGAAAAAGATTCTGCTTTTAAAGAAGCGCCGCCCACTAAAGCCCCGTCCACATTCGGTTTGGCCATGAGCGAGGCGATATTATCAGGTTTTACGCTACCGCCGTAAAGAATCCAGATTTTTTGCCCTATATCCTGGCCGTATTTCTCATTCAAGAGACGACGGATATAAGAATGCATTTGTTCCGCTTCTTCAGGGCTTGCCGTCCGGCCCGTGCCTATGGCCCAAACCGGTTCATAGGCCAGAACGATTTTGACGACATCATCTTTGGCAATATCCGCCAGAGATTGATCCATTTGCCGTTTGACGACTTCAAAATATTGCCGCGCTTCGCGCTGGTCGAGCGTCTCCCCCACACAGACAATGGGAATCAAATTGTATTTGAGGGCGGTTTTGACTTTCTGATTCACAAACGCATCGCTTTCACCGAAATGCTGGCGGCGTTCGGAGTGGCCCAAAATCACGTAACGGCAGCGCAGATCTTTCAGCATGGTCGGTGAAATTTCGCCCGTAAACGCGCCTTCGGAATTAGCATTCATATTCTGAGCGCCCAGTTCAATCACGGTGTCTTCGACCGCTTTGCTGACCGCACTCAAAGCCGTAAAAGGCGGGCATACCACCACCGTACAATTGTTGATTTTATGCACGCCGGCATGAATGCCCTGTACCAATTGTACCGCCTCACTGGCGGATTTAAACATTTTCCAATTCCCTGCGATCAACGGCTTCCGGCTTCCCATTTCGTCTCCTAGGTTCTGACCATGCGATCTTGAAGGGCCGCAACGCCTGGAAGGATAGTTCCTTCTAAATATTCCAATGAAGCGCCGCCGCCGGTCGAAACGTGCGACATCTTGTCTTCTAAACCAAAAATCTTGACGGCTGCGGCCGTATCACCGCCGCCGATAATCGTGGTGGCGCCTTTCAGGCCGGCCAGACATTCGGCCAGCCCGCGTGTCCCTTTATCAAAAGGCGGCATTTCAAAAACGCCGACGGGCCCGTTCCAAACAACGGTTTTGGCGGTTTGCAGGACCTTTTTGTACTGCTCAACAGTCTTGGGCCCAATGTCTAAACCCATCCAACCGTCCGGGATATCCGTATCGATGATTTTGACCGGAGGATTGGCTTCAAACTTTTCGGAGATTACCCGGTCCACCGGCAAGAGCAGCGGCACATTTTTCGCTTTGGCTTTGGCCAGAGCTTCCTTGGCCGCCGGCACGCCTTCCGGTTCAAATTTAGAAGTGCCGATCCCGATGCCCAAAACTTTATAGAAAGTGTAAGCCATGGCGCCGCCAATCAAAAGCGTATCGACTTTGTCCAAAAGATTGCTGATCAATTTGACTTTATCCGAAACTTTGGCGCCGCCGAGGATGGTCACGAAAGGACGCTCCGGATGGCTGATGGCGCGGTCAAAATATTCGATTTCTTTGGCGAGAAGCAATCCCGCGACGGCCGGCAAATATTGCACAACCCCGACCGTAGAAGCATGCGCCCGGTGCGCGGCGCCAAACGCATCATTGACATAAACTTCACCCAGAGCCGCCAATTGTTTGGCAAAAGCCGGGTTGTTTTTGGTTTCTTCTTCATGAAAGCGGACATTTTCCAAAAGGACAACATCACCGTCTTTAAGCTTGCGGACCTTTTCTTCCACCGCCGCGCCGACGCAATCCGGTAAAAGTTCGACTTTTTTCTGGAGTAATTGGGAAAGTCTTTCGGCCACGGGCTTCAAACTAAAGGCGGGATCGGGTTTCCCTTTGGGCCGCCCTAAATGGGACATTAGGATGAGTTTGGCGTTTTGCTCCAGGCAATACCGCAGGGTCGGCAAGGATTTCACAATGCGCGCATCATCCGTGATAACGCCCTGCGCATTTAAGGGAACATTATAATCGCCCCGTATCAGGACGCGCTTGCCCTGCAATGAAAGGTCATGAACTGTCTGTTTCCGCACCGCTTAGCCCCTGTCTATTTGGGTTAATGGAGGACGAGATAAGATGATGGCGAAGGATGATTATAGTGATTTTAGGAGATTTTCCAATGGATTTTTAAGATGGAGAAAAGCGTTTACTTGAAGATGAATCATGCTAAAATTCTTGCGGCAGCACTTAAACGTAACTTCAGGGTTCCACGACCGTTAAACGAAGGAGGCCCCATGGCTCTATCCGATTTGTTCAGCAATGTGCACTTACTGCTGCGCTGGCTGCATGTCCTGGCCGGCATTGCGTGGATTGGTCTTTTGTATTTTTTTAATTTTGTGAACATTCCCCTACAAGCTTCTTTGGATGACGCCAGTAAGAAAATCATCAATCCCCAACTAATGCCCCGGGCGCTCTGGTGGTTTCGCTGGTCGGCCATGGTCACTTTCGTGGTCGGTTTGGCGCTTTTTACGCTGAATTACATGTATACCCCCGGTCAGGGCTTCGGGCCCAGCGGGCTTTTCCTGACGCCAGAAGGCGCCATCACGGGCCGGGCCGTTTGGATTCTAACGGGCATGGCCTTCGGTTTGATGATGTGGATCAACGTCTGGTTTGTGATTTGGCCAGCCCAGAAGAAATTATTGTCCGGCAAAGCCGGCGATCAGGCCGCCGCCATCCGGGCCAAAGCCACGAAAGCTTCCCGGATGAATACCTTTATGTCCGGTCCGATGCTTTTCGGCATGCTGGCACCCGCCCACTACGGCGCCGCCAATGTCGTGACCATCATTGCCGCCATTGCGATTGCGATGATTGTCGTGCAGCTTGCTTACGCGCATTCCCTGAAAGTCAGCACCAAAGTCGCTTAAGCAGTTCTTGCTCTTAAAATAAAAAAGCCTGTTCCGATTGGAACAGGCTTTTTTATTGCGACTCTTTTCTAACTAATTCATTGGCCCTGAAGCTCCGCGACATACATGGAATGCCAATGCGCGGATTCTTCGAGATCCACTTTGAGCTTTTGCGCATCCTGAATGATGGCATTGCAATGCGCCTCCATTTTTTTCAAGGCCACAGGCGCTCCAACTTTTGGAAACTTCATTCGATATTCAGCCGGCATTTGCTGATGTTCTGCGATGATCGCGTCCTGCACCGCAATTCTATCCTGATATTCTGCTACCTTCTGTTGATGATAAGCTACAATCTCCGCCGTGCCCTCCACGGCATACGCCGGAACAGCGGCCAACAGGCCTATCATCCCCATCCCTAGAACATATTGAATTGTCTTCATAGTCATCCCCCTTGTTGAACAGGCAAACTCTAAATCCGAATTCCTTTTGCCACAGTGATTTCCGTCACACTTTGTTTCTATCTCTTAAAGGGGCGATGTGGATCTAAAAAAAAGGGCAGACTCGGTTAGAGTCTGCCCTTTTTTACCATGATTAAGTGAATCGGAAAGTTAGGCTTTCGCGGCCACTTTCTGGGGTGCTGCTTGCTGTAACTTATTGCCAACATAAAGGGTGAGGTCAACGCAGCGGTTGGAATAGCCCCACTCATTGTCGTACCAGGAAACCAGTTTGAAAAAGCGCTTTTCGCCTTTCAAATTGTTTTGAAGCGTTGCCAGAGAATCATAGATGGAGGAACGGCTGTCATGGACAAAATCCGTGGAAACCACTTCCTCATTCGCGTAGCCAAGATACCCTTTCAAGTAGGTCTCGGAAGCCTTTTTAAGCAGCCCATCAATTTCTTCGATCGAAGTGTCCTTGACGCTGCGGAAAGTTAAATCCACCACCGAAACATCCGGCGTCGGCACGCGGAAAGCCATGCCCGTCAATTTCCCTTTCACAGCCGGGAGAACTTCGCCGACCGCTTTGGCCGCGCCGGTCGTGGAAGGAATAATATTGATCGCTGCCGCACGGCCGCCGCGCCAATCCTTTTTGGAAGGCCCGTCGACGGTTTTTTGCGTGGCGGTGTACGCGTGAATCGTGGTCATCAAACCGGTTTCAATCCCAATGCCTTCTTTGAGCAACACATAGACCAAAGGTGCCAAGCAATTCGTGGTGCAGCTGGCATTGGAAAGGATGTTGTGTTTCGCGGGATCATATTCCCCCTCGTTAACTCCGATGACGATGGTTTTGACATCGCCTTTTGCAGGCGCTGAAATGATGACTTTTTTGGCTCCGGCCTGCAAATGGCCGACGGCTTTTTCGCTGTCCGTAAAAAGGCCGGTGGATTCGATCACAAGATCAACGCCGAGGGCTTTCCAGGGTAATTCCGCGGGATTGCGGGTGGCCGCAACACATTTAATTTTTTGACCGTTGACCACTAAGATATCGGCCTCGGGTTTGGAAGCATCGCTCTTGGCCGTTGATAGCTCATGCTTGAACCTGCCATGAATGGAATCGTATTTGAGTTGATAGGCAAAATAGTCGGCATCGGTTGTTACGTCTACGACTGCCACGACCTCAATTTTTTTACCTAAAAGGCCTTGATCACAAATGGCTTGAAAAACCATCCTGCCGATACGCCCAAAACCGTTAATCCCGACCTTAATTGCCATGACTTCTTCTCCTTCGCTGAGTGGATTTGTTTATGAAAGCCGTGCCTGCGGATGCGCCGAGGACAAACCGGAAGAGGCAATTATAGGCCAGAATCCTTGCCTGTCAAGCGGTCGCTCTGGACGCGGTGATAGACTTCCGCGATTTTGCGGGCCATCCGTTCGATCGAGAAATGTTGTTCGGCCATAGCGCGGGCTTCGCGGCAAATCGCATTTCGAAAATCAGTGTCTTCCAAAAAGCGCGTAACTCCCTGGACAAGCGGCGCCACCTGGCGCGGTTCGACCAAAAGTCCTGTTTTTTCATGTTCAATTAAACTGTCAAGCGCCCAAATCCGGGCCGCCACAACCGGCTTATGGCACGCCATGGCCTCAATCAGGCTCAGACCGAAGCCCTCTTTCCAAATGGCTGGAAAAACAAAAACGTCCATGGCCGCCAGTGCCCGCGTTACATCAACCAAATTGCCCGTCAAAACCACATCGTCTTGCAGCTGTTTGGCTGCGATCATCCCCTCTAAAGTTTTGCGGTATTTGCCTTCGCCCACGATCAAAAGCCGCATAGCCGGGAAGCGATCCTTTAATTTGACGAGCGCCCGCAGCAAAAATGCATGGCCTTTGTCTTCCACCAGCCGCGCCACGATACCGATCACCGGATCCTCGCGGCCAAATCCAAAAGAAACTTTGGCAGTACCCGTCTCATGCCGGCGATAAGCGGCATCGATTTCGGCGAAATCAATGCCATTGGGCACCGTCCGAATCTGCGCGGAAGGGACATGATGCATCTTTGCCAGCGTCTCACCCACCGGTTCGCTAATGGCAATGACGCGATCACCCCATGCGGGATTGAGCATGCGGCCAAGGCGGCGGCGATAAAAACCATGGCAGGTCGTGACCACCGGGATATCGATGCAACGCTGAATCCAGAAAGCCATCACTTGCGTGACACGCGTATGCGCGTGAATCACATCGATTTGATTTTCCCGGATAAAACGCAGGATGCGCGGAAGCGCCATATAAATTTTAGGGTGCAATTCACTTTTGGTGCGGATGGGAAAATCAGACACCTGAGCGCCTTCGGCTTTCAGAAGGGGCGCGTAGGATCCGCCGCTTGAAATCACAAAGGTCTGGATGCCCTGCTGCGCGAAGAGCCGGATCAGCCGCAAAATATAAACGGTGATGCCGCCGGGATCCAGATGCGTCGTGAGATGCAGAACTTTCATGAGGGAGGAAACACAAAACCGGGTTTCAACCGCCGGCCATGGATAAAAGCGGCGACCGGCATGGCCTTTTTTCCGGAGGGCTTGACGATCCGGATTTTCAACACGCCCTCCCCTGCGGCGACATCAGCACTGCCGTCCGGATGCACGGCGAGCAACGTACCCGGAGCCTGCGCACCGGTTTGCCCGACCGCTTCCCCTTCCAGAATCAGGAGCGGCTCTTTTTCAAAAAGGATATAGGTTCCGGGCCACGGCTTGAGGCCGCGAATCTTGCGGTCCAAGACCACCGCGGCATCCTGAAAAGAAATCAGCCCGGCCTCTTTCGTTAATTTACCGGCATAAGTCGCCTGAGCCTCTTTTTGTGGCGTCCGCGTCAGCTTCCCCGCTTCGAGTTTTTCAAAAACATTCTGTAAGACACGATAGGACAAATGCGCTAACTCCGTCTCCAGCTTTTCGGCATCGACACGGGCATCGAGCGGATAATGCTCTTGCGCGAAAATATCGCCGGCATCCAGCTTACTTGTCACTTCCATGATGGTTACGCCCGTTTCGGTATCGCCGTTCAAGATCGGTCCGTTGACCGGCGACGCCCCGCGATAGAGCGGGATAAGGGAGGGGTGCACATTCAAAGCCACAACGGCCGGGATCTTGAGCCAATTGGCCGGGATAAATTTACCGTAAGAAGACACCACAAAAAAATCCGGTTTTAAGGCTGCCACACGCGTGCGCAGAATTTCGTCTTTCAGATTATCCGGCGTTTCGACAGGCAAACCCTTTTGTTCGGCCAAAATTTTAACAACCGTCGGCACCAGCTTTAGTCCGCGCCCTTTTTTCTGGTCCGGTGTGCTGATAACCATAACCACTTCATGCTCACTGGCCAGACAGGCTTTCAGCGCTTCGATGGAAAACTCGGAGGATCCAAAAAAAATGATTTTCATGCGCGGCGGGGCATCACGATTGGAGGGATTGATAGAGACTCAAGAGCTGGTGTCTTTCATCAAAGCTGAGGCGATCCACGAAAAGTTTTCCGTCCAGATGATCATTTTCATGCTGGATCACACGGGCAAAAAAATCCTTGGCCTCGGCTTCGAACATACGCCCTTGACGATCCTGATACCGGAACCGGATCTTGCGGGCGCGCGGCACTTCTGCGGAAATCCCCGGCAGGCTTAAACACCCTTCCGGCCCCAGCACCCGGCCCTGCAAATCGAGGATCTCCGGGTTCACAATGATATGCTCTTCGCCTTTTTTCATGGTCGGCACCGCGATAAAAACACGCTGTGAGACCCCGACCTGCGGCGCGGCCAGGCCAACGCCGTCTTCCAGCCACATGGTTTCGATCAAATCCTCAAAAAATTTCTGCGCTTGAGGACCAAAATCCGTGACGGGACCGGCCTGCAAGGCCAGCACGGGGTCGGGATAGGTCTTAATTTTAAGAAGGGCCATGGCGATCACCGGCAGAATTATAACACGGGCAAAATATTAACGTAAAGCCTTTATTTGATAGGGGTTAGGCGCTACAGGATATTCGTGGGATTCACATCCACGGCCATGGCCACCAGGGAAGTTTTTTTCATGCGGCCCATCAAATCCCAAAGCTGGGGGCGCAGCGTGAGTCCGCGCGGCCATTTCACCATCACATGCCAGCGAAAATGCCCGCGTAACTTATAGAA
>Ga0209726_10003845_pt1 | contig 19870 bp, 23 predicted proteins | sample Subgrocontami54m_FD_187453 | JGI IMG/M metagenome (GOLD analysis project Ga0209726, IMG submission 187453) | Subsurface groundwater microbial communities from S. Glens Falls, New York, USA - GMW46 contaminated, 5.4 m (SPAdes) (version 3) | ecosystem: Environmental > Aquatic > Deep subsurface >... | reverse complement strand
ACAACATCACCTTTCCCATCGTTGATTTGGGCAATTGTACAGGACCACAGGAATGCCGTGACTTCTGCGAAAACCCGGACAATCAAACGACCTGCATGGACTTTGCCAAGAAGAAAGGCTTCCAGAAAGACATGGATGACGGCAATCGTATAGACCGTCAAAAAAAAGACGAACTCATAGAAAAAGCCAAAATAGAACTCGGCTGCACCTCCATGGAATCGTGCAGCAAGGTATGTGAGACTGACCATACCCGCTGTGAGACGTTTGCTAAAAAACATGGTGTATATCAGGAACCGCCACAATCTTCGGGTCGATACTCCACCAAAGAAAAAATACAACTCATGGAAAAGGCGCAATCTGAACTTGGCTGCACCTCCATGGAGTCGTGCAAGTCTACATGTGAACAAAACCCCGAGCGCTGCATGGCTTTTGCCAAGAAACATGGGTTTGACAAGGAGCAAGAACAACCGGAGCAGGGGGCGTCATCCGATGTTTCCCCCAACTACGGCACGCAGAGATTTGGGAAGGGAAACTGCGACAGCGAGGAGTCGTGTAAAAAATACTGCCAGGAGCACCCTGATGAGTGCCCAGGCTTCCAGGGATACAGCCGCGCAACTCAAGGCGGCGCGCCGTCCACCTCGCAGACACAGCCGCAATCGCAAGGAAGTTATATGGGCCCTTCCGGCTGCCGGACGGAGGCGGAGTGTAAATCATACTGCGAGACAAGCCCCGATAAATGCCCGGGCTTTCGCGAGGGGAAAGCCCAGGAAGAGACCGGAAAACGTGAATACGAACTCAAGAAAAGAAACATGGAAAGTGAACGGGAAATGATGCAACAAAACTATGAGTATCGGCCCCCGAGCGGCGGTTCGCCAAGTTATCATCCCACCACACAGCCGTCATCAGGCACGTATACCCCGCCGGGCGGCAGTAATACGCTCCCCGCCGCCCCATAAAAAAACAAGGAATTCTACCGTCGAACAAAGAGAAAGCCGTAGAGGTTGGCAACTAAAAGCGCAAGCAGCAATGGATCACCCACGCGATACCCCAGAAGGTTTTGGACAAGTACCAACAGTCCCACCAGCGCGCCCCAAGCCCATGCGCCCTGGAAGGGCGCAGTTTTTGGCTCCGGCAACATGACGAAGGCAAAGAGAAACACGGTGCCGTCAATCGTCAATCGTATCGCGCTTGCTACGGTTCCGTGGGCAAGGTTGATGGCAAAGTAAACAAGGAGAAACGTGATGGGCATGCGGTGCCGCCGTAACTTCCAAAGCACCGGGAGCATCCCGACGGCAATGATACCCACCGGCACCATCCCCCACGACGCTCCCCACCAGGCCACGGATCGACTGAATAACAATGAACTTGCCGCGATGCCCAGCGCCGCAGGGTTAAAGATATGCTGGTGCTCCCCGGCGCCAAGATACGCTTTGCCCAAGGATGCTATCGCGCATGCCGTCAGTATCCCGACGATTCCGGTAAACGGATCAAAGATCAATCCTATCAGGAGCCCGGTCACGACGGATGAAAGCGACACGACGGTTGTTTTTTTCCGAAGCCAGACGAATAGTACGTCCAACCCAACGCTTGCTGCGACCGCAAAAACCACGCCCGACACAAAGACCGCGCGAAACTGGTGAAGAAGCGCGGCAAGCCAAAGGAAGACGAGAAGTACTATGACCTTCCCCCGACTATCTGCCCAAAACGTTTTGGCATTCATGTATCACTTCCCCTTACTAATCTGCTTCCAGAGCCAGAGACCAAGGAGCACAAGATCAACGACTTTCTTACCACCTACTACTGGCTCCCCCGCCGCCGGAGGAGCCGCCGCTGAACCCTCCGAAGCTGCCGGAAGATTTGCCTCCGCTACTAAAAAACCCGCCGCCGGTATAGAAAAACCCGGTCTTACCACCTCTGGATTTGGTAATCTCAAAGTTTCTCGAAAGAATGGCGTCCAAAAGGACCCCCAATAATGTAAAAAATACTGCAAGTACGGTGCCTACGGCGATTCCCCCTAGCCACCACCCAAATCCTGCCCCGGAGATAGCCCCGACGACCCCACCCAACCAGACGCTCTTGCTCCTGGCTATAAATGCACAAAGGTAGATAAAAAAGAGAACAAGGACGGAAAGCGGAATAGGAAACGACTTGGAAGCAGGAACTGATTCCCCTGGTTCTTGCGCCGGTTGGGAGAGCTCTTTTTCAATAGCGGCAACCGCGCTTCTCACTCCAACGCCATACTTGCCTTCGCGAAACGCGGGCGTCACACTATCACGCAGAATCTGCCCGGCTTCGCCGTCAGTGAGAAACGGTTCGGCCCCGTAGCCCACTTCGATGCGCATCTTGCGGTCCTCAATAGCAGCGAGAAATAATACTCCATTATCTTTTTCTTTATCCCCGATCTTCCACTCCTTAAATGTACGAACTGCCACGTCTTCCACCGTGTCTCCGTCAAGAGTGCGGATGAGGACAACGGCGATTTCATTCTTTGAGGATTCTTTATATGCCACAAGGGTCTCCTCCAGGGATTGTTTTTCAGTAGCGCTTAAGACTCCTGCAAAATCATTGACGTGACCTGTGGGTGCGGGGATATTCACGGCAAACACGCGCGTCACCAGAGCCATTGCGGCCACGAGTATAAAAAGTCGTGACATAGGGGAAATTAGAACTGCACTTTCGGAGCTAATTCGCTTCCTTCGACTGCTTCAAAATACGCACGGCGCGAGAAACCAAAAATTCCGGCAAGCAGATTTCCAGGGATGACGGAGAGCGACGTATTGTAGCTCTGGACAAGCTCATTATAGCGCCGGCGCTCCACAGCCACTCTATTTTCCGTACCGGCAAGTTCATCCATGAGCCGGGCAACAGCCGCGTCGCTTTTGAGTTCCGGATAATTTTCCATAATGACCAAGAGTCTCCCTAATGCGGATTCCATTTGGCTTGCCGCTGCCGCTTTTTGGTCAACAGACACGGCACCGCTATAGCGCGTACGTGCCTCGGCGATATCGCCGAACACTTTCTGTTCCTGTTTCTGCAAACCCTTGACCGACTCAACGAGATTGGGGATAAGATCAAACCTTCGCTGGTACTGAACCTCTACCTGCTTCCACTGGCCGTCTATCGCGTTTCCCTGGGTAGCAAACCCGTTGTAGCTTGCCACCAACCAGCCACCGAGAAGAAGTATGACCCCGATAACAGCAAGCACTGTTTTATTCATGATAATAACTCTACTATACCATACCAAAAAGTTCAATACGACAGCGTATTATTTCCGCTCCGCCCGGGTGCGGGCGAGTTTCGTGAGGTGTTTTTTCCGAAGCCTCAAATTCTGAGGGGTTATTTCCAGAAGCTCATCTTCTTCCAAAAAGTCCAAACACTGCTCAAGAGAAAATTGTATCGGTGGATCAAGCTGTATAGCTATATCCGCATTTGCCGAATGAATATTAGTGAGTTTTTTAAATTTACATACATTAATATCAATGTCTTCCTGACGGTTATTAATCCCGATGATCATACCCTCATACACCGGAATTCCGGGGCCGATGAGTGCTTTTCCCCGCTCCTGCACAGTGGTAAGCGCGTACCCCGAGGACTTACCGGATTCAAACGCGACTAATACTCCGTTTCGAAGTTTGGCAACCCTTGGAATCTCGGGGAAATAACCGATGAACCGCGTAGAAAAAATACCGTTTCCCCGCGTCTTGGTCAGGATATCGCCACGAAACCCCAAGAGGTTGCGGCTTGATACTTTATAAACCATCCGGGTCATAGAACGATCATCTGTGTGGGTATCAAAAAGTTGGGCTTTCCTTCTGCCTAGGTCTTCCGTTACGACCCCAACAAAAGATGAGTTAATATCAATCGTGATCTCCTCATACGGCTCAGAGAGCCTTCCGTCAATTGTTTTGAGGATGACTTCCGGTTTACCTACCTGCATCTCATACCCTTCACGCCGTAGAGTCTCAAGAAGTATTGCCAGATGAAGTTCGCCTCTGCCGGAAACGATGAAACTACTTCCTCCTGCATTCTCTTCTATGAGTAGCCCGATATTCGTCTGCTTTTCGCGCATGAGGCGCTCGCCTATTTGACGGGCGGTACAAAACTTACCCTCCCGGCCGGCAAACGGAGACGTGTTGGCAGAAATCGCAATCTTGAGAGTAGGCGGCTCCAAAACCATTGCCGGATACCCGGTCGGATCAGACGGATCCGATATGGTGTTTCCGATTGCCGCCTCGGAAATGCCGGTAAGCGCAATAATATCACCGGAGTTTCCTGCCTCTACAGCGACCCGCTCCAACCCGACACTCGTAAAAACCTCATCAATATGAAAGTTTCCAAGTGCCTCATGTTCGTTAAGAAGTACAATAGCTTGACCCGGTCGCGCGGTTCCCTGACTTACTTTTCCGATAGCAAATACCCCCTTATGCGGATCAAAATCAAGAGTCGAAACAAGCATCTTTAGCGGCTTATCCGGGTGAGCCTCCGGAACCGGAACGTTTTTAATAATTGCCTCAAACAGCGGCTCGAGGGAGCCGGGTGCATCCATATTTTTAGGAAGATGATCCCATGCTTTTCCTTCCCGACCGACAGCGTAGAGAACAGGAAATGACAAGTGGTCTTCGTGATGTGCCAAGTGAAGAAACAGGCTCTCTATCTCATGAAGGACCGCCTCCGGCCGCGCGTCTTTCCGGTCTATTTTGTTTACAACAACAATGACCTTGAGATTAAACTCCATGGCTTTGCCAAGCACAAACTGCGTCTGGGGAAGCGGTCCCTCCGCCGCATCAACAACGAGGAGCGCCCCGTCAGCCATGTTGATGACGCGTTCTACTTCTCCGCTAAAGTCCGCATGTCCCGGGGTATCAATAATGTTAATCTTCGTATCCCGGTACATAACCGCCGTATTTTTAGCTAAAATCGTAATCCCCTTCTCCCGTTCCAAATCATTCGTGTCCATGATTGTGGTAGCCAGCATCTCCGCCTGATTAGCGCGGAACGTATGGGTCTGTTTGAGCATCCCGTCCACAAGCGTGGTTTTCCCATGATCGACGTGAGCGATGATTGCTATATTACGTATATCCATAAAAAATACGCCCGCATGCTCTGGGACGCATTGCGGGTCGCGTTCTAACTACGTGTATATTATACTACATTTATGGAAACACTTCTCTTTTATAGCCTAATCGGTGGACTCTTCTCGCTTGCCGGAGGCTTGCTTCTCCTGACGATCGGTACCAAGGTACGCCAAGCCATCACCACGTCCCTTCTCTCATTTGCCGCCGGAGCATTCATCGCGACGAGCTTTACTGACCTTATCCCCGAAGCTATTGAGGAGTCAGGAAAAGCTCATCCGGTGCTTCTGGCTGCCATGACCGGGCTCGTTTCGTTCTTTATCCTGGAACGGCTTCTCATGCGGTATGGATTCAAAAATGACAAACACGAACACGCCGATCACACAGAATCATTACCGGCACTTCTCATCTTAGGCGATACCTTACACAACTTTCTTGATGGTATTGTCATCGCGGTTGCCTATGTGGCGAGTCCCGTATTGGGACTTACGACCACGCTTGCTGTTGCGGCCCATGAACTGCCGCAAGAAGTCGGTGACTTTAGCGTGCTCCTCGATCATGGTTGGTCACGGGGAAAAGTGCTTCTCGTCAATATCCTCCAATCGCTTGCAACCATCCCCGGAGCGCTCTTAGGATATGCCGTAGGAACGGCACTTACGCCACACCTGCCAACCTTTTTGGGCGCTGCCGGTGGCATCTTCCTATATTTAGGCGCCTCCGACCTCATCCCGGAACTCCATCACCGGGCGGGGCACAAACACGTTCTCCGTGTCGTCCTGCCGTTTCTTGCCGGCATCGCGGCCGTCACCCTCCTTGTCCAACTCACCCACGGGGCGTAAGGCATTGACAAAAAAGAGTATAATACCGGGTGGATCCATATGAAACTCCCCCTGACCACTAAGGTTTTTATACTTTTGGTCGTCATCATCCTGGTCGCAATCGGGTATATGGTTGGCATCACACGTCGCCCGACGAGCAGTACTCTTTCTCCCCCCACCCAAGAGTCACCACCACCGACTCAAGGGTTGTCGCCTCAACAAATCCTCACCCTTCTCCAAAGCGAGTTTTCCATAACCCGCGAACTCGTCGCCATGCATCGGGACTGGCAGTCAGCAACACTGGGCAGGCGTGTCCCACTCACCGGCCAATACTTCGGATTGGGTGCAGCGGACACTCCCGCGCTTTCCGGCCACACCGTCCCGCCCACATCCGGAGGCACCACGTATGAAATCCGCGGCTCGGGTATGACCATTCTCAAAGAGAAGATAGCTGCGTTCTTTGCGGATCACGGTTTTGTCGCCAATACGCAAAACAGTGCGCGCGACGAGGCATCGTATTCCCTGGATGAAACGCTCTCGTTTGAAAAAGGCGATGTTGCCTGCTTGGTAACCATCCGTACCCTGGATCCTGTTGCAGCCGTTTTTTGCGGCACGGTAGACTTGGCGTACGAGACACTCCGCAATGAGTTTATCCCGGTGTTTAACCCCTCCCGCGATCCGGAAGTATTTGTCGAAGTAACGAAAGTGGAAGGCAACTTTGCCAGCGGAGGAACAGGAGGGCGGGGCGGGGGCGTGGGATGGTATGCAGTGAAGGAAGCAGGAGTGTGGAAATCCATTTTTCAAGGCCAAAATAGCCCGCCCTGCTCGACGATGGAACAGTATGGATTCCCCAAAAGTTTATATAAAGAGTGCAATCCTGGTCAATAAACGGTGAATGAGTACTCATCAGACCAGATATTTTTTCCGTTGATGAAGGCAAGGGCGCGGAAATAATACACAGCCGCATCCTGAACTTTGGCATTGCCGATAAACCGGAGCGGCACAGCATAAGAACCGTTCACAAAATCCCGAGTCCAAATCTCATAGGGAGTTTGGGGGAGATCAGTCGCCGCATCGAGGTTGCCCGGTTTGGATTGTTTGCCGCCCACGATTGCCGTAAACCCGGTCGTTGTCGCGGGTCCATACACATCCCATGTAAACGCCGCGTTTCCCCCCGGGGACAGTGTGCCGGGGCGATCAATGATGGTTATCCCATGTTTGGGGATTGGCGTGACGATAAACGTACGCTCACCGCTCCAGTAATGTTTTCCATCTATGAGGGCATACGCGCGATAATAATACGTTCCCGGCACGAGTTGATTGATACTTCCTACAAACCGCAAGGGAACTCCATAATCCCCTTGCAGAAAGTCTTTCAGCTGGTAGGTATAGCGTGCATCCCCGGGCGTGACGTAGTCATCAAATGCTCCCCGAGCACTCGTTATTCCATAATAAATCGTTGTTGTATGGATGATTTTTATCGGACCACCAACGTGCCAAGTAAATGTTGCCACATCTCCCTCGACCAGCTCTCGCGGCCCATCAATAAGGGCTATCGTGGATACCTCTACGGCGGGCGTCGGAGTAACGGAAACCGGAATCTGCACGGGTGGCGGTGACGAGTTGGTTGGAATAGTCAGACTATCAAAATGGGTTTGGCCGGGAAGAGATGTAAGCCCTAACACCGAGGACGCGACTGGTGGCGACGCGGGACGAGTCCTACCCCATACAACCAGTCCTGTTATGACGGCTGCCGCACCGGCAAGAAGAACAAAAAGTTTCATGTTTTGGGCTTCTCCTGGCGGCCTTTTATTTTTTCAAGCGAATACATGATCCGATCATGAAGATTGATATTTTTCACTCTCGCAAACCGGAGAATTGAAACGAGGATATCACCGAGTTCCTGTTGGTATGTCTCGTCCATCTGGGCCGCTATATTGGTTTTTTTCCTGCCGTGTTCGGCCAAATACGCACGTGCCATCTCCCCTATTTCTTCTACTAATGAAAGAATGAGAATCGATCCGAACTCTTTGGAATCCCGCGAGCCTTTATCCGCGTCGCTTAATATATTGAAATACTCCCGAAACGGAGACTTTTGATACCTGGTGTTCCCGGATTTTTGCATGTGTGCAAAATTATACCACGAAGTATAATAACTTCCATGCAACACACAGCTCATCCTCTCACCATGCTCTTTGTCTGCCTCGCTGGTCCAAAACTCGGGCAATCAGAGATAGAAAAAGATATCACGGAATTATGGAATCTCGTCGCATCGATGGGAGATGCGGTGGTCGTAGATATTATTATCCAAAAAGGTCCATCGTATCCCGCCACATACATTGGTCCGGGCAAAGCCCGGGAGGTGGCCGAATATCTGATTCACCACAGCGTGGATGTCGTGACCATGAACGGCATTCTCACCCCGAACCAAAAATTTAATCTTACGAAAATGTTCTGGGACATAAACCCAAAGATTGAAGTATGGGACAGGGTGGACCTCATATTGGCAATATTTTCCCGACACGCCCATACGACAGAGGCAAAACTTCAAATTACCCTCGCCCGTATGCGTCACATGGGGCCGAGCATATTCGGTATGGGGATGGTCTTATCGCGCCAGGCCGGTGGTATCGGCACCCGCGGCATCGGGGAAACCAATACGGAACTCATGAAACGACACTACAAACGGGAAATAAAACGCGTCACGGACGCGATAGCCCGCCTCACGGACAACCGCCGCCGGCAGATAGAAAACAGAAAGAATATGGGGCTCCAAACCATTTCTCTGGTGGGTTACACGAATGCCGGCAAGACGTCACTCTTTAACTTCCTGACGCATAAAAAAAATCTCGTGGAAAACGCATTATTTGCGACTCTGGACAGCGCAGTCGGGGAAATGTATATACCCCAACTGGCAAGAACGGTTGTCGTATCTGATACCATCGGATTTATTAAAGATCTTCCGCCCGAACTTATTGAGGCGTTTAACTCTACACTCCTTGAGTCCGTGAGCGCCGATATCGTTCTCCACATCATCGATACCGCTGATAAAGACATGGTTGAAAAGATAGATGTGGTAGTAGGAATCCTGAAAGAGCTCACCATTCCGGAAGAGAAAGTTATTCTGGTATTTAATAAGATAGATGCAGCCCCCTCTCTCGATAAGCAAAAAATAATAGAGCGGGTGGCTCCCTACCCGTCCGTCTTTCTTTCCGCCAAAACGCACGAAGGGGTGGATGCGCTTCTGACGGCCATCCTGTCGAGGCTCCAAAAATAACTTACGCTTGCCGTATGTAAAGAATAATCAAACCTACGGTGCTCATCATGGTCCAAAAAATTGCTGGGAACGCGCCGATCATCGCCATTTTTTTATTAAGACGGAATAAGAGTAGTGAATTTTTGATAAATGATCCGTAAAAGAGAATGGGCAAAAGATATAGGATATTATACGAAATTTGACCCGGCGGGTCAAATAAACTGAACAGAAGCATGCCCATGAGCCCCACCGCATACCACCCTAAAAAATTTCGGATCGGAATACCGAAATACGCGCTCCCCTGTTCCCACGTCCAGTATTTTTTGATATTCACGGCTACGGGATCCAGAATAAAATTCAGAGACATAAGGATAAGCGGTGTACCAAAAATCACGGCAGGATACGGCAGGCCGAAGGCTTGAGTGATGAGCATGGCCAGGGAATATGAGAGATATTTGAGTATCACCCACGCGAGGGATATTTCCAGCGGATATACCCCGAGAAACCGTATCCGTGAAGAAAAAAATTGGTGATTAATAGTGTATCTGTATTTAGCTCCGAATATGCTAATCGGCGTTGTGAGGCTCATAAGTTCAGCAACCGTACTCACAGCAAAGGTAATCAGCAGCAAATACAAGATTTCCGGCCCATACAAATACGTGCCGTGGATCGCTATCGCCATGATGGCAAGGATGGCAAACGACACAAACGATCCGGAAAATCGCAGGACCAGGATGGGAAGAAGGGAAATTATGACGATAATGACGGCGCTCGCGTCCAACATAACAAAATATATGATACCAAAGGACACAAATATCGTATACGTAAGATTTGGTATTAGATGTATAATATCGTTTAAAGGACTTCGAAATGAAAAGCGACAGAAATCAAACCGTTTACGCCATCCATAAACCAACGCCACGCTACCCAGTCATAAAAGAAATTCAGGGCCGTTTCAGTCCGAGATTTTTTGCCAACGATCCGGTCAAGGAAACAGATCTCAATGCCATGCTGGAAGCGGCCCGTTGGACTCCGTCCGGTCATAATCAACAACCGTGGTTTTTTTACATAGCCAAAAAGGGTACGCGCGCGTATGCCGACCTTTTTTCGACGCTCAACCCATATAACCGATCCTGGGCCCATACGGCGCCCATCCTTATTCTTGCCTGCGCTATAATGAAAAATGAAAAAGGGCATAACCCCTTTGCCATATATGATTTGGGGGCATCGGTCCTGTCCCTCATCCTTCAGGCCCAATCATTGGGATACTACGCAAGACAAATGGGGTTGTTTAATAAACAAAAGGTAAAAATGATGATTCACGTAGAGAAAAATATTAAGCCTTTTGTCATGATTGCGATCGGAAAAATCGGAGACTACACCCAAGCGCCTCAGGAGATCATCGAACTGGAGCGGGCACCCCGACCACGGAAAACAACAATAGCGCAAGTGCTATATTAACTTCGCTACAAATATTTTTTTCTTCACTGCCATTTTTTCTGACCGATATAGCCCCACGCGTCGATGTCAGGATCATACAGTTCAATCAAATCCAATTCCGGACGGTTCAGGAGTACCCGCGCGCCTTTGATCGTTTTCCCGTCAAGAAGTGATTGCTTGAGAGCGACATAGTGCTCCGGTTCTAAATAAAAATCTACATCACCCACCTGATTCTTGGTTGGGTCGGGTTTGCGGATATAGAGGTAGCTGTAGGTCGTCATTGGAATATCACCATGAGCCGGAATAACGATGGGTTCATGAAGTCGAAAATATTTACCATAGACCTTATCGGACACATCCGTCATTTCTTCGCGCAAATTTGTAAGGAACACATACTCATCATCGTAGTGACAAAACACCCCCACGTTTCCGGCACTGGGAAAATATTTCCCCATCAATTGCTTACACAGTTTGTGGCAAGCAAAATGGGTATGCTTTATTGCTTCAATGAGCTGTGATTTACTTTTTATCGGACTGAATCTGTATAACTTCATAATTGTGCACACCAACCCAATGGGTTGAATAGGCTCAAAAAGAATTCTTTCAACACGGTGTGCAGATGGATGAGATCATTATAGCAAGACCAGCCGTGGTATAATACAAAGGACACCGTACCAAATTTTCGCTCCGGCGTGGCGCAATGGTAGCGCGAGATCCTGTTAAGATCGAGGTTACAGGTTCGAATCCTGTCGCCGGAGCAAAGGTTTGGTATGAATGAAATTGTTGGTTCGTTTGCTCCAAAAAAATGGATTACAAAGGAATAATCATAGAAGAAAGTCTGGGTGACCCGTCAATCGCTTGACAAAGTGTATAGTTAAATGTATAGTTAAATGTGTATGAACATGATTACCACAACAGAGCTTCGGACCCACGTCCCGCTCATTCTTAACCTTCTTAGTCGCGGCGAAACGGTCGATCTTATCCACCGATCTAAACTCGTGGGAGAGATTAAGCCAAAAAAGTATGCTGGTAAAATCTTGACTGCCGAAGGCATTGAGCGCATCATTGTCGCCGCAAAAAAAATGAACCTTCCAAAACTCACGCAAAAACAGATGGAACGAAACTACCGCGAGCACATTATAAAAAAATATGGCAAGGGTCTTTCTTGATACAAACGTGTATATCGATGCCGTGCATCGGAAAACGGAGGTCAACAGGCAATTTCTTGATCACAAAATATTTTATTCCACGCTCTCGACGCATATTCTCTTCTACGCATTGAAGTTAAAGGTTCCACACCGGGCGACACACGCCGTCGAAGAGGAATTTGAAATCATTGATTTCACTTCATCAATACTAGGAAACGCGCTGGCTGGCCCAACACCTGATCTAGAGGACAACATCCAACTCCATTCGGCGGCAGAGGCGGAGTGCGACTATTTCCTCACGTCGGACAAAAAGCTCCTAGCCATGACGTTCTTCGGGAAAACGAGAATCGTGGATACCCTCAAAAGTTCTTAGAGAAACAACCAGACAGTAAATCCCGTTGTGATAAGAAAAGAAACTTGGGTGATTGCGCGCGCCGCGCGAGGGCCGAGAAGTTCACTGACCCTGACGATAAGGACAAATACCGCAAAAATAGTCGCAAGAAGCGAAATCGGCACAAGCCAAGGCATCCCTTGTGTCCCGCCCGCCCCCCGGTCCCCTAACCATTTCACCATGCCCGGATATTTGAGCACGATGAAATGAAACGCAACGGCAACAAAGGCAAGCCGCGCACCCCAATACTGAAGCTTCCACCAGATGCGCGTCCCGATCGCCCGCTCCACGGCTGCGCCGGAGAGTAGAAGAAGGATAAACATTATGATAAGCCCCACAAGCCCCGCGTAGGCGGACAGCGGCTGGCTTTGGTAAAACCCAAACGGCCCGCGGCGGGCAAGCGGAAACATCGAGAGGTACACATGCGCCAGACCGGTGAAAAACGTCATGATCCCAAGCTCCTTGCGGTACTTGAGGAACCGGTCAAAGGTGGTAAACAGCCGCGACAACGGGCCCATGAGGAGAACAATACCGAGGAGAAAAAGCGTACTGGTTGCCAAACTTTTGTTAAGCGTAGACAATCCTTCTACCCCGTACCGTACCGCCGCATACCGATAGACTAACCACACCGTCACCGCGGTAACAACGAGCGCTACCACGTATTGCCTGATACCCTCCCCGTTTACCGAAATCGGCTGCACCCGTTTCTTCGCCATTACATTCAGTATAGACATACTGGTGAAAAAACAGCAAGAAGCGGTAGAGGTTACTCGAGGTAGTCGCGAAGTTTTTTGCTTCTGCTTGGATGCCGCAGTTTGCGCAACGCCTTGGCTTCTATCTGCCGGATGCGCTCGCGGGTGACGCCAAACTGCGCGCCAACCTCTTCAAGCGTCCTTGGACGACCATCTTCCAGACCAAAACGAAGGATGAGTACCCGCTTCTCGCGGTCAGAAAGGGTGGCAAGCACTTCTTCCATATGCTCTTTCAGAAGCTGACGACTGGTCTGGTCATACGGCGTGGGACCGGGATCGGAGATGAAGTCACCCAGATGACTATCTTCTTCATCCCCCACAGGCGTCTCAAGACTTGTGGGTTCCTGGGATACTTTTTGGATCTCGCGAACTTTGGATACATCAATCTGCATAACATGGGCGACTTCCTCCGGGGTTGGTTCACGCCCCAACTCCTGCATAAGCCTGCGGCTGGATCTCACAAAACGGTTGATGGTCTCCACCATGTGGACGGGAATCCGGATGGTGCGGGCTTGGTCAGCAATCGCCCGGGTGATCGCCTGCCGGATCCACCACGTGGCGTACGTAGAAAATTTAAAACCCTTTCTCCAGTCGTATTTCTCGACCGCGCGGATCAGTCCCTGATTGCCCTCCTGAATAAGATCAAGAAGGCTCATGCCTCGGCCGATGTATTTTTTAGCGATAGAAACAACGAGGCGAAGGTTACTCTCTGTAAGCTTTTTCTTGGCGCGCTTGTCCCCTTTTTCGTAACGTTTGGCAAGACTCATCTCGTCTTCAAATTTAAGAAGCGGTACACGACCGATTTCCTTAAGGTACATGCGTACCGGATCAGAAACACCCTCGTCCCCTGCGCGGGCTAAAGCTTCAATTTCCTTTTCAAGATCCGCAATGCTTTTGCTGGCCTCTTTTTCTATGTCCTGCGACGTCGTCTCAAATACGTCGACCCCGGCGCGGATGAGCTGGTCGTAGAGGTGATCTAGCTCCGGTAAATGCTCTTCTGGCTTGGGAAAAAGGGTGAGGATATCATCCTGTGTGACAAATCCGTTCTCGCGGCCTTCATGGAGAAGGTCGCTTATTGTGGAAACAGATGGACGAGCTTTGGTAGCCATTTTTCTTCGAACGCTCCTGCCACTGTTGGTCTCAATATAGACTAACGGCGACGGGTATAAACGTCGATTCGTACCCGTAAGTATAGCAGGATTAACGGGGATTATCCAGTGTTTTGAGCTTCTGGGTAAGCGCGCGAAGTTCGAAGGATTTATCATTACCATCAGTAATCTCCCGCGAAAGCTCTCCCATCCGACGCCTGAGATTTGAACGCGAGAGCGCGGTAAGCGCCTTCGTCCACTCTTTATGGAGACGCTCTTCATCATCCAAAAGATCGGCGATATCCCATAGAAACGCCTCATCCAGCGTGGGCTCAAGTTCGTGGGGCAAATGGTCGGCAAAATCTTTGATCAAAAAAACCTTATGGTCTTTGAGGTAGCGGTCTATATGCTCGATGATCTGCCGGACCGACGAAACGGTAAGTTCAGCAAAATTTAAAGTTTCTTTAAACTCTTCGTAGAGCTCAATCGTTTTCCCCTGCAGAAGTATCGCAAGAACATATAACTCCAAATTTTCCTCCCGTCCACGGGTTTTTTTTATGTCCTGCTCTTCCCCACTAGCCTGATTTTTTCGCCCAGCATTTTGAGTACGTGCGAGTTTGCGCATCCCGTCAGCCACCGCATCTTCAGAGACTCCAAGAGTAACTGCAATTTTTTTGACATAGTGACCCTGAACAATGGGATTTTCGATTTTAGCAATGACCGGCAAGAGCTCATCGCTTATTTTCCGTTTCCCAAAGGAATCCTTTGCGTCATAACGCTTGGTTGCCGAAGCGATAAAATAATCGTAGATAGGTTCTGCCCCCTTGAGAGCTTTTTTAAACTGTCCGGGATTTTCCCGCGCGGCGTCATCAGGATCTTTACCCGTTGTCATCGTAGCAACCCGAATGTCCATCCCCGCCCGATCAGCAATCTCAATTCCCCGCCGGGCAGCCGCGTCGCCGGCAATATCGCTATCAAGTGCGAGCACTAACCGGTCGGCAAAACGCCGCAGAAGATTGACGTGTCCTTCAGTGAGAGCCGAGCCTTTGATGGCGACCACATTTCCAACCCCTGCTTGAAACGAAGAAATCACATCAAACTCGCCTTCCATGATAATTGCTTCCCCTTCTTTTTGAATGTCAGCTTTCGTGACATCCAGACCATAGAGGACATTACTTTTGCTATACACGAGTGTCTCGGAGGTATTGATATACTTCGCTTCCTTCGCATCAGGATCTAAAAGACGTCCGGAAAATCCGACGACGTTGCCGCGGTGATCTTTAAGCGTAAACATAACGCGGCCGCGGAAACGGTCATAGCCACCTCGATTGGAAGAGACGATGAGTCCTGCCTGGGTAAGGATTGCCTCATCATATCCTTTCTTTTTCAAATATTTCAGTAAACCGTCCCAGCTGTTTGGGCTGTAACCCAAAGAAAATGTTTTGATAGTTTTATCCGTTACGCCGCGGGTTTTGAGATAACTCCTGGCTTTCTCACCAACGGTATGCTTTGTCAGGAGAAAGTGGTAAAACTCACTTGCCAGGTGATTTGCCGTCAGTATCTTTTCCTTAAGCTTACTTTCCGGTGTGTCCGTGACCCGCCGCTCAAGCTTGACGCCTGCCTTCTCTGCCAACGTCTCAAGCGCTTCCACAAAATCCACGTGCTCGCTCTCCATGACGAAATCAATGACCGAGCCGCCTTTGCCGCAACCGAAACACTTCCATGATTGACGCTCCGGAGATACGATAAACGATGGCGTCTTTTCGCTGTGAAAGGGGCAAAGCGCTTTCCAATGCCGGCCGGCTTTCTTAAGCGTCACCCGCGCACTAATAACACCAATTATGTCTGTCCTGGTTTTAACTTCGTCAATGTCGCTCATGTGCCCGAAGGATAGCACAACGGTTTCTTTTTACAAAAGAAGTGGCAGAGGAAACTGCTTATTTACTCCGAAAGCCTAAATGTCTTTCTATTCTTAATTTCACCGATGATCGTTTCAATCATCTCATGATACGAATAGGGCGGCAGATCAAGAGCCCCAAAATCAGTTAGGTCGTCTTTACTCAACGGAATATGGAAGTGCAAATCGATTGGAGTTACTTTCACACCAAAGGGGTCGAGTATATCATGAGCAATTTGAAATTGCGTTACGATTTCATTGATAAAGACAGGAATTGCTTTATTCCAAATATTGCCGAGAATCGCTTTATCAATCACCTGTGACAAGTGTCCAAGGTAGGTCGGTTGCAATTTCCAGGATGAGTCGAACTCTGCAACTTTTGTTCTATCATCTAAGCATCGCAATATTCGATTAAATGGCCTATCGTTTATTGTGTTGGGGCTAAACCCGACTATCAGCGAAGGACGAAGAATGAGATAGCCCGCACGGACGCTTTTCACTTGGTCCTCTGACGCGGCTTTCAGCTGCCCATATAAATCACTGGGATTGCTTGCGGCTTGTGAAGAAATAAAAACGACTTTAGCCCCAATATTGTTTGCGCATTCAACAACGTATTCTGTAGCTTTTTTGTTTAGTGCTATAAAGTTTTCTTCATTATTCACCACGCTTTTTGGGCTGGAATAATTAGCAACGTGGACAATAATATCGGGTTTCACCTCTTTAAAAATTTCGCTCACTTCTTCTCTGTCAGCGAGATTTACGTGCAAAAACTTAGTTGACAAGGGGTGATGAAAATACGTACCAATGAGATTGTATTTACCCTTTAAATCAAAATAAATTCTCGCACCCACATAGGAACTCGCGCCAGTTATAAGTACTGTTTTCATGGTTTATTTAGTTTACACTTATAATGCCACACATTTTTAGATCTTCTCGTAATTGTTCTGGTGATGTAAATACAAATGTGGCAATTCCCAGTGCTTGCGCAGGAGAAAGAAAATCAGGCTTGTCGTCAATATAGATAGCTTCACTGGGATCAGCACGCGCACGATCAAGAATCATCTGGTAAATTCGTGGATCTGGCTTTCGTATACCAACTTCATGAGAAAAAATTCCACCGGAAAAAAGCGATAGAAAATGATACTTTTGCTCCAGCTGTTCAACCCGTTCTCGCACGTTATCGGAAAGAAAATACACTTTATATGTTTTAGCAAGCGCTTTAATAATTTTTTTTGTTCCTTCGATAAGCTCGTAGCTTACTATCCACTCGCTCTCTAATTCCTTCGTGTCTTCATGTAATCCCAATGCTTCTTTTGCTTCCCTCCAAAACTCGTCTCTTGATATTTTTGCCTCCCGGTATAAACTCCCCAATTTCCCATCCAAAACGTCACGTACCGTAGTCTCATCTTGTCCGTACCGCGTCATAATTTTCTTCACAAAAGCAGCCGTTCCGTTTGTAAATAATACACCGCCGAGATCAAATATGATTGCCTTCACCATAGGAGTGAGCCCAAAGTAAATGCATCGCATCGTTTGGAGATCATGGTTTTACTCGATTTTAACTCCCACAAAATCGACCTTGGGAAAAACTTTTTTCACCTCTGCCCAAAATTTTTCCGCGAGTTTGCTAGAAAACTGGCCGAACTTACCGGTGGCCATATTGGCACACAAGCGTCGTTCATACTCACGGATAATCTCCACGACCTCCGCGCCGTACTGGTTAAATAATTTCTGCCACTGGGCGGGGTTCATTGCATACTCATTATGAATATCCTTGAAATTATCGAAGAGCTCTTTATGCTCTTCCATCATCTTGGTCATCATTTTCTGATACTCACGCATAGATAGTATTAATTGTACACATTAGACCGATGTCCCGCAGTAATAACATGAACGATCTCATCGGTCTTGTTTACCGTATAAATAATTCTATACACCCCAACACGTAATGAAAATTTGCCCGTGAGGTCGCGCGTCAGGGGTTTACCAGCATAGGGATTATCCGTCAGTTCTTCAACCATTGAAGCAATGGCAATTTTGTGCCGTTTAGAGATGTTTTTTAGCTCTCTTTTGGCCCGTGCGGTAAGTTTTACTTTGAACATCAAGTTTTAATTCTTTCTTCACTTCTTCCCAATCATGAACTCTCTTCATTCTGATATCCTCTTCCCCCTCTTTTATCGCCGCCATTAATTGATGATTGTCCAGGATTTCGTTGGTCTCTTTCAAAGAGTCGTATTCAGCCGCAGACATAAGCACCGCCGCGGGATACCCATTGACGGTAATAATATACTCATCGAGACGCATCTTCGCATTCTCTACTAAAGAGGTGAGGTCTTCTCGTGCTTTTGTGATAGGAAGTGTATGTATCATAGCCTTGATGTTACATAATTCTGTACAGAATGTCAACCGCGTCAAAAATATTTTCTCGGATCATATGAGCGGAGCATACGGGTCTGGAACCATAGTATCCCTATAACCACACTATGCTCTACCCATGTATTCTACTAGATTCCAAGGTTTTCGTGTCCCGTAGTCGTGACAAAATGTGACAAATGAGACAGCATAAGAAGGGAATATCTTAATTTATATATCATGACTAAATTTGGCAAATGATATATTTTGATATAGATATTAGCAATTGACGTCATTATCTGCTAATCTTATACTCGGCTCAGGTATTTCTTGTAAGGGAAATGCTTATTCCGACCGATCAAAGGCGGGGCAAACGAGAACGGGCAAGAGTTTTTGGTTCTCCGCTACGCGTCCTCGATTTTCTCCACTTTAGGTCAGAATATTTACCCTTCAGAAGGGAGGTGAAATATTATGGCAACGATAAAAAATATTCAAGGATACAGCTTCGAAATGGATTATCCGTTGAACACGACGACATTCAATAATGTAGGAGCGGTCTATGTAATCTACATTAATGGAAAATGGTTAGATGTTGGTGAGACGAGTGAACTTGGAAATCGCATTGCAAATCACGACAGAAAATCTGATTGGCAACAAAATGCAGGAATTCTACCAATTCATGTTGGAGTCCACCAAGAAGGAAATGAGGCAACCCGTTTGGCAATTGAATCGACATTGAGAAATAGTCTTAATCCTGTTTGTGGAGATAGATAATTTTCAATAATATGAAAATAACCAAACAAAATAACGATAACGAAGAAGACCGACTGGAAGGTTTAGGTTTTTACAATCTCCATGAGGTCTTCTTCTTGTTCCATCCTCTTCAATCGACCCGATAATACGCCCAATCTTCCCTCGACGCTATCGCTCCAATGCTTTTTTTATTATCGATTAACTTTACGACTATATATTGAATCTACCTCGTCCAGCTGAGCCAAAAATTTTTGAACAAATATTTTTACCTCACGAACTTCATTTATTAACGCGGCGGGCGCATTTCTATCTTTCAATAATTTTCTCATTTCATTACACTTTTGAGCTAATGAATGATATAGTTGTAAAAACTTTTTTCTGTCTTCCATACTCTCACCTCCTTCCTAAATTTGTGCGCCCTTATCGTACAAACCGGGCGCATATTCGTCAAATATTAATACTTTTTTCTCTGGGATCTTGAAACGGAAAATGTTGACTTGAAAAGACTTTAGCAAGCCAAATCAACCCATTCGGAGATAGTAAACGGGTCGGGTAGAACCTTGAGACTCTTGCGGAGGAGACAGGACTCGAACCTGCGAGGGATTGCTCCCGCACCCTTTCCAAGGGTGTGCCGTAGCCGCTGGGCCACTCCTCCAATACTCCGGATTATAGCGCAGATCCGGTATGGGAAAAAATTCTACTGTTTGGATATCAATCGTAGCGCTTTTTTAACCAGTGTTGGGTTACCGGCCAAAAAAGACTCAAAGTGGAAAGGGTTGAAGGTTTTTCCCTCGCTTACCACTTTCCCGCCTGCTTCTTCTATGAGAAGCGCCCCGGCAGCCACGTCCCACGGTTTGAGGCCTACTTCGTAGTAGAGTGATAGTCTGCCACAGGCGACGTAGG
>Ga0209726_10003843_pt1 | contig 19871 bp, 23 predicted proteins | sample Subgrocontami54m_FD_187453 | JGI IMG/M metagenome (GOLD analysis project Ga0209726, IMG submission 187453) | Subsurface groundwater microbial communities from S. Glens Falls, New York, USA - GMW46 contaminated, 5.4 m (SPAdes) (version 3) | ecosystem: Environmental > Aquatic > Deep subsurface >... | reverse complement strand
TATGATAATAAAAAATGTGGGAAGCGTCCCTCGATTTTTTTAAAAAAGAATGTTAGGAATATAATGGAGCGGTACTATGAGTAAATCCAGAAAAATCCGCAAGGTTCTAAAGAGCAAACCCACAATTGAAGGAGCGGGCGTACACCTCAAAAGGGCATTTGGCTTCAGCGAAGTTTCCATTTTCGACCCATTTTTGCTTCTTGATGATTTCCACTCAAACAAACCTGAGTATTATCTCAAGGGCTTTCCATGGCACCCGCATCGCGGTATTGAAACTATAACCTATGTTCTCCACGGCAATGTTGAGCATGGCGACAGCATGGGTAATAAAGGGGTGATCCATTCCGGAGATGTACAATGGATGACTGCTGGCAGCGGCGTCATTCACAATGAAATGCCAAAGGGTGAAGAGTCTGGTTTAATGTGGGGTTTTCAGCTCTGGGCAAATCTTCCAGCGTCACACAAGATGATGAATCCTCGTTACCGTGACATAAAGAGCGGGCAGATTCCGGAGGTCACTTTAGAAAATGGTGTAAAAATCAAGATTATTTGCGGCAAAGTCAGTGGGAAACAAGGAACTGTAAAGGACATCATTATTGATCCGGAATATCTGGATGTCATGATTCCACCCAGAACGGAATTTATCCATCCAGTGAAACGGGGTCACACTGTTTTTGCTTACGTAATTGCAGGGAAAGGATATTTCTGCAAAGAGAAAAATCCTTTTACGTATGAAGTAGAAGGGGCGAATTACTTCGATATGCAAAGGGAACCATTTGTGAGTCAGGAGAGTCTCGTTCTATTTGACGATGGTGATCAAATTGCTGCCTCAACTGAAGATGAACCTGTTAGGTTCCTCCTAATATCAGGTAAGCCGATTGGCGAACCTATTGCATGGTATGGACCAATAGTAATGAATACGCAGGAGGAACTAAAGATTGCATTTGAAGAATACCGCAAAGGAACATTCATCAAGCACGACACAAAGTTGTGATAAGGAAGGTTGCAAAATAAAAAAATCCCTGATATAAATACAACCGTATGAAAAAACATCTAATTTTATTATTATTTTTCATCTCTATTTCGTCTCCTGTATTTGCCGGTAATATCCACTATCTTACTGTTGACGGTATTGTAAATCCTGTAATGTCAGAATTCATTACAAAGGGCATACAGGATGCCGTAAAGGAGAATGCAGAGGCGGTAGTGATTCAGCTTGACACGCCCGGCGGTCTTGATTTGTCCATGAGGGATATTGTGAAGGCCATTCTTTCTGCTGATGTCCCTATTATAGTTTATGTTGCGCCTGCCGGCTCAAGGGCTGCGTCTGCAGGGGTGTTTATCACATATGCGGCGCACATAGCGGCAATGGCGCCAGGGACAAACATAGGCTCTGCCCATCCTGTTGCAATGGGCGGCGAAAAGATGGATGAGACAATGATGAAGAAGGTTGAAAACGACGCAGTTGCTTATTTGAAAGGTATCGCGGCAAAAAGGCACAGAAACGCAGACTGGGCTGAAAAGGCAGTGCGGCAGAGCGTCAATGTGCCTGCTGAAGAGGCGCTTAAGCTGAATGTCATTGATTTGATTGCGCCTGATAAAAAAGCCCTGCTTGAGGCAATAGATGGGAAAAAGATAGAAATTATTTCAGGAGAAAGGGTTTTAAAAACAGCAAAGGCAGAGGTTAAAGATATAGAGATGGGACTGAGGCACAGGATACTAAACGCCATAACAAATCCAAATGTGGCATATATCCTGATGATGATCGGCCTTATCGGTCTTTACTTTGAGCTTTCAAACCCGGGGCTAATCCTGCCTGGTGTTGTGGGCGCAATATGCCTTGTCCTTGCATTTTATGCGTTTCAAACGCTTTCAGTAAATTATGCGGGGTTGCTTTTAATCGGTCTTGCCGTGCTTTTCTTTATAGCAGAGATAAAGGTAATGAGCTATGGCCTTCTGACAGTTGCGGGTATCATTGCGCTTACCCTCGGCTCGCTCATGCTCTTTGAATCGCCTCTGCCGTTTATGCGGGTTTCGCTTTGGGTTGTATTGCCGATGGTTATAAGCATCACTGTTATATTTCTCGGCGCAATGTATTACGGCCTGAAGATACGGCATAAAAAACCGATCAGCGGCGCAGAGGGCTTGCTCTATGAGATAGGCGCCGCAAATACAGATATTGAAAAGGAGGGGAAGGTTTTTATTGACGGTGAATACTGGGACGCATGGAGCGATGAGCCGATAAAGGCCGGGGAAAAGGTGAAGGTGCTGGAGATGAAAGGGCTTAAGCTGAAGGTAACAAAAATAACATTATAGCGCAAAAAGGAGGTCGTATGATTTTAGGAATCGGCACAGGGACTTTGATTTTAATCGGCATAATAGTATTAATACTCTTCAATGCCATAAACATCCTGCAAGAGTATGAAAGGGGCGTTGTATTCTTTCTCGGAAGATACCAGAAGGTAAAAGGGCCGGGCCTTGTCCTGATATTCCCCGGCATCCAGACAATGATAAAGATAAGCCTGAGGACAATTACCCTTGATGTCCCTCCGCAGGACGTAATTACAAGGGACAATGTTAGCATCAAGGTAAATGCAGTTGTCTATTTCAGGGTTATTGCCCCTGAAAAGGCGATTATCAGTGTGGAAAATTATCTCTACGCAACATCCCAGCTTGCCCAGACAACGCTCAGGAGCGTATGCGGTCAGGGAGAGATGGATGAACTCCTTTCGGCAAGGGAAAAGATAAATAAACAGTTGCAGGAGATTTTGGATAAGCAGACAGAGCCGTGGGGGGTGAAGGTAAGTCTCGTGGAACTTAAGGGAATAGACCTGCCGGATGAGATGAAGAGGGCAATGGCAAAACAGGCAGAGGCAGAGCGGGAAAAGAGGGCAAAACTGCTCCACGCAGAGGGTGAATTCAATGCCGCGCAAAAGATAGTAGATGCCGCCAATCTGATGAGCCAGAATCCGACAGCCCTGCAGTTACGTTATCTCCAGGCATTGACGGAGATTGCTACAGAGAAGAACTCAACCATAATATTTCCATTGCCGATAGATTTAATAAGTATGTTTATGAAACAAAAATAACAACTTGACGGCAAAACACTTCTTAGGGAAGGGCAGCATTGCATGGCTGTTGATCAAAAAACCGTACTGATAGCTGACAGCAACCAAGTAGATATTTTGTGCTTGTCCATTCTGCTTAAAAGACTGGATTATTCTGTACTTACAGTTTTAAACTGTTTCGATGTTATAAAGAAAATAGCCGTTTTCAACCCTGATATAGTGCTTACGAGTATCAGGATGCCTGAGATGGACAGCACTGCATGTATGGAACATATTAAGAGGGATGCAAATTTGAAAGCAATACCTTTTGTGACTATGGGTGAAAAGTCTGATGCAAAGGCCTTAGAAGAAAGCCTCAAAAAGGGGGCAACCGCATACGTATTCAAGCCAATAAATCCTACACTGCTTTATTGTGTTATTCAGAAGGTAACAGAAAAAAAGCCGAGGGAAAATGTAAGGGCTAGAATTATATTTAAAACTACCATATTATATCAAAACATCAGGAGGGTGTCTTTCGCAAGCAATCTCTCTGAAGCCGGGGTCTTTATACGGTCAATCAAACCTATTCCAGTTGGGACAAAGGTTTCTATTTCCATGGACCTTCCCAGCACAAAACCTATTGAGCTCGAGGGTGTTATCGTTAATGTAGTCGAGTTCAATAGAGACAGATTTATAGAACCGGGCATGGGTATCCGCTTTACCAACATAGATAAAAATATACAGCTTGGCTTAAGAAAGTTTGTAGAGGAACAGCTAACATACGACATAGATCCAAATCTTGAGCTATAACCCAAATTCCTGTTGCGGGTTCAAGTTTGCAACTTGAACTCAAATAATTCGTATGAGGCAAATACAAAATTTAAGGAGCAGGTTGCAAACCTGCTCCCGCAAAAGATAAGCTCTGCTATTTTTTTTGTAGATTTGGCAGACCTTTCCGCAGGCTTTCTTATATCTTCTACTGCCACGGCAAAGCCCATGCCATTGGTTTTATGCGATATGACTATTTATTTTTTAAGAGGGCTATCTTCAGGGTAGTATGCGCCGCATCCTGCCACGGCCAGAACATTGCTATTACGACCGTTCCGTCAGACCCATTCTTAAATAAGGTTTGATTATCACAAATACCGCCGAATTCCTCTGTCAAATGCATATCGTGCTTGGTAGGCTTCGCTCCTGCAACTTTTATTGGGGGACCAAGAAAACTTGCAATTACCTTATTCCAGTCGTCCGTTTCTTTGTTGTAGAATACCAATTCACAATACTCGGCTGTCGTGGCCCTCTTTTCGCAAATATTTAGATTGCTATATCTTTCGCTGAGATCTTCTAATGTCATATAAAATTCTTCCTTTATCAATATTCCATCACTTTCTTTAACGCCTTTATAACCTTCTCCTTTGAAGGCGCGTAATAATCCTCAAGTCTTGCCATCGGGATTACTGCATCAAGGCCGGTAACCCTTATTATTGGCGCCTTTAAATGGAGCATTGCCTCTTCAGCAATAAAGGCAGATAACTCTGCTGCAAAGCCGCAGTTCCTTGTCGCCTCCTGCACTATAATAACCCTTCCGGTCTTTTTAACTGAATTTAAAATTGTCTCCTCATCATAAGGCCTTAATGTCATTAAGTCAATTACCTCTACGGCAAATCCCTCTACACTTTCCAGAACCTTGTGTAACATGCTTCCCCATGCGATTACTGTGATATCCTTTCCTTCCTGAACAACCTTTGCCTTGCCAATGGGTATTGTGTATTCAGTCTCAGGAACCTCTTCTTTTATGAGCCTGTATAATCTGGTCGGCTCAAGGAATATCACCGGATCAGGGTCTCTTATGGCTGATATGAGAAGGCCCTTTGCATTATATGGAGAGCTTGGCACAACAACCTTTATCCCCGGCATGTGGCAGAGCAGGGCTTCTGTGGATTCTGAATGGAGTTCGGGAGGTTTGATACCAAGACCATAAGGCGTCCTTACAACCAGCGGGCATGTGTAGCGGCCCCTTGAGCGAGAGCGAATTCTTGATGCATGAGAAAATATCTGTTCAATGCCCGCGTATATAAACCCCATGAACTGTATCTCTGCAACAGGCTTCAGGCCGTATACTGCCATGCCTATGGCTGTGCCGATAATGCCGGACTCTGCAAGCGGCGTATCAAATATCCTGTCAGGGAATTTTTCCATAAGGCCCTCGGATATTCTGAAGACCCCGCCATCCTTGCCCACATCCTCTCCGATAAGGACAACATCCTTGTCCTTTTCCATCTCCTGCCGTAAGGCAAGGTTTATGGCCTGAACCATATTTATTCTTGCCATAGTTTTAATTCCTTTATCTGTCTCTGTGAAAGTTCTTTATATGTAAAGTTTATAATATCCTTTGAATCCGGCAAACCCGCAGCTTCTTCTTTTTTTATCTCGCTGTCTACAAAATCCGTCACCCTATTTTTTACCTCATCCTCATATTTTTGGCTCCAGGTGCCCTTCTTTTCCATATATAATTTGAGTCTTAAAAGCGGGTCTTTGTCTTTCCATCTTTCCACATCATCTTTTGAACGGTATCTTGACGCATCATCAGCAGTTGTATGGTCGGCCATCCTATATGTAAAACACTCTATAAGTGTGGGGCCTTTACCTGCCTTTGCCTTTTCAAGGGCGTCCTTTGTTGCCTTGTAAACCGCAAACACATCATTGCCGTCCACCTGTATGCCTTCAAAGCCGTAGGAATAGGCCTTTTGAGCTATTGTTTTTGCCGCTGTCTGCTTTTCGCGGGGAAGTGATATTGCCCACTGGTTATTCTGGCATATAAACACAACAGGAAGTTTATACACGCCTGCAATATTAAGACTTTCGTGAAAATCGCCCTTTGACGAGCCGCCGTCGCCGAAATATGCCGCTGTTGCTATCCTGTGCCCTTTTATCTTTGCGGCAAAGGCTGCGCCAACAGCATGGATCATATGGGTGCCAACAGGAACAGATACGGGAAATATGCTCAAATCGTCGGGGGTCTTCATACCCCTTTCATCGCCTGTCCAGTATTGAAAGAGCATCCAGATTGGATAACCCAGTGTGATATACACTCCCATCTCCCTGAAAGACGGGAATACCCAGTCTGTTTTTTCAAGGGCATAGGCGCTGCCTATCTGTGATGCCTCCTGGCCGAGGATGGATGCGTATGTGCCAAGCCTCCCCTCTGCGTGAAGCTGGAGCGCACGTTGGTCAAATTGCCTTGAAAGGATGAAGAGTTCAAATATTTTCTTGAGGTCGTTATCGGAAAGATTGGGAAGGAGGGCGGCGTCTGCATTACCCTTTTCATCAAGTATCTTAAGTTCTTTTACTTCAAATCTTTCTATTATGTTTTCCGGCATATTGGCTTGAAGCCTATCACAAGAAATAGGTGTAGTCAAGGCGAGTTGGACACCTGTCTTTTGTATTGATACCACACCCTGCACGTCCCATCCATAGACACCATACACGGCCCATAAGGCGCTTCCGGAACGCAGGTGTTTCCGAAAAGCGGGCACCCTGTTGGTTTTATCTTTCCAATCATTATAAGATGGCAGGAGCAGCCTGGATTTATATCCAATCCCCCTTCTTTTGTTTTGATATCAAATCTGTATCGTGCATCGCGCATATTGTATCTTTCTTTCAATCTCAGCCCTGACCTTGGTATCTTTCCGATGCCGCGCCAGTATGCAGGCACAACATCAAAAACCTCTTTTATCGCCATTTGCGCCTTTGGATTCCCGTTATCCTGCACAGCCCTTTGATACACATTTTCGCACTTTGCAGTTCCTTCGTTTATCTGCCTGATTATTGCCAGCACAGCCATAAGCACATCAACAGGTTCAAAGCCTGCTGCCACTGTGGGCATCCTGTATGCCTCTGGAAAAAGCCTATACTGCTTAAGACCCATTACTGTGGTTACATGTCCGGGTATCAGAAAACCGTTTATGCAGATGTCGCCGACCCCTAACAGAAACTCCATAGAAGGGGGTATAAGGCGGTGGGAAACAAGTATGCTTAAGTTATCAGGAATACCGGACTGAACAAGGCTTGCCACACCGCAAGCAGTGGTTTCAAAACCTACTGCAAACAAAACAACTTCTTTTAAAGGATTTTCTCTGGCAATCTTTAAGGCGTCAAACGGTCCATACACAACCCGTATATCAGCGCCCTGCGTTCCGGCATCAGAGAGAGAACCTGCCGATGATGGAACCCTAATCATATCCCCGAATGTGGCAATTACGGCCTCTTTCTCCAAAGCAAGTTCAACTGCGAATTCTATATCATGCCCTGGGCATACGCACACGGGACAGCCCGGCCCTGCAATCACATCCACATTATCCGGCAGCAAATCCCTTAATCCAAAACGGCTTATGACATTCTCATGCGTTCCACATACATGCATTATCTTGACAGGGCGCTTTAAAGGCGCTTCTTTGATCTTTTTAACAAGATTCCCGACAATGGTCTTGTCTCTGTATACGGATTCTATAACCATTTCTGCCGATTATATTCCTTTCTTTTACTCATTGCAAAGCTTTACTAAAACCAGCAAGTGTGCTATTTAAAATACGGGAGAGAGAATATGGAATTCAGACATTTTTTGTTTTTGACTCCTGACTTTTGACTTCTTAAATTGGAGGTATTATGGCAGACGCAAAACAAGCGGCAAAAGATGTTAAGGTAGAGCTTCAGCTAGATGACGACATTGCCCAGGGCATGTATACAAACCTGGCAGCGATAAATCACAGCGAGAATGAATTTGTCTTTGACTTTATCTTTCTCCAGCCGCAGTCGCCAAAGGCAAAGGTAAGGTCAAGGGTAATACTTAGCGCAAAGCATGCAAAGAGGTTCTTAAACGCATTGCAGGAGAATATCCGCAGATACGAAAATAATTTCGGGAAGATAGAGGAAATTAAAGACCCTGCAATAAATACCAGTTTCATGCATTAACAGACTATTTGATATGTTCTCCCGCCGTTTCATATTAAGTCTTTTCGGGGCTTTATTATTCCTCCTGTCTTTCAGGAAGAGGCCAGCCATGGCAAATATATTTTTTAAACCAAAAAAGAAGATGAAGTCAAGAATACCGCCTGACCTTTTTACAGAAGGGGATAAATCGCTTGTCGGCGCTGCAGGCGGAGGCACAGTAAAGGAGATGATAAGGGAGGCTGTGTCCCTCATAGGCGGCTTTGAAAGGCTTAATATCAAAGGCAAGACAGTCCTTGTAAAACCCAATTGCGTATCAGGGGAGAAAAATCCGGCGACAACAAATCCAGAGGTTGTAAAGGCAGCAGTAGAAATCCTTTATGAACAAGGAGCAAAGAAGGTCTATGTTGGTGACATGTCTGCCCTTGCCACCCTTTCCACTGTAAGAAATATGAAACGAAACGGGATAAAGAAGGCGGCAGAGGATGCAGGCGCAGAGGTTATTGTATTTGAAGATTATGACTGGGTTGAGGTGGAACTGCCGGGCGCTTTATATATTGATAAGGCGTATGTTACAGAATGGATTTACAATGTGGACATTATCATAAATCTGCCTGTCATAAAGACACACAGGTCTGCAAGCTACACCATCACGTTAAAAAACTTCATCGGATGCACCCACCTGAAACAAAGGCCGTATCTTGTAGACTCCAGCCATTGGGAAGAGCTTGTATCAGAATTTAACATTGCCTATCGTCCTGATTTAAATATTGTTGATGGCACTGTCTCCATGATAGAGGGCGGGCCGTGGGAAGGGACGTCGGCAGATACAAATCTCATAATAGCAAGCGGAGACCGTGTTGCAGCGGATATAATTGGCCTTGGCATAATAAAATCCTTCGGCAAATGGAAGATGGTTGCAGAAAAGGATGTCTGGGAGCAAAAGCAGATAAAAAGGGCAATAGAACTTGGAATTGGCAGAGGCAAGGATAAGATAAAGTTTATTTCAGGTTCAGGGGATAAAAAATTTAGGGAGTTGATGGAGAGGGTGAGGAAGGAAACAGGGCTTTAATGCACCATCTTCTTAAACTCATCCTCTGTAATTATCTTAATCATTCATTATCCGTGCAAGCTTTTTCTTTGCTGCTGAGAGATCTTGTTTGACCTTCTCAAACGCTCTTTCTTTTTCAACAACTTCATGCAATGCCGCTTCAACATCAGTGCCACGAAGCCACGACTTAACTATCATAACCTCATCTTTATTGTCACTTACAATTCCATCATCACGTCCATCAAGAATCCTAAAACGATGCTTACAATGTTGACCATGCATTCCTGCTGGACATGTGCAATATGCTAAAATATTGCTGCCGTTCTTTTTAAAAGTGACTTTATATGGTTCTTCGGCTGAACCCTGAACTAAAAAGCAGATATCTTCCATAAATAAACCTTTCCCTTTCTGGTGTCAGAATTACCCAGATTTAACGGTGGGGTCACTCATTCAGCACCCCTGTTTTTAAGAAATTGACAAACTCTGTTTGAGATAATTTGTAATCTTTAACGGCTTTCAAAGATGTAAGTTTTGCGTCTGGTTTATATATTGTGAAGATAACTATGCCTTCTACAAGTTTTTTATTTTTATCGAGCATTGTCGGTGTTGCAGAGACGATTTTACAGGCAATTTTTATGGCTTTAATAGCTTTTTTCCATTTTTTATAAGCTTTTGGGGTGTCATAGAATATATGTCCTTCAGTAAAAGAAAAATATGGGCCTTGAGTCCATTCAAAGACAGATTGTTTGCTCGTCTTCCCACTCTTCGGTGCTTCTTGAGGGTAAGCCAACTCAATCGTCAATCTGTTTAGCCTCTTTATGGCCTCCTGCTCATAATCCTTAAGGTCTTTAAATGGTCGTTTTCGACTTTCTCCTGTTTGCTCCCTGAGTTTTTGCATCTCTTTTTTTTCTTTTCTCATGTCAATATCTCGTTTCTTAGTAGTTACTTCTTCATACAAATAAGTAAGTTGTAGTATACTGTTAAGCCAGTCAACGGTATTTTCAGAAGTGTCTATAATTCCGAGTTTATATCCTTCTCTCTTTATTACTTCACAAAGTTTATGGACAACCTTTTCTTGGTTTTTAAATTCATTCTCAAAAAAGTCAGAATGTCCCTTTTTTCGTTCTATATACTTAATATCAAGTTCATTTCTATAACATTCTTTGACAGCCATATAGCAGCCGTCGGCATAACCATTGACAAAATTAGCTACAAGGTTTGAATGACGTTCAGTTGTTTCCACTTTCACCCCTTAGAATAAAAAAGTAACCTTTCACTTCGAAGTATCTCTTACCATTTTTAGCCATTCAGCTTCAGTAAGCACATGAATGCCTAAGTCTTTTGCCTTTTTAGCCTTACTGCCAGGGATCTGCCCTGCAATCACGTAATCAGTTTTACTTGATACATCGCCTGCAACAATAGCACCGAGAGATTCCGCTTTGGCTTTCGCTTCACTACGTGTCATTTTCTCAAGTGTTCCTGTGAAAACTATTATCTTACCAGTTAATTGAGAGGTTTGCGTATGAGAAACCTCAAAGTCTGTCACCTCGATTTGGGAAATAATATCATTCAAAACAGAAATATTATGCGGATCAGCAAAAAAAGTTACTATCTTATCCGCTACTATTGGGCCAATACCATTAATGCTTTTCAAGTGTTCATACTCTTTGGATTTGCGGTTTTGGGCAGCATCTATTTTTTTTCTGAAGTTGGTAAGAGAGCTATATGAACGAGCAAGTAACTTCGCAGTCGCCTCTCCAACTTGGTTTATGCCAAGTGCATAGATGAAACGGTCAAGAGAATTTTTTTTTCGCTTTTTTATTGCTTCAAATAACTTATTCGCGGAAACCGCTCCCCATCCTTCACGTTCTTGCAAGGGCAAAAGTCCTTTTTCTTTAAGGCTGAAAATATCAGAGGGCGCCAACTTTTCTTCAAGGCGAAAAATATCTGCCGGCGACTTAAGCAATCCTTCATTAAAGAATGTTTTTATGTTTTGTTCAGCTAATCCTTCAATATCGAAAGCATTTCGTGAAGCAAAGTGTGTTAGACGCTCCAATGATTGAGCTGGACATGTAAGGCTTGCCGTGCAGGTCCAATCGGCTTCCCCGACTTGTCTGATTGCTTTACTATTACAGGAGGGACAATGATCCGGAAACATAAACGGCTCAGCGCCAGAAGGCCGCTTGTCAATTAGAACTGATACAACTTGAGGAATTACGTCCCCTGCACGTTGAACTATAACAAGATCTCCGACACGAAAATCTTTGCGCTCGATTTCATCTTGATTATGGAGTGTAGCACGCGAAACTAAGACTCCACCGACATTGACTGTCTCTAATTCTGCAATAGGCGTCAAAGCTCCCATTCTCCCAACAGAAATAGAAATAGACTTGATATGCGTTTGTGCTTTTTCAGGTGAGAACTTGTGTGCTATAGCCCATCGCGGCGAGCGGTTTTTAAATCCTAATCTTTCCTGCAAATCAAGTCGATTAACCTTGTAAACGACTCCATCAATAGAAAACCCCAAACGTGATCTTTTACTTTCCATCTCTTCATAATAGCCTTTAATTTCATCGAGGGTTCTTACTAAACAAGAAGGTTCATTTAGTTTGAAGCCCCACGATACCAAACAATCTCTTGCTTCCCATTGTGTTTTTGCAAAGGGGCGGGATACTTCACCCCAAGCATAGGCAAAGAAGCGAAGTGGACGTGAGGCTGTAATTTTGGGGTCTAGTTGGCGAAGGCTTCCTGCTGTTGCATTACGTGGATTAGCGAAATTTCGCTCACCAGAACACTCCTGTTGCTTGTTTAACTGAATAAAATCATCGTCAGTCATGTAGACTTCACCGCGAATTTCTATCAGATTGGGAGAATCAGACGGAAGTATTTTGGGTATATCATCTATGGTCAGCGCATTTGCAGTAACGTCTTCACCGACCTGCCCATCACCTCTGGTTGCCGCCTGGGTTAGCCTACTATTCTCGTATCGCAAAGAACATGATACCCCATCAATTTTAGGTTCTGCTACAAAATCAAAGAGGACGGAGGTATCTTTTAAATCAATGATAAAACGACGTATGTCGTCAATAAAATCGTCGATTTTCTCGAGAGTATAAACGAATTCCAATGACAACATTGGGATAGAATGACGAACTTGCCTGAATCCACTTGGTGCGATATAACCCACTCTTTTAGAAGGGCTATCAGAGCGAATAAGATGAGGGAAACGGGCTTCAATCTCTTCATTGCGCTTTCTTAATTCATCATATTCGGCGTCTGTAATTTCTGGTCGAGCTTCTTCGTATAGAAGGTCATGGTGAGCAATCAATTCAGCCAGTTCGGCAAGCTCTTTACCTGCCTGCTTTTCAGTTAATTCATCTGCTTTGATATCAAAGTTTTTTGAGCGTTTCTTTGTCATGTAAGTAACAGCTTTATTCAACCCGCGCCCACACGTTGTGTAGGTGAATCAGGGATGATAAGTTCAGGATAGTTCGTTTCAAACTCAATAAGCCCCCGCATGAGCTTATCATACTCAGCATCGGAGATTACAGGGCTGTCCAGCACATAGTAACGGTAGTTGTGAAAATTTATCTCATCCCGCAGTTTATCAATCTCTTTTTCAATAGAGCTTTTTGCTGTCATAGCGTAATATTTAGCACAAATTTATAATGGTAGCAAAGAACAAAAATTGATACAATTTCATGCGCTCATGTTGAAGCCGTTTTTAAATCTGCTCCTGCCGCCAATATGTCCTCTCTGCAGCAGTGATGCCCTTGACGGCCGATTTTGCCGGAAATGCCTTGACAGCATCAGACTGATTACAGGCCCAATCTGCATTTGCTGCGGCAGACCTTTTGTTTCGCAGGAATGTGAATCGCATCTGTGCGGGATATGCATAAAGAACCTTGAGAAAATACCTTTTTCAACGGCAAGGAGTGTTTGCATATACGAAGGGGTTTTGTTAGACGCCATCCATATGTTTAAGTATAATGGCAAAACCTCTCTGGCAAAGCCTCTGATTGCGATAATGGCCGGCACACAGCATATTTTTGAGAAAGCGGGTTTATTATTTAACAGCCATGATTTGGTAGTTCCTGTGCCTTTACATAAGAAAAGGCTTAAAGAACGTGGTTTCAATCAATCGCTCTTTCTGGCAAAAGGGCTTGCCGGAATATACAACCTGCCTGTAGATTATCTGAACCTTAAAAGAATCCGCGCAACAGACCCGCAAGTAAACCTGAAAGGGGAGGACAGGATAAATAATGTCAAGGGGGCTTTTGCGGCAGAAGACAGGGCAGTCTTTAAAGATAAAAGGGTCTTGCTTATAGACGATGTCTATACAACCGGCGCGACTGTTCTTGAGTGCAGCAGGGTCTTGAAAAAGGCCGGCGCTAAAAGCGTAGATGTGGTTACCCTTGCAAGAGTGGCTAATTTGTGATACGAGATACCCTGTTACGATGAATACTGCAAAAAAGAAGATTGTGTCACTATCAAGGCTAAAAGACCTCCTCCATGATATAAGAAAAGAGGGTAAAACTATTGTCTTCACAAACGGCTGTTTTGATATCATTCACGCAGGGCATGTTCGTTACCTTAATAAGTCAAAATCGCTTGGCGATATACTCATAGCAGGATTAAACAGCGACATATCTGTAAAAAAGATAAAAGGCGAGAAAAGGCCGATTGTGCCACAAAAGGAAAGGGCGGAGGTCTTATCAGGCCTTGAGGCAGTTGATTATGTGGTTATCTTTAATGAGCCGACGCCCATAAGACTTATAAAGGCTACTCTGCCGGATGTCCTTGTAAAGGGCGCAGACTGGGCGGGCCATGCAATTGTAGGCGCTGATGTGGTAAAAGAGGCCGGCGGCAGGATTGCAAGGATAAAATTAGTAAAGGGGAGGTCAACAACAAATATAATAAAGAAGATTTTGGAACTTCACCAATGAAAATTTAAGATTTATTTTATTTTTATATGCTTCTTTGATTTATGCTTTGGCAAGTCAGGTGATGCGGCGAGCATATCCTTTACCTTTATCTTCCAGCCTTCATCTTTAAGATAAAGAGGCACCTCTGCGTTAATATAAGAAACCTCATTTGACTGGTCTTCAAAACCGAGCTTTGCCGATACAACTGCCTTGCCTGAAGAATATAATTTAACCTTTACATCCTGAACCTTTTGCCAGCAGCAGGCAAGCCTTTTCTTTTCATTTGTTATGCGGCTTATGAATTTTTCTTTTGACAGCGTAGACTTGTCTCTATCGGCAAATTTATCATAGAGGCTGTCAAATTTCTGCTCATACCATAATTCAACAATCTCATTAAAAGCAGACTTTGCCTGTTGTATCTTCTCGGCCTCTTTATCGCTGGTCAAGGCATAGATATTATGGCTTGCCAAAAAAGTTAGATGTAAAACCATCAATATAGCGAGCATCCATCTATTCATTTCCATAGTTCGTATTATCTCCCTAAAAATACAGGACCGTTAACGTTTCTCATCACATATTCGGTGGTGCTTCCAAGGACCATCTCTACAATTCTTGAATGGCTGGTTACGCCCATGAACAGTATGTCGTGGTTATTTTCCTTATAATATCTAACTATTTCCTGCGGAGCGTCTCCTTTAACCGAGATAAATTGAGGTTGGATATTATAAGGCTTGAAATATTCTTTTACCTCTTTCAAAAGGGCTTCACCGTTCCCATCCCTTGAAACCGTTAAAACCGTTAATGGAAGTTTCAATGTCTTTACAAATTCAGCGGCGGAATGCATGGCGCGGCTTGCCGTAAAACTCCCGTCGTATGCAAAGAGCGGGTTCGACGGCTCCTTATATTCATCAGAGACAATAATTACAGGCCTTGGAGATTTCCTTACTACGCCCTCAGTAGTTGAGCCGAGAAGGCCGTATTCAAACTGGATATTTACCCCCCTGCGGCCCATTATGACAATATCTGCAAGTTTCGCCCTTTCGCATATCGTATTTGTAACTATTCCGAATCCCTGCGCGCCGTCGTAAGCCACCTTTTCCCGCTCGCAGGTTTCCCTGAATTCCTTTAAAATACCCTTGCCTTTATTTTCCAATATCTCTCTCATCTTTGTTGAGAAATTTAAGAAAGGTTCAAAGCCAAGAGATCCCGAAAGGTCGTGAAGGAAAGGGCCTTCCATTACAACAACATCAACAACATAAAGACCGATTACCTTGGCGTCAAATTTCCTGGCAAGCCAGATTCCGTAAGCAAGCGCCGTCCTGCTGTGATTTGAACCATCCTGCGGTATAAGAATATTCTTGAACATAGTTGCCTCCCCCTAATCATCTTAAACTTTCGCCCCCCAGTCATTTCCTGGGACGATTGTTTATCAGAGACTCTCTGCTATATGCACACCGCTAATCTTACTGAAATCAGTCCCTCTATGCAAGTAATATCTGATCTACATTAATTTCCTTGACACCACCTTTACCTTCAACTAAACTTTAAACATGAAGAAAATCTTTTATTATTTTGCCGTTGTCAGATACCTGCCATAATAAGGGAAAAATCAACACAATAGAAAATCTCCCGACCCATCCTTCGATTCGCTCAGGGCAGGCTCTTCGGATGGGTTCCCCGCCCGCTTTTACAAAGGGGGAGATGAAAAGTTTCCGCATTAGTACGTCTGGAGTCAAATGAATCTCTCCGATACCATATCTGCCATAGCAACCCCTCATGGAGAAGGCGGAATCGGCATTATAAGGATAAGCGGCGCTGATGCAGAAAACATTGCCGGAACCGTATTCAAACCCCGCAAAAATCCCCCCTTTGGCAAAGGGGGGATTTTTGAAAACCGCCGCCTCTACTTCGGAACAATCTTTAACCCATCGGACAACACCCCTCTTGATGACGCGCTTATGGCAATAATGAGAAAACCAGATTCCTTTACAGGCGAGGATGTGGTGGAATTTCACTGTCACGGCGGCCAGCTTGTGCTGCAAAGGGCGCTGGAGGCTATTTTGCGGCAGGGGGCGCGATTGGCAGAACCAGGCGAATTCAGCAAAAGGGCATTTTTAAACGGCAAGATGGATCTGGCCCAGGCAGAGGCTGTTATAGATTTAATAAGGGCAAAGACAGATTTGAGCTTAAGGCTTGCACGTCTTCAGATGGAGGGCATTCTTTCTAAAAAGGTAAATCAGATAAAAGAGGCTGCGATAGACCTTCTTGTTTCCATAGAGGCAGGCCTTGATTTTCCGGATGAAGAGGATGTGACAATCCTTTCTGGTTCGGAGATTAACAAACGACTAAAGCAAATAAGCGGTGAAATAAAAAAACTCCTTTCCACATACGAAGAGGGAAGGGTTATAAGGGAAGGGATAAATTGCATTATCCTGGGAAGGCCTAATGTCGGGAAGTCAAGCCTTTTAAATCTCCTCTTAAAAGAAGAACGTGCCATTGTTACGGCAATTCCCGGGACAACCAGGGATATTATAGAAGAGGTTGTTAATATAAAAGGCATACCGCTCAGGCTCATGGATACAGCAGGCCTAAGGGAGACACAGGATGAGATTGAAAGTATAGGCATACGGTTTACCATGCAAAGGCTTGAATCCAGCCAGATGGTTCTTTTTGTAGTGGATCTGTCGGATGGCGAATTTAAGGAAAATATGAAAATTCTGGAAAAAATAACAGATAAAAAAATTATTATTATTGGGAATAAGATGGATAAGGCATCTATAGAGGCTGTCAGTTCCTTCCATAGTGCATTCAAAGAAATGACAAAGTTAGAGATTTCCGCGCTGCTGAATAAGGGCATTGAGGAATTAAGACAAACAATATACAATGAGGCAATTGGGCGCAAGACCGATGAATTTATTGGTGTAGTTATTTCTAATGTGCGACACAAGATTAGCCTTGAGCAGGCGCAGAGGGCTGTTATAAAAGCAGAAGAAACCTTGAAAAACGGCCTATCCGGAGAATTTATTGCAGTAGAGCTTAAAGAGGCAATAGAAAAACTCGGCGAAATAACAGGGGCAGTAACAACAGAGGATATCCTTGACAGGATATTCAGCCAGTTTTGCATAGGAAAATAAACCCCCACACCAAAAATTTTGGTGTGGGGGTAAACCCCGCGATTCCTGAAGCGCTGTTGTGGACCTGCTTTGAACAAATAGGCAAGTTATACACAACGACATAAATAAATCCGCATAAAGAGCGTCAGAACAAAGCAGACCAAGGCGCTACGAAGCGAGGAGTGAGGCGTATTTTTAGCATACGCCGCAACGACGAGCAAGGAGCAACGCAGGTATGCGAAGTTATGACGCTCTGTATAACCTATTGACAATAAAGGCCATATTGCTACAATAGCCCAACAAATAAACCTATGGGGCATATTTAATGTCTACAATACAATCCGATATAAAACAAATTGCCAAATCCGCAAGGGAGGCATCTTTAAAGCTTGCCAATATAAATACCGGCGTAAAAAATAACGTCCTTTTAAGAATGTCTGAGGAGCTTTTAAAAAATGGAAATGCAATAAAAGAGGCTAATAAAAAAGACCTTCGAGCCGCGAAGGGCAAGGGTTTATCAAAGGCAATGATTGACAGGCTTACAATTACCGACAAGGTTTTAAAGACCATATCCGACGGCATAAAAGAGGTTGCCGGCCTTTCTGACCCTGTTGGCGAGGTTACCCGTATGTGGAAAAGGCCAAACGGCCTTCTTGTCGGGAAAATGAGAATACCGCTTGGCGTTATCGGAATAATCTATGAGGCAAGGCCGAATGTTACTGCTGATGCGGCAGCGCTTTGCCTTAAATCAGGCAATGCAGTAATCCTAAGAGGCGGCTCAGAGGCGATAAATTCAAACCTTGCCATTGCAAAGGTCTTGCAGAATGCGTGCAGAAAAGAAGGTATACCGGATGCTGCTATTCAGATTGTGCCAACAATTGAAAGGGATGCGGTATTGGAGATGCTGAAACTTGAGGAGTTTATTGACCTCATCATCCCGCGGGGCGGCGAGGGCCTTATAAGGTTTGTTGTGGAGAATTCCAGAATACCTGTTATCAAGCATTACAAGGGCGTGTGTCACATATTTGTGGATGAATCCGCTGATTTGGATATGGCTGAGAAAGTGTGTTTTAATGCCAAGGTTCAAAGGCCGGGGGTTTGCAATGCCATGGAGACTTTGCTTGTCCATAAAAATATAGCCAAAGAGTTTTTGCCAAAAATGGGCAAAAGATATCAGGATGCAGATGTGGAACTCAGGGGATGCGCGGAAACAAGAAATATTCTGTCATATGCCAAACCCGCAGCAGAAGAGGACTGGTCAGCAGAGTATCTGGATTTGATTCTTGCGGTAAAGGTTGTGAAAGATATGGATGAGGCAATAGCGCACATTGCAAAATACGGCTCACTGCATACCGAGTCTATAATCACAAAGGATTACAGCAACAGCCAGAGATTTTTGCGGGAAGTCAATTCATCAACTGTCCTTATAAATGCCTCCACAAGATTTTCTGACGGCTTTGAGCTTGGCCTTGGCGCGGAGATCGGCATATCAACAACAAAGATTCACGCCTTTGGCCCCATGGGGCTTCTTGAGCTTACAACACAGAAATTTATAATTTATGGGGATGGGCAGGTGAGAGAGTAATTTGAGCAGTAGTGTATCACGTAAAAAATCAATCGCTATTTTTGGGGTATATCTGTAAAGCTTGACAAGATGCGCTCAAATGTTATACATTTTGAATATCTGTACAACTTTATAAAAAGAGGTTAGAATTTAATGACAACCGTTAAAACCTTATCCAAGGGTCAAATTGTTATACCTGTAGAGTTAAGGAAGAAATATCAAATAGAGCCGGGCTCGAAGCTTCAGATTATGGAGTATGGAGGTATTATTTATCTTATTCCTCCGGTTGAAGACCCAATCAAAGAGGCTTGTGGTATTTTACCGTCTAAACCATCTCTTTCAGAGAAGCTCCTTAAAGAACGAAAAAGCGAATTCAGATAATCCATGAAAAAAGGCCCATTCATTTTTGATAGCCATGCCTTGTTGAAGTTATTCCAGAAGGAAAAGGGATATGAAAGAATTGCCCATCTACTTGAGGATATAAAAAAGACAGGTGCTGTAAAATATATAAATGTGGTTAATCTGGGAGAGATTATTTATTCAACCAAAAGGGAGTTTGGCGATCAAAAAAAGTTAGAAACCCTTGCAAATATTGAGAGATTAGACTTCACCGTTTTGCCAGCCTCTAACAAGTTAGTATTTCAGGCTGCTGAATATAAGGCCCAATACAGCATCTCTTACGCTGATTGCTTTGTTCTCGCATCTGCCACGGAGCATAAAGCTGCGATAATAACGGGCGATCCAGAATTTAAAAAGGTAGAACATTTAGTAGAAATAGTTTGGATTTGATACCCGCGCCTTCGGCCCCATGGGGCTTCTTGAGCTTACAACACAGAAGTTTATAATCTATGGAGAGGGGCAGGTAAGGGAGTGACAATTTAACACCCGTAAAATGTTTGGTTAAAAACAACCCAACCTACTTACTCAAAAAACTTTCTGAAAGCTTTTAGCATAATTAACTCATAAATTATACCTAATGCAATATAACTTACAGCTAAAAATCATTCCCTTTATTTTCTGTAGAGTTAAGAAGATGCTCCAGAAAGTTTTTCATGGCTGTCAGCACAAATTGACCTAATATTCACTAAATGATGCATCTAAATATAAAAAATAATATCAGATGGAAAAGATTAGAATACGAGGGGGGAGATAGATGTCTATTGATGTCTTGAAAGAGAGAGTTTTTGATTATGAAGATGGTCTCACAGAAAGAAAGTCTTCGGG
>Ga0209726_10003842_pt1 | contig 19873 bp, 17 predicted proteins | sample Subgrocontami54m_FD_187453 | JGI IMG/M metagenome (GOLD analysis project Ga0209726, IMG submission 187453) | Subsurface groundwater microbial communities from S. Glens Falls, New York, USA - GMW46 contaminated, 5.4 m (SPAdes) (version 3) | ecosystem: Environmental > Aquatic > Deep subsurface >... | reverse complement strand
TCCCTCATCTGGATTCGATTTTTTCGATCCTCATCGCCGCGATCATTGTCGTGATCGCGGTCGGTATTTTGAAACGGAGCTCCGATATTCTCGTGGATAAGGCCGTGATCGAGGTCGAGAGGATCGAGATCATCGTGCGCCGAGTGGAGGGCGTGAGGGACTGCCACGAGATCCGTACGCGCGGCCGCGCGGATGACGTCTATGTGGACCTGCATGTCTTGGTGGACAATCAGATGACTGTCTTGACTTCCCACGGGCTTGCGAATATCATTGAACATGATATCCGCAAGGAAATACCGGGGGTTCGCGATGTAGTGGTGCACATCGAGCCCGTCTCACATGATCACCGGGAAGTTTAGGGAGGGGAGATGGCTAAAAAGAAAATTTTAGTGGTCGACGACGATAACGGGTTCTTACAAATGATCACCGAGTATTTCAAGCCAAAGGGTTATTTGGTAGGCATCGCGAACAATCTAGAAGACGCGATCAATATTTTCCGCAAGGAAAAGCCCAAAGTCGTGCTGCTTGATTTCAACATGCCGATCGTGAGCGGCGAGAAGTTTTTGCCGATCCTTCAAAGCGTGAATCCGGATGTGCGCGTGATCGTCGTGACCGGTTATTTGCAAGAAGAAGTGGAAGAAAAATTCAAAGGGCTCGGTTATTTCGCCTTTTTCAAAAAAGGGGATCTTTCGCTTGAAGCGCTTAAAGTGAAGGTGGACGAAGCCCTCAAATATTAAACGATTCAAACAAGAAGGAGCCCTTCATGCCTAAGCCAGTCAAAATCCTGATCATTGTATTGGCCGTTTTGTTCATCGGCAGTTTTCTTAAAAACGGCATTTTTCAGTCCGTATTGAACGGAGCTTTGTCGAAAGCGGCCCATGTTCCTGTCCGGATCAGCGGTACGAGCGCGCGCTTTCTCTCAAGCGGTATCACGCTTAGGGGGATCAAGGTCTATAATCCAAAAGGTTTTCCTGAAAAATTGATGGTAGATGCGCCGCTTGTTTCCATTGACTTTGATCCGGCGGCGCTTTTTAAGCATCAGCTTCATTTCAAGGACATGAAATTAAACGTGAAGGAAGTGGTCGTCATTAAAAACCGGGATGGAAATCTGAATGTGAACGCGATGAAACCGACCGAAGAGGATAAGCGGAAATCCAAAAAAGGCGAAACCAAGGGCCAGATGCCGGCCCTCCAGATCGACCGGCTGTCCCTGACCGTTGGCCGCGTCGTCTACAAAGACTATAGCGGCGGCGGGGCGCCCGTTGTTCAGGTCTTTGAGATCAATATTCAGGACCGGGTTTATACCAATATTCAGAACCCCGCGGTTCTTGTGAGCTTGATCATGTCCGAGGCCTTGGCCAGGACCACGCTTTCACGGATCGCCGATCTGGATATCAACAGTTTCACGGATCTCAAGGACCAGGCGACCGGTCTTGTAGGCGGCGGCGCGGATACGGTGGAAAATACCGCCAAAAACATCCTGAAAATATTCAACTAATTCAAGGCATCTTTCAAATTTATTCATCATAACCCATTATTAATCAATCGGTTACAGTCATATTATTGTCCACCATTTAATAAAATTGATTAATATTACTTAGAATAGTTGACAAATAGTAATTATTATATTATACTTGGGTCAAGTAAGGAGAAACCATGGATAATGGCGCAGATCCAAGACCCAAGGAACCGGCCAGGCCGGAACGGACTCAAATCATGACCACCAAAGAGATTGCCAAGTATTTGGGGGTTCATGAGATGACCGTCTATCGCTGGCTGAAAAAAGGAGTTCTTCCCGGGTTTAAAATAGGCGGCAGATGGCGCAGCAAAAAAGACCTTTTAGACGCCTATCTTGTCAAGCATATGGAAGAGAAGTAGTGCTCCTGCCGCTCGCCCGTCTTTTATAAAACCCGTATCGAAGCCTGCCTGCCGGCAGGCAGGAATCTCTAAAAAGAGTCGACCATGTCCGAAGAATGGCTGATAGACGGCTATAATCTTCTGCACGATTTAACCGGCCGGAATAAGAAAAACAAAATGCTGAGGCAGGATTTGTTCGAGATTCTGGCTAATTTTTCAGGCCAGGGGAACCGCCGCCTGACGCTGGTATTGGACGGCCGGGGCAATGACGACGAATTCAGGCCTTACCTTCATAAGACATTCCATATTGTGTACTCCCAATCAGTCTCCGCCGATTCCTATATCGAAAAAATCCTTTATGAGAAGAAAGGCAAGGCGCCCCTCATGGTCGTCACAAAAGACCGCGCGATCACGAATATGGCAAGAGGCGCCGGTGCGAGAGTGATGAACCCTGAAGACTTCATGGATCTGGTCAAGAGTTCCAAAGAAGAGAGCAAGGACGTCTTATTTAAACATCAAGCGCAGTCCCATGGTTTTAACCGGCCTTTTCAAGACAAGTTGAAACATATCGAATGAACCCCGCGCTCCCTAAGATCGTTCTTAAGAAATCCCACGCCGAACGCGTTCGGCTTTGGCATCCCTGGATCTACCGGAGCCAGATCAAAGAAGCGGGTTCGTTTCCGGCGCCGGGCAGTTTGGTCGATATTTATTCTTCCTCCAACCGTTTTATCGGGATCGGCTACTTTAATCCGAAATCCGAGATATCCGTCAGAATTCTCACCCGGGAAAAGGGGCCCATTGACAAAAATTTCTTCAAGTCTCGGATCGAGCAAGCGGCCCGGTTTAGGCAACGAGTCGTTTCGCAGACCAATGCCTTCCGTTTGATCTCGTCCGAGGCGGATGGATTGCCCGGGCTCATCGTGGACCGTTACGCGGAAATATTGGTCGTGCAGTTTCTAACGGCGGGCATGGAGGGTTTGAGGTCCTTGGTGCTTGACGCGTTGGAAGAGGTTTTTCCGGAGCTGCGGGGGATCTATGAAAGAAGCGATTCGAGTTCGAGGCGGATCGAGGGGTTGGAAGAAAAAACAGGATGGATCCGGCAGGATTGCGGAAGCGATATTTTGGTGTCCGAACGGGACGTGAATTATCGCGTCTTGTTCGAAAAAGGGCAAAAGACGGGTTTGTATCTTGACCAGAGAGAAAACCGGCTGCTTTTGAGAGATTCCGGTTTGAAAGGGGAAGTCTTGGACGCCTTTTGTTATACGGGCGGTTTTGGGCTTCATCTGGCTTTGGCCGGTTGCCGTGTTTTGGGGATCGACAGCCAAAAGGAAGCGATCGATCAGGCCGAACACAACCGTGAATTGAATCATATTCCCCGCGAGAATCTTGATTTCAGGGTCGCAAATGTTTTTGATGAGCTTCGAGTCTTCGAAAAAGAAAAAAGAAGGTTTGATCTCGTGATCTTGGATCCCCCTTCTTTCGTGAAGCGTAAACAAGAGCTTCAAGGCGCGGTCGCGGGTTATAAAGAGATCATTCTTCGTGGCATGAAACTCTTAAACGAAGGCGGGTGGCTGGCGGTCTTCTCCTGTTCTTACCATGTGGATGAAAATCTTCTTTTGCAGATCGCGTTAAGCGCGGCTTCCGATGTCCGGAAGGATCTGACCCTCCTTCGATTCATGAAACAGTCGTCCGACCACCCGATCAAGCCTCTCGTCCCCGAAACCTACTACCTTAAGGGTTTTCTTCTGCAGATTTCTTCATTGTAGGGTTTTCTTTTCCAAGTGGTTCTGATATAATCGGTTCATGAAGAAAATAATTTTCATCCTCGCTTTATTCTTCCTCTTCATCCCCTCCGGCCATGCGTTCAACGCGTCAAAGTTTGATAGCCCCGAGAGCATTATTGTCGATCCGGAAGAGGGCTCCTATTATGTCTCCAACATCAACGGGGATCTTGCCGCCAAAGACGGCGATGGGTATATCTCAAAGATCGATCCGACCGGCAAAACGGTCATTCAAAAATTTATAGGCTGGAAGCCCGAAGAATCGGGGTTGAACGCCCCGAAGGGGCTCGTGATCTTTGGACGGAATTTTTTCGTCGCCGATATTGACACGGTGAAGGGCTTCGACAAAGAGACGGCCAAGCCGGCCGTAGTCGTGGATTTATCCAAGCTCGGCGCGAAATTCTTGAACGACATTGCCGTTGACGGCAAAGGATTTATTTATGTCAGCGATACGATGGCCAATCGCATTTACAAAATTGACACGAACCATCACTACGAAACCGAGATTTTTATCGATAGCCCGGAGCTGGGGATGCCGAATGGGTTGTTTGTCAATCCCAAGTCCAAGCATTTGATCGTGGTCACTTATGGGTCGGGCAAGATCCTGGAGATTGACGGGGCCAAGAAAATCCACGTCTTGAAGCGGGGGTTTTCGACGCTCGACGGGGTCGATTATGATAACGAGGGGAATTTGTACGTCTCAAGTTTTGAGAAGGGCGAGATCTATAAGATTTCTCATTATGGCCGGGGTACGCTGGCCACCGTTCTAAGCGGACTTACGACACCGGCAGATATTTCGTTTGACCGGCGGAAAAATGAACTTTTAGTCCCCTCCATGAAGGGCGGCACCGTCGCCACTTACTCCGTCAAAGAGATCTATAAGAAGAACCACTCCTAAAAAATAAGAACCAGACGAGTCCAAAAATAGGGATCAGGATAGGAAAGCTATATCTTAACACGTAGCCAAAAAAGCTCGGTGTCTTGACCTTCATCTGGTCCGCGATGGACTTTACAAGAAAGTTAGGCCCGTTTCCGATATAAGTCACGGCCCCGAAAAAAACGGATCCAACGCTGATCGCCCGGATATAGTCCGGGTGATCGGCCAGAAGTGCCATGACGGGGTTGTCAGAATGTTCGGAAATAAATAGTCCGATCGAGGCGCTCAGGAAATTGAGATAGGTCGGCGCATTGTCGAGAACGCTCGATAGCGCGCCTGAACTCCAAAAGAACTGCCCGGGCGTGTGAATGCCTATTTTGTCCGCGTTGTGCTCCAGCCACTCCAGCGCCGGGATCATGGTCGCGAATATTCCGATGAAAAGGATCGCCACTTCCTTGATGGGTTCAAAATTGAAGTGATTGCTTTCATGAATATTTTTCGAAGTGGTTTTGTAAGACAGAACGGCGGCTAAGATCATCAACCCTTCTCTCAAGAACGGCGGATGGTTTATGAAGACCGCTCCGATGATCATGAACAGGAAAAGGGCGTTGTGAACCCCCAAGAATTTCCATTCTTCATGCGCCGTCTCTTTTAGGCGGATTTCCTTGGGCGCTTTTTTGTAGTTTTTCGAATCCAAAATAAAAAATAAGATAAGCAGGATCCCCATTGTTAAAAGCCAGATCGGCCACACATTCTCGAGCACCCAGAAGAAAGGGACGCCTTTCAGATATCCCAGGAAAAGCGGGGGATCGCCTATCGGCGTCAGCGCTCCTCCGACGTTGCTCACGATGAAAATAAAAAAGATGATATGAAACGTGGTCAGGCGGTATTTATTCATGCGGATCCATGGACGGATCATGACCATGGAGGCGCCGGTGGTCCCCAGTAAATTCGCCAGAACCGCGCCGATCAATAAAAACAGAGAATTGACGAACGGAGTCGCCTCGCCTTTGACGTTGATATGGATCCCGCCTGCCACGACAAACAAAGACCCTATGAGCGCGATGAAACTGAAATACTCCTGTCCGGTATGCAAGAGACTTTCCGGATTTTTCAGGATGAAAAGATAATAAAAAATAACGACCGCGCCTAAACCGAAAGACACGAGAGGATAATTTTTCTCCCACCAGTGTTTATTGGCCAGCGGAAAGACGGCGATCGAAACCAGAAGCGCGACAAACGGAATGACCCAGAGAAGCTCAGTCGTCATCAGAACGCCCCCAATTGCTGAATGGCTGTTTGAGCGAACGTGATGAAATAATTGGGAAAAATGCCCAAGAATACGATCGCGCAGAAAAGGAAAAGCCCCAGCAATTTCATCGGCATCGACAGCACTAGCGGCGTATTGGTCTTTGGTTTCTCGAGGTACGCGTGTTTTACGATGGTCAGATAATAAAAAAGCGATACGACGCTGTTCAAAACCCCCGAGAGAACCAGAAACCAATGGCCTTTGTCCATCGCGCTCGAGAAAAGTATCCATTTTCCGGTAAAACCCACCAGAGGCGGGATGCCGGCCAGCGACAAGAGACTCAGAAGCAAGATAAGCGCTAAGAACGGGGAACGATCGGCCAAGCCGTCAAAGTGAGCCATTTGAGGATTGTCATGATCGGATGCTTTGGCCACCAGAACCGTTACCATAAAAGCGCCGGCATTCATCAACACATAAGCCAGCGCGTAGAAAAGGCAAGAGGTGTAGCCGTCAAAACTACCCGCCAAAAGGCCGACCAGAATGTATCCGGCCTGGGCGATGCTGGAATAAGCTAATAGGCGTTTCACGTCCTGTTGGACCAGCGCGACGGTATTCCCAAGCGTCATCGAAATAAACGCCATCGTTCCCAGAATAATGACAAACGCGTGCGTCAATCCCATCAACATCAAAATTCGGATCAGAATGGCGACGGCCGCCGCTTTGGAAGCGGTCGCGATGAACGCCGTGACGGGGGTCGCCGAACTTTCATAAACGTCGGGGGCCCAGAAATGGACCGGAAAGCCGGAAAGTTTGAATAAAAATGAAAAAGACGCGAAGACAAGCCCCAGGGAGAAAGCGGGCTGTGTGATCAAGACCGGGACGTTTTTGGAGATCTCGAGGAGGTTCGTTGTGCCGGCCAGTCCCGCGATCAGACTGAAGCCCCAGAGGAAAAAGCCGCTTGTGGCGGCCCCAAAGATCAGGTATTTGACAGAGGCCTCCGCGTCTCTTCGGCCTTGCTTGAACGCGGATAGTAAATAAAGGGAATAAGCGGAAAGCTCCAGTGAGATGTAGAGCGTCAAGATGTTCACCGAGGAAGTGATCATCATCATTCCGAGTGTCGCGGTCGAGAGAAAGAAAAAATACTCGAGGCGGCGCTCTTTTTGGATGGAGACGGATTCGCCCGAAAGGAGGAATATAAAGAAGAATACGAGCGATAAGAGGATTTTAAATCCTTGCGATAGGAGATCGATTCTATAGGTGGAGTAAAATAAATCCCCCGAAACTCTTAGCGAGCAAAAAGCCGCGGCCAGGAGGACGAAGGCGAAGGAACCGACGAATGGCATCAACATTTTTTCCGTCAGTTCTTTTTTTAACAGCGTTAGGCAAAGGAGCAGTGTCAGAAAAATCAGCAAAATCGTTTCAGGAAGAAAAAGAAGAAGGTTCATTTAGCCGCCTAGCAATGATTTGGTGGAAAGCCAGATCCAGTTGATAAAAACTTGCGGGAAAATGCCGAAGAAAATAAGGCACGCCACAAGAATGGCCCTTGGGAAAAACTGGAGGAGATCCAAGTCTTTAAAATGCTCGTGATGGGGATTCAAAGGCCCGTAAAAGGCTTTTTGCACGGCCGTCAGCACGTAGTAAGCGGTGATGAGAAGCGCGATAATGGACGTGATCCCGATGACCGGATAGGTTTTCACCGCGGCGATCGTTACCAGAAGCTCCGCCACGAAGCTCCCCATGCCGGGCAGTCCCAGTCCGCAAAGCCCGGCGATGATAAAGAAAGCCGAGATGACCGGCGCTTTTTTGGACAATCCCCCCAGCTCATCCAGCATTCTTGTATGGCACCCGTCATAAATAAATCCGACACAGGCGAAGAAAAGGGCGGTCATGACGCCGTGAGAGAACATTTGAAAAAGCGCGCCGTTGAAACCGATCGTGGTCATCGTCGCGATGCCAAGAAGCACGATCCCCATATGGCTGACGCTTGAATAACCGATAATGTATTTCAAGTCTCTTTGCTGTGTCGCGACCATCGCGCCGTAAACAATGTTGCATAGCGCTAAGATCGCGATCATGGTCGCCCAATGGCGGGCGCCTTGCGGCAAGAGATAGATCGCGACGCGTAGAATTCCATATGCGCCCAGTTTCATCAGCACGCCGGCATGGAGCATGCTCGCGGCCGTCGGAGCCGCGACGTGGCCGTCCGGCGACCACACATGGAAAGGAAAACAGGCGGCCAACACCCCGAACCCAAGAAAAAGGCCCAAGAATAAAATATCTTGGTTTTGGGATGTGAAAACGACATTTTGTTTGAGTGTCACCAGATCAAACGTGTGGGCGCCCGGCAGACTGTAGATGTAAAGAAAACCGGCAAACATCAAAGCGCTTCCGAGCAGCAGATACAGCGTCAGTTTCATCGCGGCGTATTGCTTGTTGGTGGAGCCCCAGATCACGATGAGAAGATACATGGGGATCACGGCCACTTCATAAAACAGGAAGAAAAAGAAAAGGTTGGTGGTCATGAACACGCCGAACACGCCCGACACGAGGAACAGCATATTGGCAAAGAAATCTTTGACGCGGTAGGTCACCGACCATGACACGAGGATCCCGCAGAAAATCACGATGCCGGTCAAGAGGAGCATCGACACGTTTAGCCCGTCCACCGCGTTGGTGTAATGAATGCCGTAGCTTTTGATCCATTCGATGCGTTCCACGTATTGGAACGAGGGATTGGAGGCGTCAAAGATAAAACAAAGATAAATAGACAGCGCCAATGCCCCGGAGGACGACAGAAGCGCGATCCACCGGATCAGGTTCTCATATTTTCTCGGCGTCAGGAGGATCAGAAAAAGTCCGACGATAGGACAAAGCAAGATGGTTGAAAGGATCGGAAAATTCATTTATCTAAAACCCCGGTTTCGCATAGTGAAGGATGTAGAAAACAATCAAAACACCCGCCCCGATTGCGAGCGACATGTAATCTTGTAAAAGCCCGTTTTGAACTTTCGAAACGAGGCGTCCCAGGCGCAGGATATTATAGGAAGTCCCATTCACCATGAAAGTATTGATCACGGTGCGGTCGAACCAGTTGAAGACCCAAGCCAGTCCCAAGCCGATTTTCTTGACCACGAAGACGTAGGCGTCGTCGATAAAAAATTTTCTTTCAAGCGTTGTTTTCAAAGGGTTATCGGCACCCTCCAATCGCGCGAGCGCTTTTTCAGGGTCCCTGAACTGAATAAAAGCGATGGCCGCGCCGGCGGCGATCAAGACCAGCGTGGTGATAAGAAGTTCCACATTCAGGGGCGAGACTTGGCCGCCCAGCCAGTGAAGTATCTTGTGGCCCGTGAAAGGCGTGCCGAGCGCGCCTACATAAAGTGAAATGGCCGCAAGCCCGATAAGCGGCAGCGCGCGGCAGATCTTCAACAGACCTGATTCGTGGTGACCGTGTTCTTCGTGTTTTATCTTTGACCGCAGGATGACAAAAAGCATTCTAAAGGAGTAGTAAACGGTCAGAAAACTGACGAGAATAGCCACGCCGTAAAAGAAGAGGCTTCTTTCCTTGATCGTTTCGAGGATCATATCCTTGCTGAAAAATCCGGCGAACGGTGGCAATCCGCACAGAGAAAAAAGTCCCACGACAAGAAAGGTCACGGCCAGCAAATCCTTTTTACCGCCTTTTTGGCCGATCTCCCAGATATCATTCGTGTGATAGCGGTGGATGAAGGCGCCCGCCGTCAAGAACAACAGTGATTTAAAATACGCGTGAGTCGACAAATGAAACATCCCGGCGATCGAAGAACCGGCCCCGATCCCCATCACCATGAGTCCGAGCTGGCTGATCGTGGAATAGGCGAGGATCTTTTTGATATCGCGCTGGATCGTCGCGAGGGCGGCTCCTACGAAGGCCGTCAGACTTCCGATGATCAGGATGACCAGCAGTGTCGTCTTTGAAGCCGAAAACAGGCCAAAGGCCCGCGAGAGCAGGAAAACGCCGGCCGCGACCATCGTCGCCGAATGGATCAGCGCGCTGACCGGGGTGGGGCCTTCCATCGCATCCGGAAGCCAGTTGTGGAAAGGAAATTGAGCGGATTTTCCCATGACCCCCATAAACACGAGAATTCCGATGAGGGTCAGCATCGGGTTTGAGAAAGTTTGCTGCAGAGCCTCGCTTTTAAGATCCAAGAAGTTGAGCGTCCCGAAATAAAGGAAGAGGAGGATCACGCCTAAGTAAAAGCCGAGGTCGCCGAGGCGATTGATCACAAACGCTTTTCTCGCGGCGGTAGCGGCGCTTGGTTTGGAGTACCAGAACCCGATCAGGAGATAGGAAGTGAGTCCCACGAGCTCCCAGAATAAGAATGTTTGAAGCAAATTGCTGGAAAGGACCAAGCCCGTCATCGAAAAAGAGAAGAAACTCAAGAAACCGAAATACCGCGGCCGCGAGGGGTCTTCGTTCATGTAATAAACCGAGAAAAGCTGAACAAAAAAGCTGATCGTCGTCACCAGCGTGATCATCAGTAAATTCAGCGGATCGATCAAAAAGCCGACGACGAGTTGGTAAGGGTTGATTGCGGTCGGTTCCGCCACTTTGAGCCATTCGTAGACAAACGCCTGCGGCAGGTTTTCCTGATGGAGGTGGAGAGAGAAAAGTTTCAAGGCCGCTAGAGCCGCCAAGAGCGATCCCAACACCCCGATCGCCGGTGCGATTTTTTTAAAGCTTTTCGGCAAAAGCTGGATCGATAAGAAGGCCAGAAGCGGGGCCAGTTGGATCGTCCAAAGCAGTGTGAGATCCATCAGCCCTTAAGCTCCTTGGCTTCTTCGATGTTGATCGAGTCTTTCTTCCGGTAAAGAAGTAGGACCAGGCTTAAGCCGATACAAACCTCGGCTGCGGCGAGCGCGATGATGAACACGACAAACACCTGGCCGGTCACTTTGTCGGGCATGCAGAATTTGTTGAACGCCAGAAAATTGATGCTCGCGGAATTCAAAATCAGCTCAAGTGAAATCAGGATCGCCACAAGATTTCTTCGCGCGAGAAGGCCGAAAACGCCTATGGAGAACATGGCCGTCGAGAGGAGGAGATAAGATTGAAGCGATTGAGAAAAAAGAACCGGGGTCATTTCGCGCTCTTTCCGGCGGAAAGAAACAAGGCGCCTACGATCGCGACCAGAAGCACCAGCGACACCGCTTCAAAAGGAAGAAGGCTGGTGGTCAAAAAGGCTTTTCCCATCGCTTTCATGGAATAATCTCCCTCAACGCTCACGGCGGGCCACTGGGTGGCGCGCAGCGTGCGGAGAATCCCGGCAAACAGAAAGCCGGCGATCAAAAGAGACCGGAACATTTTTTGAAGGTTTCTCGGCTCGTTCTTCTGAAGCATCGGCTGAGACAACATGATCGCGAAAATGATCGCGATGGAGATGGCGCCGATATAGACGATCACCTCGATGATCGCCAGGAATTCGCTATTTAAGTAGATAAAAAGACACGCGACTCCGAAAAGACAAACGATCAGGGAGAGAGCGTTATAAAAAACGTTTTTTAGCCAAACCGCCATGAAGGCTGTGGTTAAGGTGAGGGTCACGATCGCGAAAAAAACGATATCAATGATCATGGGTTTGCGGCCGCCGGTTTTACGGGGGGCATCTGGCCCGGCGGGACGACAGGGATCTTGGTCAGCGGCGTGCCGCGTTTTTCAAACGGCTCGAGTAAGTCCATGATGAGTTCCTTCTGCCCCGTGGAGACGATATCGTAGTCTCCGTCCGTGTGTTTCAGCGCGTCGGTCGGGCAAACGTCGATGCAGAGACTGCAAAGACTGCAGAGCATGTAGTTGACCTTGAAATCCGTCAGCACGCGCTTGCCGTCAATTGCGCTTTTTTGGGCCTCGAGCGACATGCAGCGCGAAGGGCAGACCTTGATGCAGGCGTTGCAGGCGATGCAAAGATGGTCGTTGGTTTTTTCGCTCACCACGAACGCGATAGGCCCTTTAAAACGTTTGATGGGGATGCGCTCTTTCGGATAGATCACGGTGACCGGTTTTTTAAAGAAGTAGCGGATCGTGATCGACATGCCAACCACGAGACTCCAGGCGCCTTCGATGAGGTCTTTGAGGTATTGGGTCATTTTAAGCAAAAAATTTCTGGCATTGGATCACAAGCGCCGTAACAAATACGTTTAAAATCGCGAACGGGATCAGCACTTTCCAGGCGAAATTCATGAGCTGGTCGCTCCGGAGCCGCGGGAAAGTCCAGCGCACCCACATCACGACAAAGACGATCCCATAGGTTTTGAGTAACAGCCAAAAAGGCCCCGCCAAAGAACCGGCGGGCAAGCCCGGCACCGGCGACCGCCATCCTCCGAGGAACAGCGTCGCGGCGATCGCCGAGGAGATGAAAATGGCCGTGTATTCTCCGAGGAAAAAAAGCGCGAACCGCATCCCGGAATACTCCGTATGAAATCCCGCGACGAGCTCGGACTCCGCCTCAGGGATGTCGAACGGCGCGCGATTCGCTTCCGCGAGACTCGCGCAAAAAAAGATCAGAAACGCGAGCGGCTGGGTCGCGATAAACCACGTTTTTTCCTGGGCGGCGACCAGCTCCGACATTTTCATCGTCTGCGCGGCCATCACGACGCCCATGGTTGACAAAAGCAGGGGAATTTCATAGGAGATGTTTTGAGCGACGGCCCGCATCGAACCCAAAAGCGCGTATTTATTGTTCGACGCCCATCCCGCGATGAAAATACCGATGAAGCTGATGTTCGTCAAAGAAAATACGAAAAGAAATCCGATATTGAGGTCGCGCATCACGAAATGGGGCCCGAGCGGCAGGATCAGAAAGGCGGCCACGATCGGCGCGAACACGATAAGCGGCGCCATCATATAGAGAAACTTGTCGGACTCCTTCGGCAAAACGAGTTCTTTGGTCAGAAGCTTGATCGCGTCCGCGACCGTCTGGAGCGACCCCTGCCAACCCACATGGATCGGCCCGCGCCGGAGCTGGATCCGGGCCGAGACGCGGCGTTCAAGCCATATCAGAAAGAGCGCGTTGACCGACACGAATAAGGTGACGAGCGTCCCATAAAGGATGATCTTAATGATTTCCTGCAGGATGAAGCTCATCGGTCGATCTCCGGAAGCACGATATCAATGCTCCCCAGGACCGCGACGACGTCGGAAATCAAACATCCCGGCAGCATGTGGATGATCGAGTTTAAGTTGGAGAAAGAGGGCGTGCGAAGTTTCAGCCGGTAAGGATTAAGCGACCCGTCGCTGATGAGATACATGCCAAAGAGCCCCCGCGTGGATTCGACGGCCGAATAGTATTCGCCTTTCGGCACGTTTTTCGGCAGCTTGCCGAGTGTGACTTCGCCGGCCGGCATTTTTTCGATGACCTGCGCGATGATCTTGAGACTTTCTTCCATTTCTTTCATGCGCACCCAGTATCGGGAATAAACATCGCCTTCGCTTCGCGTCGGAATGTTGAAATCGAGCTCGGGATAGATCGAATAAGGTTCGGCGCGGCGCAGGTCGAACGGCACCCCGGAGGCGCGCAGCGACGGGCCCGTCACGCCATAGGAGATAGCCGCTTCTTTGCTGAGAATCCCTAGATTTCTCGTCCGCTTTTTGAAAATAATGTTCTTGGTGACCAGTCCATCATAGTCTTTCAGATGTTTTTTGAATTCAGGGATAAATTTCTTGATCGCGGGGATCATGTCCGGATGAATGTCTTTGTCCAACCCGCCGAAACGGAAATAATCGTAGGTGAGCCGCTCGCCGGTTGTCATTTCGAGAATATCGAGGATATTTTCTCTGTCGTCAAAACAATAGAAAAACGGAGTGAACGCGCCCAAATCCATCAGAAAAGTCCCGGCCCAGAGAAGATGGCTCGCGAGACGATTGAGCTCGGTCGTGAGCACGCGGATGTATTCGACGCGCGGGGGAGGCGTGACGCCCATCGCTTTTTCGACCAAGACCGCGTAGCCAAAATTATAGCTCATCGCACCCACATAATCGAGCCGCCCCATGTTGGGCCAGCAGGCGACATAGGTTTGAATTTCCATCATCTTCTCGTGATGGCGGTGCGAATAGCCGATGATCGGTTCGGCGTCAATGACGCGTTCGCCGTCCAAATGCAGCAACACCCTTAAAACGCCGTGGGTGCTGGGATGCTGGGGTCCCAGATTCAGGTAATAATCCCGTTTGTGTTTTGTGGCCTGTTCGGTGACTTGTTGCGGATAAAGGATCTGAAAGCCTTCCGTGTCTTCCTTCATCAGTTTAAGCGATTGCGTGACATCCGATCCGGCAGGCTCGCCTTTGAAACTTTTCAGGAGCGGAAAAATCACGGAGCTTTCAGGCAGAAGGAGCCGCTTGAGATTCGGATGGTCTGTGAAGATAATCCCGAAAAATTCGAAAATTTCCCTTTCAAACCAGGCAGCGGACTTATAGATAGAGGAAATGCTCGGCGCTGTCCACCGGCCGTCTTCGGGCTTGCCATCGTTTTTCGGCACTAAAATCTTTACGCAAGACCTTGAAGGTTCACTCCAGCGGTTGAAGTGGTAGACGACCTCCAAACATTCCGCGAAATCCACGGCGGTCAGGGATTCAAGAAAATAGTCTTGGGCCAAAAATTCACGCGCCACCTCGCGGATCTTATTTTGAGCGACCACGGCCTCAAAAAGAACGCCGGAAGTTTTGAGATTCTTTTCGTTGAACTCCTCGGGTTTGACGACTTCCCGCAGCCAGCTTGTGATGTCTTTTTCCAGAACGGGCATGGATTTAGCTCTTATTTTCCGGGCTGGGAGCTGCCGGCGGCGTGGGGGGTTTTCTGAATTCGACTCGTGAGATCGCGTTTTTATATTCGGCCGGACGATTGTCTTGCGAGTCATGCACAACGGCCTGGGTCATCGTGCCTTTGACCTCTTTGGATTTTATTTGCCGTTGAAGCTCCATGATCCCGGCGATCAAGGCCTCCGGCCGCGGCGGGCATCCGGGAACATACACATTCACGGGGATGATTTTATCAATGCCCTCGAGGATCCCGTACTGGCCGGGATATTTGAACGGGCCGCCTGCCGTCGCGCATCCGCCGAGGGCGATCACATATTTGGGCGCGGGCATCTGGTCATAGAGTGTCTTAATACAAGGAACCATTTTACGCGAAATCGTACCGGCGACGATCATGAGGTCCGCTTGTCTAGGAGACGGACGCACGACGCCGAATCCGAAGCGGTCCATGTCAAAGCGCGCGGCTCCGCCGGCCATAAATTCGATCGCGCAGCAAGCCAGGCCGAAGGTGAGCGGCCATAACGAATTGGCGCGGGCCATGTTAAAAACGTCTTCGACTTTGAAAAAATTAGCGACGCCCGAGACCGGCGAAAGGGACTGGGTATCCGTTGTGAGCAAAGTTTCTTTTATCTCCATGAGAAAAGCCCCTTTTTCCAGGCGTAAAGAATCGCCAGCGAAAGTAATGCCAAAAATAGCGTCACTTCATAAAACGCGGCAAATCCGAATTCCTTGAAAACGATGAGCACCGGGAAAAGGAAGGCTGCCTCGACGTCAAACGCGAGGAAGATCAAACCGAAAAGGTAGTAGTTGACGTCAAACTGCACCCAGGCGCCGCCGATGGGGACCTCGCCGCTTTCATAGGGATTTTGCGCGTTGGCTCCCCGGCTGCGGGGGCTGATCAATAAAGGGAGGAGGGTGTTGACGATGACAAATCCGGCACCGATGATCAAAAAGCCGAGCACATAGGAATAATCATGTAATAAAGACATAAATCTCCGAACGTTTATCGTGCCAGTATACAGAAAAGCTTTTTCCAAGTCAAACCAAGCTCGGGGCCCCGCCCCGCCGTTTACCCTTCTGTCCTCCGTGCGCGTGGTTATTCCGTAAGTGGCGGGGGCCCTCGGATTCGCTCGCTGGCAATTAGTGCTTTTGTGGGGCCAGTCTCGCTCACCGTCTCCCCTGCCACTTACCTCATAACCACAAGCGGCGCAAAGTCGGACAAAAGGATAAACGGCGTGGCCTATTGTCCAAGCCGGCAAGGATTGTTCCGGAGTGGACCGTTGAGATCCGCGAGTGCCATGGAACACTTCTTTTCACACCACGAGCGGACTCACCGAGCGAGGCGCCTCGGAGGGGCGCCGGAGCGTGTCCGCGGAGGAATAATCCTTGGCGGCTTGTATTTAAGTTATGGTATACAAATGAGTTACAATGATATTGGCGCCTGTTTTTTATTTGTATTTTTGCTCATTCGTGATGTATACTTTCACTAATATTTGCTCAACCGTTGGCGGCTATTTCCCTATAGAAGACTATATATAAGACTATGACGAGAAAACACAAATCAGCGATAAAAGCTATCTCCTTCCTATTGGCTTTTATTTTCGCTTTTTCAGAAATTTCCTACGCGGCGCCGTTTGAGGCGGCCGCGCCGCGTGAGATTCCCCTGCAAGTCATCGCGCAAGATCCCACGCGTTTTGAGGCCCCCGTCAAATTCACGACCCTGAAAGAAGTCCACAAAGGCGACAAAAATACTTTCATCATCCACATTCAGGACGCTCATGCCAACTACAGCGGCCAAGCCAATCTCGCCGCCGCGCTCGACGAGATCATGACGCGCTACAAGGTGTCGCTTGTCCTTGTCGAAGGCGGCACGAAGGATGACACGCTCACCCCGCTCAAGAAAATAGCGCCCCCTGAGGTCTGGAAGAAGGTCGCGAAGAAGTTTCTGATCGAGGGCAAGATCACCGGCGACGAATATCTGAACCTGATTTCGGACCATCCGATGAAGATCATGGGGATCGAAAACAAAGAGCTTTATATGACCAGTCTCAAGGCCTACGGCGACCTGGCCGGGAAAAGAGAAGCGATCCTGGATTATCTGAGAGAAATCCAATCCGCGGTGAATCAACTGAAAAGAAAGCTGTACCCGGCCGAGCTGCTCGAATATGAAAAAACAGAAGTTCAAGGGAATGAGAAAAATTTCGAGGTTCGGTTTAAACGGCTTGCTCAATTAATCGAATCCGGCCGCATCGACATTTCGTCTTATCCGGGCATCGGGCGGCTGAAAGAGATCATTGATAAGGAAAAAACGATCGATTTTGACGCGGCGAATCTAGAGCAGGCGGCGCTGATAGAAGAGATCCGGAAAAACGGGGGAATGGAAGAGTTCAAAGACTATGTGACGAGACTGAGCCAGATGAAAGACCAAAGGGCCTCTCAGTTTGCTTACTTTCAAAATACTTTGAATATAGCCAAAGGAAAGAAGATTTCATTTGAAAAATACCCCAATCTTGTCGCTTACGGGGAATACCTGAAAGGTTTCCAAGAACTGGATTTGGATCAGGTGTTGGATGAATTGGAAAAGGTCGAGGATAAGGTTTATTTGAATGTCATATCCACTCAGATTGCCACGCCACGTCCTGCGGACCAGGCTCGCAACGACGCTCTGCTTGTCCGTTCCGTTGACCGCTATCTCGGCCTTCTTGAAACCGCCTACCGCATTCAAATGTCCACCAAAGAATTCAATCTCTTCGAAGTCAATGAGCCCGATTTCGCGACCGCCGCGTATTTGGCGTTCATTAACCGCAAGCTCGCGGAAGCGGGTTATTTTACGGACATGGTCGCTTATAAAAATTTATTGGAAGACGGCAGGAAGTCTCTCGGGGCTTTTTATGATTCCGTCAATCAGCGGGATATGGCGTTTATGCAGAACGCTGAAAAGATCCTAAAAACAGAAAACCAGCAAGTGGCCGTTCTCATCTCAGGCGGCTATCACACGCCGCATCTCAAAAAACTCTTTAAGGAAAAAGGGTATTCGTTCGCGGTCCTGACTCCGATCATCACTTCGGAAACCAACCAGAAAAAATATGAAAAGATCCTGCTTGAGCCGATCCGGAAGGAAACGAAGACAATCGAGGTGGCGCAAGGCGAAAGTAAAACTTCCGATAAATCTTTAAGCGATTTGGAGCAGGACTTGATTAAGCTCAAGAAACAGTCGGACCAGATCGCGGCCGCGCGCCTGGCCGAGACGGACTTGTCCGGGGGCAGACTCGCAGAACTCGTCAGCGCAACGGGCGCCACGGATGAAGCCGCGGCCGAAGCCACCTTGGCTTTGGCGGTGGGAGGCCGGCGTGTAGAAGAAAAAGCCGGCGCGCGGCTTTCAACCCCCTTGAGCCAATACCAAGAAATACTGCGAAGTTTGGGAGATTCTTCGCCCAAAACTTCCCTGCAGATTTTGTCCCAGACGAGCGTCCCAAAGAATAAAATTTCCGGCCGGTTAAATCATCTTATCAAGAAGAATTTAGTTGCCAGGAGCCCGATCCAGGGGAATAAAAGCGCTTATCAATATAATTTAACTTTGGAGGGCAAGCGCGTTGTCCGAGAAGAAACCGAATGGCCGTTTGCCGGGGCCCCACCGTCGGTTTCAAACCCTGAGATAGGCAGCGCCCGGTTCACTGTTTCCAAGCTCAATCGCGTCGCAAGAAATTCCATCAAATTGGACGGCGCGCGGCTGGCGGATAACAGTCAACATAAAAATCCTTTTGATGATTATTTATCAAAAAGTTTTGCACAGTTGAGACTTCGGATCAGGACGGCACAAGAAGCGGTGCAGAATAGCCAGTGGCGTTTGGCTCGATATGCGCTTAGAAAGGCTATGCGGCTGTATATTGAGCTTCAAGAATCGGGCCCGTTCATAGATTTAAGCCGGTACTCGTTAACGCTGTCGATTTATGCGCGGCAAATGTATTCGGTCAATAACGGACGGCAATGGTTCTTGCTGCTGACGCCTCTGGAACTTATGGGAACGGTGGCCGCCGCCACGGCGGTTGGCATTCGCTATGGCTGGAATTGGAAGGTTTGGTCGGCCGGCGGGATTGTTTGGGGAATCGTTTTGGTGAGCGGCTGGATGCTGGATAACCGTCACTTTAATAAAAAATATTCTGATTGGCAATCCTTCAACAGCGCTGCCTATGGTCTGATGCCTGGCGCCTTTGATAACTCAAAATTGGCGGATGGGCCGGTACTGCTTCGTACCGACAAGTGGGAGGAGGTGGCCGGTGCCCTATCGGCCTATGTCCAACAGCATCAGCAGGAAAATTTGCCGCTCGCTTTTGCGGCCACTTTTAAGGGAGATAACCGTCAACGCGTTGTGAACGCGAACATCACCATTGGTTTCAAGCCTGCTATTAAAAATGATGAAGGTGCCTTGCAACATGCGTTCCAGATATTCTGGGAATTGATAACCAATAGCCAAATTACTTTTCTCAATGAAAATAACAATGAGGAGATCCTCGATTTTTCGGAGACTGATCATTCCTATGAGCTGGTGGACGCCGGCCTTTTGACGACCGCGGTGCCGAGTTTTATTTTTTTCACGAAGCCTAGGACATTTCGTGTATTGAGCATCCATTTAGTAGATAAGACGCAAAATCCCCCGGATTTATCCGGCGCGCGGCTGGCGGAGCGCTTCGATGATAGCCGTAGCCGCGGCAAGGCGTACGCGGCTTTGGAAGAGATCCTAAGCCGGAATTTACCTACGGGGCCGATGTCGCTGCATGAGAGGGACGATATACGGTATTCTCTGGAATTGATCAGCGAGATTCAGAAACACCCGATTCAAAATATAGCCGTCGTCGGAAGCGGTCTTCGTTATTTGCCGCTTCTTTTGGCTCTCGTCGGGAAAGAGGTGACACTGATTGAGTTGGACGCGGTGAGAGTGGAATCCATAAAAAAAATAAAGGCTGCGCTCGAGACGCGGGGGCATTCTTTATCCTTGCGGTTTGTGAATAAAGAATTCGGCGAGCTGGATGCCGTGCGTGAAGGTCTTGGTCCGCACAGCTTTGATCTTGTGACGATGATAGATCTCCTGGGTCCCAGGCCTCAAGGAGAACCTGTCTCTTGGTATCAAAACGCCAAAACACTTTTAAAAGAAAACACGGCCTATATCGTCATGGACGAGCAGGCATTTACCTTCAACAAGCCTCAGAATGAAACCTATCTCACAAGTTTTCATGAGACATTTCCGGACAAAAGATCGGTGACAGACCAAGTTTTCTACGGAGTTTATAATAGAACTCGCAGTTCAAATCGTTTTTATGAAATACGCC
>Ga0209726_10003841_pt1 | contig 19875 bp, 20 predicted proteins | sample Subgrocontami54m_FD_187453 | JGI IMG/M metagenome (GOLD analysis project Ga0209726, IMG submission 187453) | Subsurface groundwater microbial communities from S. Glens Falls, New York, USA - GMW46 contaminated, 5.4 m (SPAdes) (version 3) | ecosystem: Environmental > Aquatic > Deep subsurface >... | reverse complement strand
TCCAGGGCGCGCAGTTGATCGAGTGGAACGGGGCGCTGCGCTGGCTCGCGACCGGGGCCGACGCGCGCACGCTGCGCGAGGCGGCGCGGCGCGCGGGCGGCCACGCGACGCTGTTCCGCGGCGGCACGGAGGAAGATCGGCGATCCGCGGGCGTGTTCCATCCGCTCGAGCCCGCGCTTGCGAAGCTGCATCGCAACCTCAAGGCGAGCTTCGACCCGGACGGGATCTTCAACCGCGGCCGCATGTACCCCGATTTCTGATGCAGACCCAGCTCGCCGACTTCGTCAAGAACACGCCCGAGGGCCGCGAGGCCGACGCGATCCTCAGGAAGTGCGTGCACTGCGGCTTCTGCACCGCGACCTGCCCGACCTACCAACTGCTCGGCGATGAGCTCGACGGGCCGCGCGGCCGCATCTATCTCATCAAGCGCGTGCTCGAGGGAGCCGAGGTCACGCAGAAGACGCAACTGCATCTGGACCGCTGCCTGACCTGCCGTTCGTGCGAGACGACTTGCCCCTCGGGCGTGGAATACGGCCGCCTGGTCGATATCGGCCGCAGGATTGTCGAGGACCGTGTGCCGCGCCCGTGGTGGCAGCGCGCGCAGCGCGCCGCGCTCACCAGTGTGCTGCCGCGCCCGTCGCTGTTCGCGCCGCTGCTCGGGATCGGCCAGATGGCGAGGCCGTTCCTGCCCGGCGCGATCGCCGGCAAGGTCCCGGCCTCGACGCCGCGCGCCCGGCCCTGGCCCGCGCCGCGCCATGCGCGCAGGATGATCGCGCTCGCAGGCTGCGTGCAGCCGACGCTCGCCCCGGACATCAATGCCGCGGCGGCGCGCGTTCTGGATCGGCTCGGCATCTCGCTCATCGAGGCCCCGGGCGCGGGCTGCTGCGGCGCGCTGCGCTACCACCTGAGCGATCAGCGCGGGGGGCTGGAGGACATGCGCCGGCTGATCGACGCGTGGTGGCCGCACGTCGATGCGGGCGCGGAGGCGATCGTGATGACCGGCAGCGCCTGCGGCGCGATGGCGAAGGAATATGCGCACCTGCTCGAGCGCGATTCGCGCTACCGCGACAAGGCGGCGCGGATCAGCGCCATGACGCGCGACATCTGCGAAGTGCTCGATGCCGGGATCGAAGCGCTCAAGCCGCTTGTCCCGGCAGCCGCGGCGCCGCGCATCGCGTTCCATCCGCCGTGCACGCTGCAGCACGGACAGCAGATCCGCGGCGTCACCGAGCGCGTGCTCGCCGCGGCCGGCTTCGAGCTCGTGCCCGTCGCCGACGCGCACCTGTGCTGCGGCTCGGCGGGCACCTACTCGATCCTGCAGCCGGAGCTCTCCGCGCAACTGAAGCGCAACAAGCTCGCCGCGCTGCAGTCGGGCATGCCCGAGATGATCGTCTCCTCGAACATCGGCTGCCAGAGCCACCTCGCTTCCGGCGCGCAGGTGCCGGTGAAGCACTGGATCGTTGCGCTGGAGGAGCGGCTTGCGAAATAGCGGGTGGGTCGCGCGCAAAGAAGCTAGACTGTCGCAGACGAGCTGCAGCCTTGGAAAGGCGTGACCATGGATAATCTGCTTTCGCGTATCAGCGTCAACCCGGAGATCTGTTTCGGGAAGCCCTGCATTCGGGGCACGCGCATCTGGGTTTCGCTCATTCTCGACCGGTTGGCGACGGGCATGAACGAGCAGGAACTGATCGCCGAGTACCCGAACCTCACGCACGACGACATCCTGGCCGCCATCGCTTACGGCGCCACCGTCGCACGCGAACGCATCATTCCCGTTCCGACGGAAAAGGTCGTGTGAAATTCAAGCTGGACGAGAATATCGGCCACCGGGGCGAGGAATTGCTCAAAGCGGCCGGACACGACGTGGTGACGGTGCGTGCCCAGGGATTGAGCGGAACGGAGGATGAAAGACTCCTTACCGTGTGCGCGGGCGAGGAACGTACCCTCATCACGCTCGATCACGATTTCGGGCAAGTGCTGCGCTTTCCCCCGGAGGACTCCAGCGGCATCGTGATACTGGAATTGCCGCCGAGACCGTCGAGAGACATGGTCACGGACCTGCTGAGCGGCTTTCTCGCCGTGCTTGCGCAGGGAACGCCCGGAAAAAGTTGAACATTTGTAAGTGCAACACAAGGCGTGGATTGGCTCCGGGCCACAAAGCGGTGTCAAAAATGACAAATAGAAGAGGGTGACTGCGGGCGTGTTCGAAAGGGGGAAGCAAGCGCGTAGGTCGGGCTGAGGCGATCCGCCGAAGCCCGACAATTGCGGCGATAATGCACCACGTCGCGACAACAACGACAATACGATGCGCGGCTCCCGAGGGGAGGGGTACGGTGGACAAGTTCGACCGGATCTATCAGCTGCATCGCATCCTCGCCGGCAGACGAACGCCGATTGCGCTCGAAGACCTGATGGAACGGCTCGAGTGCTCGAAGGCCACCGCCTACCGCCTGATGCACGCCCTCGAGCACTACCTCGGCGCCCCCGTCGGGCGCGACGGCGAGCAGGGCGGATTCCGCTATCGCCCCGGGCCGGAATCGCAGACCTTCGAGCTGCCGGGGCTCTGGTTCAGCGCCGAAGAACTCCAGGCCCTTGTCGTCTTTCAGCGGCTGCTGCAAGCCTTGCAGCCCGGCCTGCTCGACGAGCACTTGTCGCCGCTCGCCAAGCGCCTGGACGAATTGCTCCAGCACAAGCGCCTCGGCCTCGGCGAAGCCGCGCGGCGCATCCGCATCCTCGGCATGGCCGCGCGGCCGACCGGCGAATGGTTCCAGGTGGCCGCCGGCGGCGTGCTGCAGCGTCGGCAGCTCCGGATCGGCTACCACTCGCGCAGCCGCGACGAGCTGACCGAGCGCGTCGTTTCCCCGCAGCGCCTCACCCACTACCGCGACAACTGGTATCTCGACGCCTGGGACCACCTGCGCAAAGGCTTGAGGAGCTTCTCGGTCGACCGCATCCGCCACGCGACGGAATTGGCCGAGCCTGCCGAGGACATTCCCGAGCACACGCTCGACGAGCACTACGCGAGCGCCTACGGCATCTTTGCTGGGAAGGCCGACAAGACTGCGGTCCTGCGGTTTTCGCGCGAGCGGGCCCGGTGGGTCGCCGACGAACGCTGGCACCCGCGACAGGCCGGGCAGTTCCTCACTGACGGGCGCTATGAGCTGCGGATTCCCTACCGCGAATCAAGGGAGCTGGTAATGGATATTCTGCGCCACGGGGCGGAAGTGGAAGTGGTGGAGCCGCAAGCGCTGCGCGAGGAAGCGGCCGAAGCCTTGCGCCGGGCGTTGGTGCAGTATGGCGCCTGACCCGACGCGGAGCAGGTTGTCGCATGTTTTAAGACTGGCACGTTACAAAATGACCGTATTACCAGCATTGCGTTCCGAATGAAGTACGGTTGTCTGTTTGCCACGCTCGCGCACGTGCGTCAGGACAAGCACGGGAATTGGCATGAGCATCCTTTGGACCAACGTTTACGGGCTGTCGGGGAAATGGCGGCTGGTTTTGTTGCGGCGTTCGATGCCCCAAACCGGGCACGACCCGCGGGGCTGTGGCACGACCTTGGGAAATACAGCGCCGAGTTTGAACCGCATATCAACTCGGCCACCAAGTTCGACTGCCGCGCCCGGTAACAACAGGATCGCCAGCAGTGAACAGTGGTATGACATTCTACATCGCCCATAAGCGAGATTCGGATGGGGAGGTGCAAAGTCTTGCCGCGCATCTGCTGGAAGTTGGAAGTCTAGCGAAATCGTTCAGCGTCAAGATAGGCCTGGAGGAGCAGGGCGAGCTCTTGGGTTTGCTCCACGATCTGGGCAAGTATAGCGGTGAGTTTCAAACCTATCTTCGATCCGCTGTTGGTCTAATCAATCCGGATGAAGATGATTACGTTGATGCGCGCGGCCTAAAGGGCAAGGTGGATCACTCCACGGCGGGAGCACAGCTTGTCTGGGAGGAGCTGTCAAAACAAGGGGACCTGGGACGGATTGCTGGCCAATTGCTAGCCCTGTGCATCGCCTCGCATCATTCTGGGCTGATCGACTGCCTTTCTTCGGACACCAGCCGACCGGTCGAAGACATGTTCACAAGGCGAATCGGCAAGAGGGATGAGAGAACACATCTCCGGGAATCCATGACAAATATGGATGAACCGATCGCCAACCGCTTCCGGGAGTTGGCGAGCGGTACTGAGCTAGTCAATGGCCTGGAGGGGGCCATTCGTAAGATCATGCTCCGCGACAAGATCAAGGGGGTAGACCCGAGCAGAAACCAAATCATCCAATTCAAGCTCGGGCTACTCGTGCGGTTCCTCTTTAGTTGTCTTATCGATGCCGACCGCGTCAACACTGCCGGCTTCGAGCACCCCAGGGCCGAGAAACAGCGGCCCAAGGGCCAGTACCTCGGATGGGATCAACTGGTAGATCGACTGGAAGCACACCTAGTTGCGTTGCCTGAGAAGGAGCCGATCGATAAGATCAGGCGCGACATATCCAAGCATTGCCGCGACAGCGCCGTCCGCGGTAAAGGCATCTACACACTGACTGTGCCGACCGGCGGCGGCAAGACTCTCGCCAGCCTGCGCTTTGCCCTACATCACGCGAAACATCGCGAGATGGATCGAGTGATCTACGTCATACCGTTTACGTCCATCATCGACCAGAACGCCAAGGTGGTTCGCGATATCCTGGAGCCGGCAGAGGATGACCGCGGTCGTGTAGTCCTCGAACATCACTCCAATCTCACGCCGGAACAGCAGGGCTGGCGGGAAAAGATGTTGACCGAGAATTGGGACGCCCCAGTCGTCTTCACTACGAGCGTGCAGCTTCTGGAAGCCCTGTTTGGCGGGGGCACGCGCGGTGCGCGAAGAATGCATCAGTTGGCCAATGCGGTGCTGATCTTTGACGAAATCCAAACCCTGCCCATCAACTGCGTACATCTTTTCTGCAATGCGATGAATTTTCTGGTGGAGAACTGCGGCAGCACGGTGGTGCTATGCACCGCCACCCAACCATTGCTGAACCTTGTCGACCCGAGGAAAGGCGTAATGAAGTTCACTAAGGACAATGACCTCATACCCGACGTAATGGAGCTATTCGATAAGCTGAATCGAGTGACAGTTCTGAATCGGCGCAAGCCGGGTGGATGGACCGAAGAGGAAATCGCGAAGCTTGCCTTGGACGAGGTCGCGCAAAGTGGAAGCTGTCTCGTGATCGTCAACACCAAGAAGTCCGCGCAGCAGCTTTACCGGCTATGCCGAGAAGCTGCTGGAATACAGACCTTTCACCTGAGCACCAGCATGTGCCCTGCGCACCGCAAGGAGGTACTCGACCAAATTCGGAAGCTCCTGATCGACAAGTCTCCAGTGCTCTGTGTCAGCACCCAATTGATCGAGGCCGGAGTGGATGTGGATTTTGGGTCGGTCATTCGCTACACGGCGGGCCTGGATTCCATCGCCCAGGCCGCCGGACGCTGCAACCGCAATGGGCACCGAGAAACAGGACGGGTTCACGTGGTTAATCCGGCGGTGGAAAGCGTTGAGGTGCTTACGGACATTCAGTGTGGAAAAGGTATTACTGAACGATTGCTCTGTGACGTCGAGGCGGGCATCGAGGACTTCGGTGGCAACTTGCTCGCTCCGCAGGCAATGGCGCAGTATTTCAAATACTACTTTTTCGCGCGTCGCAATGAAATGGACTACCCCATCTCGTCGCAGATGATCGGGCGTGAGGACACATTGCTGAACCTTCTCTCTGTTAACTCGTTAGCCGTGAACGAATACGGACGCAACAATGGCACCCCTCCAAACATCTACGTGCGGCAATCCTTTAAGTCGGCTGCCCGTGAATTCAAGGTCATCGATGCGCCGACGCGAGGAATCATCGTGCCTTATGGTGAGGCAGGGCGAGCGCTAATCATTGAACTTTGTTCGGCCTTCGAGGTAGAAAAACAATTCAAGCTGCTACGCCGGGCGCAGCAATATACGGTCAACGTCTTCTCCCACGTTCTGGAACAGTTGCAGAAGAACGAAGCTGTGCATGAAGTCCAGGACGGCGTGGACATCCTCTATCTGTCGGACGCGCGCTATTACAACCTATCGTTCGGCCTGAGTCAGACACCAGAAGGGACAATGGAGGTGCTATATGGCTGAGTCGCGCAACACCAGCATCGAATTCAAGGTGTGGGGCCGCCACGCCCTGTTTACGGACCCCTTGACCCGCATCGGCGGCGAAAAGTGTTCTTATCACGTGCCGACCTACGAGGCGCTGAAGGGCATTGCCAAGTCCATCTACTGGAAGCCTACCTTAATCTGGATCGTCGACGCGGTGCGGGTGATCAACCGCGTCCGCACGCAGACAAAGGGCACCAAACCCTTGGAATTCGGCGGCGGCAACACTTTGGCCATCTATACCTTCCTGGCAGATGTCGAATACCAGGTCAAGGCGCATTTCGAATGGAACCGATATCGACCGGAACTGGCGGATGACCGGAGCGAACCAAAACATCACCTGATTGCCAAGCGGATGCTTGAGCGCGGAGGCCGCCAAGACATCTTTCTGGGTACTCGCGATTGCCAGGGCTACGTAGAATCCTGCGAGTTCGGTTTCGGACCGGGACATTACGACGGCGCCGGAGAACTGGGCTTCGGTCTGACCTTCCACGGTTTCGACTATCCGGACGAGACCGGCGAGAACCAGCTTCAGGCACGGTTTTGGCGGCCCACGATGATCGATGGTGCAATCCGGTTTATCCCACCTGAGAAATGCGATATTCGGAAATTCATCCGGGAAATGAAGCCCAAGCAGTTCAATCCCGGGCGGAATCTCATCGGTGTGGAAGAGGAAATCACCGGGCTGGAGGGCTGACATGAGTTGGATCCAGAAACTCCATGAAACCTACGAGCGATGTGCCGGATTGCCACAGTTCGCCAGCAATCCGTTGCTCCCCATTAGTCACACGACGCAGCAGGCGCACATCGAGATTGTGATTGACGGTTTTGGTAATTTCCGGCGAGCCAACGTGATCGGCAAGGAAGACCAAACGACGCTGGTTCCATGCACCGAGGAGTCTGGGGGGCGGGCGGGGATTAGACCCAAAAATCATCCTCTATGTGACAAGCTCCAATACGTGGCTGGTGACTATCGGCAGTTGGGCGGTGAGGTAACCGCTGGATTCGCCAAAGAGGAGGAGGAACCTCACCGCAGCTATCTGGAGGATTTGGAGGTATGGGGAGCTTCGCCGTACGGTCACCGCAAGGTCGCAGCAGTTCTGACCTACGTTCGAAACAAGCACGTGGTTCATGATCTGGTACGTGAAAGACTCCTGCCTCTGGATTCCCAAGAAAAGCTTCTGAAGAAATGGGACGGTGACAAGAAGGATGTACCGGCGATATTCAAGGTCATACCCGCGGGATCTAGCCCAGAAGATGCATTTATCCGCTGGCGCGTAGAAATCGCCAACGACCCGCAGCCCGCGGTCTGGGAAGACAAAGAAGTCATGGATGCCTGGATTGGTTACTACGCCAGCCAGCAGACCAAACGCGGGCTTTGCATGGTTACGGGTAAGGAAACCATACTGGCAGAGCAACACCCTGCAAAGCTCAGGAATGCGGGCGACAAGGCCAAGCTCATTTCCTCCAACGACCTCAGTGGATACACCTTTCGCGGGCGCTTCATCGATGCTGACCAAGCCTGCGGTGTCGGGTTCGTAGTCACTCAACAGGCCCATAAGGCCTTGCAGTGGTTGCTTGATTTTGAACGTAAGCAGGCCTTCCGCAACGGCGATCAGGTCATCGTGGCCTGGGCCGTATCCGGCGAGTCATTGCCTGACCCGTTCGCCAACTCCGACCAGATGTTTGGCTTGGAAACCGAACAGGAGGACGTGGCACCTAAGTATCAAGGGGATGCCGGTCAGGCCTTTGCCGTCAGGCTGAACAAGTACATCGCGGGCTATCGCGTCCGCCTCGGTTCGACAGATGGAATCGTGGTCATGGCGCTGGACTCAGCTACGCTCGGACGCTTGGCCATCACCTACTACCGGGAATTGACCGGCTCAGAATTCCTTGAACGTATCCAGGCATGGCACCAGGGTAGCGCGTGGCAACAGAATTATGGGAGGCGCAGGCATTTCGTGGGCGTTCCCTCGCCCAGGGACATCGCCGAGGCCGCCTACGGTCGTCAAGTGGAAGGCAAGTCAGGAGGGAAGCTACGTAAGGCCACGGTGGAACGACTGCTCCCCTGCATCATCGAGGGGCATCCCATCCCCCGGGACCTCGTGAAATTAGCAATTCGGCGGGCCTCCAATAGGTCGGGAAGCGATAAATGGGAGTTCGACAGACAACTGGGGATGGAAGTGAATCAATGGGAGAAAAATCTGGGCATCGCCTGTGCCCTGTTCAGAGGACATCACAAGCAAAGGAGTTACAAAATGGCATTGGAGCAGGATAGAACGACAAGGGATTACCTCTTCGGTCGTCTCCTGGCGGTAGCGGATCACCTCGAAGGGAGAGCGTTGTACTTGGCCGACGAGAAACGTGACACCAGCACGGCGAAGCTCATGCAACGCTTCGCCGACCATCCCTATTCGACATGGCGGACCATCGAACTTTCGTTGGCCCCGTACAAGACCCGCCTTCGCTCCAAGCGGCCAGCTTTTCTCGTCGAGATGGAAAAACTCATCGACCAAATAGTTTGCGCCTTCAGCGGTCAGGATTTCATGAGCGAGGCGAGGCTTTCAGGGGAGTTTCTCCTGGGATACCACTGTCAGAGACAAACGCTATGGCCAAAGTCCGAAATGACCAAGGCTGAAGAAAGCACCCAGAACTACACCGATCAGGGAGAGTAGAGATGACGACACTTCATAACAAGATTGACTTTGCGGTGGTAATCCATGTCAAACGGGCCAATCCGAATGGTGACCCGCTTAACGGAAATCGCCCCCGCACCGACTACGATAACTACGGGGAAATGACGGATGTTTGCCTCAAGCGCAAAATCCGGGATCGATTGCTGGAACGATGGGTTGCCGACGGCAAGAACGAGGATGACGGGAACATGATCTTCGTCCAATCGGATGATCGAAAGGCCGATGAGTATAAGAGCCTGAAGACAAGAGCCGAAGCCATTTTGGGCAGCAAGTTGGGTTCCAGCGAAACCGCCAAACTGGCTTGTGAGACGTGGATTGATGTGCGCGCATTCGGTCAATTGTTTGCGCTGAAAGGCAAACAGAAGGCCAAGAAGGGCGAAAGAAACGATGGCGAGGGTGATACCGGAATCTCCATTGGCATTCGCGGCCCGGTCACCGTGCAATCCGCGTTCAGCGTGGCGCCGGTTGACGTCACCAGCAACCAGATAACCAAGAGCGTGAGCGGCGAAGACACCAAAGACGGCAAGAGAAGTTCCGACACGATGGGTATGAAACACCGCGTGGATCATGGAGTCTACGTTTTCTACGGCAGCATGAACCCGCAACTCGCTGAGAGGACAGGTTTCAACGAGGCAGATGCCGAGGCGATCAAACGAGTGCTGCCTAAACTGTTCGAAAACGACGAATCTAGTGCAAGGCCGGCCGGCAGCATGGAGGTGCTGAATGTGGTGTGGTGGCGGCACAATTGTAAGGCTGGACAGTATTCCTCTGCGAAAGTCCACCGCACATTAACTGTCCAGCCCGATGGCGGTCTCAAGTTCGATGGGCTCGTTGGACTAGATCCTGAAATCCTGGGAGGCTTTTAGTCGCGGAGGCATCGATCGAGACAATCGTAAGCGAAAGGTAATGCCGTAACGCGTCAAGTCGGCTAATCCATGGCCTTAGTTGAGACGGACGATCCCATCATGATCTCCGCGCTGGAGCACTACAGCTATTGTCCCCGTCAATGCGCACTCATCCACATCGAGCAGGCTTTCGACGACAACATTTACACCATGCGGGGTCATGCGGTGCACCGCCAAGTGGATGAACCGGGTTGGGAGGCTCAGCCAGGCGCCCGCGCGGAGCGGGCACTACCCGTATGGTCCGACCGGCTGGGATTGATCGGCAAATGCGACGTCGTCGAATTCCGCACCGATGGATCCGTGTATCCAGTCGAATACAAGCACGGTGGAAAACGCGTCAAGCTGCACGACGATCTGCAGCTTTGCGCGCAGGCACTGTGCCTGGAGGAGATGACCGGCAAGCGAATCGACCGCGGTGCAATCTATCATCACAGCTCGCGACGCCGTCGCGAAGTCGCGATCACGGAGGAACTGCGAAGATCGGTTGAGGAAACGATCGCGGCAATTCGTGCCATGATCGCCGCGGGTCACTTGCCGCCACCAGTGAATGACAGGCGCTGCAACGAGTGCTCGCTGAAGGATGCTTGTCAGCCCGAGGCGACCGCAGCGGTCGGCGCGCTTCATGATCTCCGCGCGGGACTGTTCAAACCAGATTGACTGAGATGCGGCTTCCCAATTCCGAACGGGCGGTCGTTGACATCTCAAAGTTGCGGGACTACTGTCTTGATGCCACCCATCCGCGTGGGCGGCACAAGGCGCGGGCATTCGCTGGGGCCCTTAACCTGACCGCGGCGGATGCGGGTGATTTACGGGATGCGATTTTGGCGGGCGTGCAGCTCGCCGGCGCTGTCGAAACCGGTGCGGACGAATATGGAAGAAGGTTCACGGCGGATATTGCGGTGTCGCGTCGTGGGCGATCGGCAGGCGTCCGCACGGCATGGATCATTCGTCGCGGGGAGGATTTCCCGAGGCTGACGAGCTGTTATGTCGTGTGAAGGTGGTGTTGAAATGGATATCTCTATCAAGCTCCTGGATGTCGTGGCCCTTGCCGAGGACTTGCCCGAGAAGAAGCTTCTGCGCGGACAGGTCGGGACGGTCGTGGAGGTCCTCGCCCCGGACGTGTTCGAGGTAGAGTTCTGCGACGACGAGGGTCGCACCTACATGTCCACCGCGTTGAAGGCGTCTCAACTGATTGTCCTGCACTATCGGCCTCAGATCGCTGCTTAATGCAGCAGATCCTCAACACCCTCTACGTGATGACGCCGAATGCCTACGTGCATTTGGAAAACGACACGCTGCGGGTCGATGTGGAACACGAGAAGCGGATACAGGTGCCGCTGCACCATCTCGGCTCGGTCGTGTGCTTCGGCAACATCATGGTGTCCCCCGCGCTCATGCATCGGCTGGCCGACGACGGCAAGAGCCTGGTTCTGCTCGATGGCAATGGCCGCTTCAAGGCGCGGGTCGAAGGGCCGGTGTCCGGAAACATCCTGCTCCGGCGGGCGCATCACGCTCGCGCGGGAGAGCCGGTCTTCGCACTGGAGATCGCCAAGGCCTGCGTGGCCGGGAAGGTGCGTAACTGCCGCCAGGTGCTGCTGCGCGGGGCGCGGGAGAGTGCGGAGCCGGCCGCGAGGGAGGCGCTATCGGCGGCGGCTGAAGAACTCGGGCAGTCCCTACAGCGCCTGGAACGCGCTCCCGATCTCGATGCGCTGCGCGGTTTCGAAGGCGACGCGGCAAAGCGCTATTTCGAGTGTTTGCCGGTCATAGTGCGGGCGGATCAGCGCGGGGCGTTCGCAATGTCGGGGCGCACGCGGCGCCCGCCGCTTGATCGGTTCAATGCGGTGCTGTCGTTTCTGTATTCGATGCTGATGAACGACTGCCGTTCGGCCGCGGAAAGCGTCGGCCTCGATCCGCAACTGGGATTTCTGCACGCAGTGAGGCCGGGGCGCGCGGCGCTCGCGCTCGATCTGATGGAGGAATTTCGCCCCGTGCTGACAGACCGCCTGGCGCTGACGCTCGTGAACCGAAAGCAGGTTGTGCCGGAGGACTTCATCGTGCGGCCTGGCGGCGCGGTCACGCTCGAGGAGGGGGCGCGCAAGCTGGTGGTGTCCGCCTATCAGGAGCGCAAGCAGGAAACGCTCACGCATCCGCTGCTTGAGTCCAACGTTGCGATCGGGCTCCTGCCCATGCTTCAGGCGCGGTTCCTTGCGCGCGCGATCCGTGGCGAGATCGAAGGGTATGTACCATTCCTGATGCGCTGAGGGCAGCATGCTGATCATCGTGACCTACGACGTATCGACCGAAACGCGAGCGGGCCGGAGGCGATTGCGGCGCGTCGCTAAAGTCTGCGAGGGCATCGGACAGCGGGTACAGAAATCGGTTTTCGAGTGCCAGGTGAACGAAATGCAGAACGAAGAGCTCGAAAGAAGATTGCTGGCCGAAATAGACGAGAAGGAGGATAGCCTGCGGCTCTATCGTCTGACCGAACCGGCGGATATCCATATCAAGCAGTTCGGGAATTTCCGGTCGGTAGACTTCGAGGGTCCGCTGGTGGTGTGATGCGCGGAGTTACAGTGAAGGTAATTCGCCCTGGGGTTCGCGCGAGTCCTAACGCATTGTGCTGGCTGATCATTCCGGACCGCACGGCGCGTGAGGTCGACGCGTTCGGGGGCGGTCGCGGGCGGTTCGCGGAAGATTTCGCTTTCGCTCAGACGAATCAAGAAGTTACTGCGTGAGCGTTGCGCCCGCCGCGTGCAGCGGGCGAGGATTGAAACGCGAGCGAGCCGCGGTAGAGCGCGTCCAGCTCGAGTTGCGCCCGCCGCGTGCAGCGGGCGAGGATTGAAACATCCTCGAGGAGGCCGCGCATGGATAACAGCCGGTGTTGCGCCCGCCGCGTGCAGCGGGCGAGGATTGAAACACGTATCGTCCGATGTGCTTCGGGCTGGCATGGTGGTTGCGCCCGCCGCGTGCAGCGGGCGAGGATTGAAACATGATGTCCTCGTGTTGTGGGGTTGCGGTGGCCGGGTTGCGCCCGCCGCGTGCAGCGGGCGAGGATTGAAACAGCTCGCTGGCGACGCAATGCATGCAGACGTGTGGTTGCGCCCGCCGCGTGCAGCGGGCGAGGATTGAAACACGGTATGGCCTCCAGGCGTCGCAGTTCGGCGAGGTTGCGCCCGCCGCGTGCAGCGGGCGAGGATTGAAACACGATGGCGCGCTCACAGGCGAGTGCCCGCAGCGGTTGCGCCCGCCGCGTGCAGCGGGCGAGGATTGAAACAGGCAGTCCTTGAGCCACGCGCCCGCCTGATCCGGTTGCGCCCGCCGCGTGCAGCGGGCGAGGATTGAAACGCGCTGACATCCTTGTCGTAGGTGCCGAGCAGGTGGTTGCGCCCGCCGCGTGCAGCGGGCGAGGATTGAAACGCGCCGACATCCTTGTCGTAGGTGCCGAGCAGGTGTTGCGCCCGCCGCGTGCAGCGGGCGAGGATTGAAACGGTTTAGCCTTCCATCGCCAGCGACAAAGCCAAGGTTGCGCCCGCCGCGTGCAGCGGGCGAGGATTGAAACGCATGAATCGCCTGATGCACAGTGTCCATGCCGGGTTGCGCCCGCCGCGTGCAGCGGGCGAGGATTGAAACACGAGCGTGCCATGCAGGCCCTGCGCGCTCGAATGTTGCGCCCGCCGCGTGCAGCGGGCGAGGATTGAAACGAGATCTTCCGCAAGGTGCGCGACCGGCTGCAGAAGTTGCGCCCGCCGCGTGCAGCGGGCGAGGATTGAAACATCGCATTGGGCAAGCGGCTGTGAAATCCAGCGTCGTTGCGCCCGCCGCGTGCAGCGGGCGAGGATTGAAACAAGCCCGTGTGCCCGCATTTTTCGCACGGCATCGGGTTGCGCCCGCCGCGTGCAGCGGGCGAGGATTGAAACGCCAGACCCGCGCGCACCAGCACCGCGTCCCACGTTGCGCCCGCCGCGTGCAGCGGGCGAGGATTGAAACCTCGCCCGCGCCGGCTACCTGCAGATCGTTCGCGGTTGCGCCCGCCGCGTGCAGCGGGCGAGGATTGAAACCTCGCCCGCGCCGGCTACCTGCAGATCGTTCCCGGTTGCGCCCGCCGCGTGCAGCGGGCGAGGATTGAAACGCTGCCCGACGGCGCCGAAGATGTCCGAGCCGAAGTTGCGCCCGCCGCGTGCAGCGGGCGAGGATTGAAACATGCGGTGGGTGCTGCTGCTCGGCCTGTACAACGGTTGCGCCCGCCGCGTGCAGCGGGCGAGGATTGAAACCGATACCCGACTTTGATACCGTGCATGACCTGGGGTTGCGCCCGCCGCGTGCAGCGGGCGAGGATTGAAACCCTACTTCGACGACGAGGTGGCCGCCGTCAAGGCGTTGCGCCCGCCGCGTGCAGCGGGCGAGGATTGAAACGAGTATTCGCGGCTGTACCCGCGCTGGATCATCGGGTTGCGCCCGCCGCGTGCAGCGGGCGAGGATTGAAACCATTGAAGCGGCCGCTTCCTCTCTCGTCGGGCGCTGTTGCGCCCGCCGCGTGCAGCGGGCGAGGATTGAAACCTCATGTTCCCGCACGACATCCTGCACGCCATCGTGTTGCGCCCGCCGCGTGCAGCGGGCGAGGATTGAAACGTGGCGTAGTCCGTCTCGATGCCGAGCACCACGAAGTTGCGCCCGCCGCGTGCAGCGGGCGAGGATTGAAACTTGTAGAGCTTGCGGTTGCCGGCGGCGTCCTTCGTGGTTGCGCCCGCCGCGTGCAGCGGGCGAGGATTGAAACTCGTACCTCAACACGCGGATGCCGTGACGTCTGGTTGCGCCCGCCGCGTGCAGCGGGCGAGGATTGAAACAGCGTGTCGCGCAGCATGTCGGTCAGGTCGCGTATGGTTGCGCCCGCCGCGTGCAGCGGGCGAGGATTGAAACACCAATGCGGCGCGCACATCTGCGAGCACAGCCGGATGTTGCGCCCGCCGCGTGCAGCGGGCGAGGATTGAAACAAGCTAGGGCCGGCGCGCTCTGGACAGACACCGCGTTGCGCCCGCCGCGTGCAGCGGGCGAGGATTGAAACTGCTTTGTCACGGCTACCTGCTCACCAAATTCACGTTGCGCCCGCCGCGTGCAGCGGGCGAGGATTGAAACTTCCACGCCCCCCAATGGCGCCGCAGGTTGGCCAGTTGCGCCCGCCGCGTGCAGCGGGCGAGGATTGAAACATCGAGCTGCTGCCGCACATCAAGGGCGACTGGGGTTGCGCCCGCCGCGTGCAGCGGGCGAGGATTGAAACATCGCGAACATCTGCTCGGGCTTGGGCGCACCGCCGTTGCGCCCGCCGCGTGCAGCGGGCGAGGATTGAAACAAGGTGAGCGGCAAGATCAACGGCCTGCTTTCCTGGTTGCGCCCGCCGCGTGCAGCGGGCGAGGATTGAAACAGCGACACGCCCTCGAGCGGCATGAAGGCGATCACGTTGCGCCCGCCGCGTGCAGCGGGCGAGGATTGAAACATTGCCGCGTCGAGCTGCGCGAGCGAGCCGCCCAGGTTGCGCCCGCCGCGTGCAGCGGGCGAGGATTGAAACATGTTTTCTCCTCGCGGGTGGGGGTGGGGGTGGGGGTTGCGCCCGCCGCGTGCAGCGGGCGAGGATTGAAACCCGTTCGAGCTGAAGTCGATCGCTGCGGACGGAAGTTGCGCCCGCCGCGTGCAGCGGGCGAGGATTGAAACCGGGTATGTACGCAAGCGTCGGGATGCTCGCTTATGTTGCGCCCGCCGCGTGCAGCGGGCGAGGATTGAAACCGCTCCACGTGTTTGTCAGAATCGAGACGCCGTTGTTGCGCCCGCCGCGTGCAGCGGGCGAGGATTGAAACACCGCTGGCGTGACGGCAACGTGATCGGCACCGAGTTGCGCCCGCCGCGTGCAGCGGGCGAGGATTGAAACGTTCGCGCAACGGGCGAATTCAAGCGGGTCTCCGGGTTGCGCCCGCCGCGTGCAGCGGGCGAGGATTGAAACATCTACAGTTGGGACGCACAATGATCCGGGTCGTCGTTGCGCCCGCCGCGTGCAGCGGGCGAGGATTGAAACTTGCTCGGGTAGAACTTGCCCGCAGTGTTGTCCGGTTGCGCCCGCCGCGTGCAGCGGGCGAGGATTGAAACGTTGAACGTTGTTTTCACCGCCTTCCTTTCGCTGGTTGCGCCCGCCGCGTGCAGCGGGCGAGGATTGAAACAGCTTCTCGGGCTGGGCGTAACAGGTGATCAAACGGTTGCGCCCGCCGCGTGCAGCGGGCGAGGATTGAAACATCATCCGATCCCAGCCCACCAGGACGCGATCGACGTTGCGCCCGCCGCGTGCAGCGGGCGAGGATTGAAACGACGTGTCGCTCCAGGTGATGCCCGGCGAGGCGCCGGTTGCGCCCGCCGCGTGCAGCGGGCGAGGATTGAAACCGCCATTATGATTGTCACTAGCGCCGCCGCCGGTTGCGCCCGCCGCGTGCAGCGGGCGAGGATTGAAACGTGTGCCCCGCGATGCAGATCCAGCCCGCCGCGTGGTTGCGCCCGCCGCGTGCAGCGGGCGAGGATTGAAACCCGGACAGCTATGTCATCAATCCGCTGATCGGCGGTTGCGCCCGCCGCGTGCAGCGGGCGAGGATTGAAACCAGGTAATCACCTTCGGTACGACGCTCGCCACCGCGTTGCGCCCGCCGCGTGCAGCGGGCGAGGATTGAAACGAGCATCGGCACCGCGGCAAGCCGGAACACGTATGTTGCGCCCGCCGCGTGCAGCGGGCGAGGATTGAAACCTTCTGCAACGCGGCGAGTTCCGGGACCAACTGTGTTGCGCCCGCCGCGTGCAGCGGGCGAGGATTGAAACGCGGCCATTGCGTGGCCTCGCCGGCCGGAAGCGCAGTTGCGCCCGCCGCGTGCAGCGGGCGAGGATTGAAACGCACCGACCACGAAAAGCACGCGTACTGGCGCCAGTTGCGCCCGCCGCGTGCAGCGGGCGAGGATTGAAACACGCTTGGAACTGGCCTTCCGCCACTTGTATTTCGTTGCGCCCGCCGCGTGCAGCGGGCGAGGATTGAAACACCAACTCCGAGAATCCGGCCTCCCAGGCCGAAGGGAGTTGCGCCCGCCGCGTGCAGCGGGCGAGGATTGAAACTGCTCGGAGAGCTTGGGCTCGGTCAACTGCACACGTTGCGCCCGCCGCGTGCAGCGGGCGAGGATTGAAACCTCGACTATGGGAAGACGATGCGCAGCGTGCCGTCGTTGCGCCCGCCGCGTGCAGCGGGCGAGGATTGAAACATCGTCGACAACAATCAGAGCGGCATGCTCGTGAGTGTTGCGCCCGCCGCGTGCAGCGGGCGAGGATTGAAACTCCAGCACAGCTTCGTGCAGGAGTGCGTTCAGGAGGTTGCGCCCGCCGCGTGCAGCGGGCGAGGATTGAAACTCGAACACGGTCGGCAACGTGCCGCCCGGATGGTGTTGCGCCCGCCGCGTGCAGCGGGCGAGGATTGAAACACTTGAGCGATAGATGGCCACCATCGACGAACTGGTTGCGCCCGCCGCGTGCAGCGGGCGAGGATTGAAACGCCTACCTGCACCAGGGCGAGCGCGTGAGCACCGGGTTGCGCCCGCCGCGTGCAGCGGGCGAGGATTGAAACAGAAGCACGGCTCCATGCGCTCCGACAGGCTCGCGTTGCGCCCGCCGCGTGCAGCGGGCGAGGATTGAAACGACCCGGACGACGTCGAGCTCATGCGCCAGCGGGGGTTGCGCCCGCCGCGTGCAGCGGGCGAGGATTGAAACGGCAAGGCCGATGTCTACCGCGCGACGCTGCTCGCGTTGCGCCCGCCGCGTGCAGCGGGCGAGGATTGAAACTCGATTGCCCAACGATTCACGACGATGGATTTCGAGTTGCGCCCGCCGCGTGCAGCGGGCGAGGATTGAAACAACACGGTCAGACGCTCCGGAGCGAATTTCACGGGTTGCGCCCGCCGCGTGCAGCGGGCGAGGATTGAAACACGATGGCATCGAGGACGGCCAGCGCCTCGTGCAGGTTGCGCCCGCCGCGTGCAGCGGGCGAGGATTGAAACGACACGACGCGGTCGCTCGGCACCATCAGCGTGAGTTGCGCCCGCCGCGTGCAGCGGGCGAGGATTGAAACGGTCTGCGGCAGGTACATCGAGTTGAGTACCCGCGTTGCGCCCGCCGCGTGCAGCGGGCGAGGATTGAAACCACCGTCGCTCAATCGGTAGTCGCACGCTAGCTCGTTGCGCCCGCCGCGTGCAGCGGGCGAGGATTGAAACGCGCCGTGGAATGGAGCGGAGGCGACTCCGACGCGTTGCGCCCGCCGCGTGCGGCGGGCGAGGATTGAAACACCATGCGCCGGAACTGGCTCTGCAGGAACACCGGGTTGCGCCGGCCGCGTGCGAAAATTGAAACACTACTGCGATGCTGACTGACATCAAGCTGAAGCTGTTGTGTCGGTCACGTTCTGCGGGCCGGGATTGAACCCGAACGTGTCGATCTGTGCCGGCACATGGAACGTAGAGGCAGAGTCGCTGCGTGCCATATTCGGCCGAGGTGATTCTCGAATCGTCGACCCATGAGCGCGAGATTGAGTGATACTTACGACTGACGGAGGTGCCATGGGCGTATTCTCAATTGAGCAACTGATCGAGAGTCCGGTCGCGCTGATCGCGGAAGCGGAAAGCGGACAGGTGGCGGTCGTCACCAAGGACGGGCGCCCTCTGTTCCTGGCTGTACCCTACGATGAACGTCTGGCGAAGGAAGAAGTGCACGTCGCGGTGGTTGTTCGCCTCTACGAAACCGAAGTCATCAGTCTCGGCAAGGCAGCAAGAATGGCCGGGCTTTCGCTCAGCGAGTTCATCGACCGGCTCGGGGCGCTGAATATTCCGGTAATACGATACCCGGCCGAGGATCTCAAGCGAGAGATCGCGGAGTTTGGCTGATACTGCGGTCGCGGATGCCGGTCCACTAATCGTCTCCTCGAACATCGGCTGCCAGAACCACCTCGCGGGCGGCGCGCAGGTGCCGGTAAAGCACTGGATCGTCGCGCTGGAGGAGCCGCTCTCCCGGGGGGACCCCGGGAAAAGTTGAACTTTCATGCGTGCAACACAAGGCGTAGACTGGCTCGGGACGATAATTGCGTGTCAAAAATGACAAATTACCCCGGTCGCCGCGCGACGGCTTGGCGTTGGTTTCCAGATGGCGGCGCCTAACGAGTATTGAATGACCCACTCCTGTCATTCCGAGTGGTCCACGCCCCGGCGGGGCCGGAAGCGCGCAAGAACTTTCCCAGCGAGAAAAATGCTTTGCGCCCTTTCAGGGGCCTTAATTCGTGCGTGCTGAATCAATGGCTTACATTTACGTTCTTGGGAGTGGGCGCATCAGATTGGCTGAACTACATTGGTACGAGGCGCACGGGCTCGGAAAGAAAGAAATCAAGCGGAAATGCTACCTGGACTGAGATCATGAAACGACACAAGACCAAATCGTCGCATTTCGCGGTGTGCATCAAGAACACGGGTTATCCAGCCGCTCTGGAGCTGCATAAGATTTACCGCGTCATTGCGGACGAAGACGCGGCCGAGGATGGGGACATCCGGGTGATTGATGAGAGTGGCGAAGACTATTTGTATCCCGCCGCCTGGTTTGTGGAAGTGAAACTTCCGCAGTCCGTACAAGAGTCTCTCCTTCACGCTGCGTAAGCCGCGCCGCATGACGTAACGCAGGCAATCCTCAATACCCTATCGCCGCTCCGTCGCTGCGCGGATCGGCGCCGCCGATGCGCGTGCCGGAGGCCGGGTCGATGGTGATGCCGTGCGCGTGGCCGGCGAGCTCCATCCAGTCCGGCCAGCGGTTCACGGTGTGGCCGCGGCGCGCGAGCTCCTCGATCGTCGATTCGGGGAAGCGCCCCTCGATGTTCAACTGGTCGCGCGGTTCGCCGAGCGCGAAGCGCCCCGAGAGCCAGCGCGGCATCTCGAGCACCTGCTGGATGTCGAGGCCGAAATCGATCAGGCCGACGTACGATTGCAGGTGGATCTGCGGCTGGCCGTCCGCGCCCATGCAGCCGAGCAACTGCCACAGCCGCCCGTCGCGCAGCGCGACGGAA
>Ga0209726_10003837_pt1 | contig 19887 bp, 20 predicted proteins | sample Subgrocontami54m_FD_187453 | JGI IMG/M metagenome (GOLD analysis project Ga0209726, IMG submission 187453) | Subsurface groundwater microbial communities from S. Glens Falls, New York, USA - GMW46 contaminated, 5.4 m (SPAdes) (version 3) | ecosystem: Environmental > Aquatic > Deep subsurface >... | reverse complement strand
CTCGCCACGCTCCAGCATGGCAAGCCGGGTCGCCGCCTCCGGCACCGAGACCATGGTCAGGCTCTTGGCGTGCACGGGCCGGTAATAGTGCTCGAAGGCCTCGAACTGGATCTTCACGCCCGCCTCGATCGAGGCCACCTTGTAGGGACCGGCGCCAATCGGCTTGCGCTTGAATCCGTCCGGGCCGACCTGCTGGTAATATTTCGCCGGCACGACCCAGCCGGCCCCGGTCACGTTGCCCGAGCCCAGCAGCAGCAGGAAATCCAGGAACGGCTCCTTGAAGCGGAAACGCACGGTGCGCTTGTCGACGATGTCGACGGCCTCGGTCTTGGCCTTGAAGGCCGAGGCGAGCGCGCCGCGATAGCTCTCGTAGCTGAACTTGACGTCCTCGGGGGTGACCGGCTCGCCGTTGTGGAACTTGATGCCCTCACGCAGCCAGAAGGTGGCGCTCTTGCCGTCCTTGGCAAACTCGTAGCGCTCGGCGAGGCAGGGATGATCGTAGAGCACGGTGCCGGAGTTCTTGATCAGCGCATCGTGCACCGCCATGAGGAAATTGTCGGGCGTTGCCGTGCCGTCATGCTCCTGCGGGTCGAGCCAGCGCGGCGCCATGGCCGTGTGCCAGGCGAGCGTCAGCCCCCCATTTGGGGCTGCCCTGGCTGGCGTGGCGCCGAGCGCGGGCAACTGCGTGAGCATGGCGGCACCGCCCGCCAGCATGTCCCTCCGCGTCAGCGCGATCGAACTAGCCGACCTCCGGCTGTCGTTTCCCATGGCGTCCTCCCTTTGCGACCCCGGTCGCTTGCTGGCTGGTTATTGTGACCCGTTGTTGGCCGGATGAGTGCGCAGGCGTGACGGCGCCTGCGCCAGAGCCCTAAGCGATCGGCCGGCAGGTCCAATCGGCTGGGTTTTCTTGCATCTTCTGCGATCAAGCCGGCACCTCGCCCTTGAGCATGAGCCGGTAGAGGTAGCGGCGCTCGCTCATGTCGTAGTCGGCGTTGGCCTGGTGCATGACGCTGCGATTGTCCCACATCACCCAGTCGCCGCAGCGCCATTTGTGGCGATACTCGTATTTCTTCTGGGTGGCGTGCCGCATCAGGTCGTCGATCAGCGCCAGCGCTTCGGCGTCCTCCATGCCGACGATCGATTCCATGCGTACGGGATTGAGAAACAGCGCCTTGCGGCCGTTCTCGGGATGCGTGCGCACCAGCGGATGGACGCCGGGTGGCGGCACGTCGCGGCGGCTTTCCTCGGTGAGGTGGCCGAGCGAGCGCGGGCTGTACTTGCTGAGATAGACGTGCACCGCCTTCAGCCCGTCGATCTTGCGCTTGGTGTCCTCGGGCAGGTCGTCATAGGCGTCGTGCATGTTGACGTATTGGGTATCGCCGCCGCGGGAGGGCAGCTCGACCGCGAACAGCATGGTGGCCTTGGGCGGGCGCGGGTGGTTGGAGTGGTCGGTGTGGAACGTCTCACCGGGGATGATGCGCTTGCCGTTCACGATCTCGTCGTTGGAGACGTAATACACGTCGGGGTGGCCGGGGACGTGGTGCTCCTTCTTGTCGTGCTGCTGGAGCTCGCCGAACACCTGCGCGGCGGCCTTGTACTGCTCGGGCGAGAAGTGCTGGTCGCGCATCACCAGCACGTGATGCTCGGCAAAGGCACGGCCGAGGCTGGCTTGGGCTTGCGTGTCGATCGGCCGGGTAAAGTCGAGGCCGATGACTTCGGCGCCGGTGTGATCTGTCAGGGGCGCGATGGTGAAAGACGCCATCGACCAATCCCTCCGCGCAGCATCTCCTCCGAGCACGCTATAGCCGGGCGACCCCAGGGGTCAATGGCCTCTGCAACCGCGCTCAGGCTCAATCGGCAACCAGCTCGAGCACTTTGGCTTCGCCGGGGCGCAGGTCGATCGAGCGATTGTAGCGCTTGTCCTTCGTCTCCGCCCGTACGACGTAGCGGCCGGCCTGCAGGGTCGCGGACGGCTCCGGCTGTCCCGTGGTCCAGATCGTGGCGCCGGCCTCGTCCCTGATGTCCCACGACACTTCCGTCAGGGGGCCGCTGCTGCCGACCAGCCGCAGTCGCAAGGTGGCGGCCTGATGCTCCAGGGTCAGCTTCTGCGTCTGCCCCGCCTTGACCTCGACCTCGCGCACGGCCCGCGCATTCATGGCGCCGTAGCGGCCTTCGACGCGATAGCGCCCACTGGGCAGCAGCAGCACCGGCGAGGGCCGGCTGGTGCTGATCACGTCCGGCGGCGACACATCGATGCGCTCGACCCGATAGGAGACGGGCTCGCTCGGCGTCTGGGCGCCGCCGACAGGCTTGGTCGCCAGCGCGAGACGGCCCACCGCCACCGACAGCGTGCGCTTCACCACGTCGCCGGGGCCGACCGCCAGGCTTTCGCGCGCCTCGATCAGGCCCAGCCGCGCGATCACGTAGTAGGTGCCGGGCGGGAGCACGAACTCCGCTTGCCGGCCGGCGGCGCGCGCCACCTCGCGTCTCCCCTTCGGCGCATCCGGGTCGTCCTCGGCGATGCTGAAGGTGAGGGCGTCGGCGGTCCCCGCGATGTCGCTGCCAACGGCGGAGAGCTGCAGGCGTGCGGCGTTGAGGGGAATATCGATGCGGCCCTGGCTTCCCGCCGGCACCACGACGGACCGCTCGACGCGCGCCAGCCCCAGCTCGACGCGCACGAGATAACGCCCTGCCGGCAGCAGCGCCACGCCCTCGCCGGTCTTGAACACGGCGAGCGGCGGACCAGCCTTCTTGGCGTCGCTGCCCTGACCGCCGTCGCTGATGGTGATGATGGCATCGCCGAACGGCGCGTTGGTCTTTTGCGCCAGGACCCGTACCCGCAAGGTGCCGGCATTCAAGGCGAGATTGACCACCGTCGGTCCTTTCGCCGCGACCGCCACGGTCTCGCTGACCGCGACCGGCCCGTCGCGCGCCTCCACCACATAGCGGCCCGGCGCCAGCGGCACGTGCGGATAGGGCGCCCGGTGGGCGAAGAGGACCGCGCCCGGCTGCCCCTCGGGGGAGACGGTCCAGTTGAGCGGCAGATCGACCGGCTCGCCCTTCGCAGCGAGCACGGCGCGCAGATAGAGGCCGGGCGGCGCATCGGCCGGCGGGGTTGGCGGCGCGGCGCCTTTTGCCACGGGGGCCGAGGGTGCCTGAGGTTGCGCGGACGGGCCCGGGGCAGGTCTCGTGGCATCGTTGCCGGCGAGCCGCAGCGCCTCGCCGACGGCTGCGCTCGCCTGCTCGAGATTTTGCACATTGAAAAGGCGCCCGCCGGTCATCTGCGGCAGACAGGCCATCTTCGTCGCGTCATCGGGCTTCAACCCGAGGCCGACCACATAGGCCGTAATCCTCGCCCGGCGCAGCTCCTCGGCGACCACGCATACCTGCTGCTGACAGTTGTCGGCATCGTCATGGATGAGGAGCAGGCTGCGCTTGCCGCGCAGAGGGGCGAGCGGCTTGGCGGCTTCGCGCAGGGCGTGCACCAGCGGCCCCCGCCCTTTCGGGTTCACTCTCTCCATCTGCTCCTGGAAGCGCTGCGCATCCAGCGGCTCGGGCGGGCGGATCAGCTCCACGTCGACGCAGTCCCCGCGCCGGTGCCCGAAGGCGGCAAGCCCCACCCGGGTTTGCGGCGCGAGCTTGGGCAGCGCGCGCCGCACGGCCTCGCGCGCCAGGTTGATCTTGCTGCCCCTGGTGCCCTCGATGTTGTTCCACATCGAGCTCGAGCCATCGATGACGATGGTCACGGCCGCGGGCTCGTCGGCCGGCGCGGCCATCGCTCCGAGAGCCGCAAGCAGCCCGGCCAGGGCCAGCGTCCGCCCGCGGGCGCGGTTCGAATTCCACATGCCTGATGCCCACCGTTCCATGACGGAAACAAGCCATGCCCATTGTACTCGCGGACAAGTTGGGTTAGCGAGGACTTTGGTTTGGCGGGACTTTTGGTGCGGCAACCCCGAGTGCACCCATGGGCCAGGAAACTCTCGATCTGCTGTTGCAGCGCCGGTCCGCCAAGGCCGCGATGCTGGGCGAGCCCGGGCCCAGCCCGTCGCAGCTCGAGACCATATTGGCGGCGGCCTCCCGCGTACCGGACCACAAGAAGCTGGAGCCGTGGCGGTTCATCGTCTTCGAGGGCGAGGCGCGAGCAACCTTCGGTCGGGTGCTGCTGAAAGCCTGTCTGGCCGAGGAGAAGGAGACGCCGTCGGCCGCGCGGCTCGAGACCGAGCGCACGCGCCTGTTGCGGGCGCCGACCGTGGTGGCCGTGATCTCGTGCGTGAGGCCAAATCCCGCGGCGCCGGAATGGGAGCAGATCCTGTCCTGCGGGGCGGCATGCTTCAATATGTGCCTTGCCGCCAACGCGCTGGGCTTCGGCACCTGCTGGATCACCGAGTGGTACTCCTATAGTCCGGGGGTCCGAGCCGGCCTGGGGCTCGCCGCCAACGAGCGCATGGCAGGCTTCGTCTACATCGGCACGGCCAGGGAGCGGCAGCCCGATCGCGAGCGGCCGCAGCTCAGCCGCATCGTGTCCCGCTGGAACGGTTGAGACAGGCAATCAGGCCAAGGAGGCATCTGGTGTTCTACGAGACGATCGCCAACAAGCATGGGCTCAAGCACGATCCCTTCAAGGCGCTGGTGGCGCCGCGTCCGATCGGCTGGATCTCGACCGTCAGCAAGAGCGGCATTTGCAACATCGCCCCCTACAGCTTCTTCAATGCGGTGGGCGAGAAGCCGCACTACGTGATGTTCTCCTCCTCCGGCCGCAAGGACTCGCTCCTCAATATCGAGGCGACGGGCGAGTTCGTGTGCTCGCTCGCCACCTGGGACCTGCGCTACAACCAGAACATGACCTCGGCGGCGGTGCCGCACGGCGTCGACGAGTTCCCGATCGGCGACCTGACCGCCGCGCCGTGCCGTCTGGTCAAGCCGCCGCGCGTCAAGGAAAGCCCCGCGGCGCTCGAATGCAAGCACTGGCAGACGGTGGCCCTGCCGCCGCTCGAGCCCGGCGGCGAGACCCGGAACTGGGTGGTGTTCGGCCAGGTCATCGGCGTCTACATCGACGACCGCTTCGTCAAGGACGGCATGGTCGACACCGGCGCCATGCGCCCGATCGCGCGCATGGGCTACATGGACTACGCGGTGGTGACGCCGGAGACGATGTTTTCAATCGAGCGCCCCTCGGTCGAGGAGGCGATGGCGAAGGTCCGGGTGCGGGCGGCCGAGTAGCGGTTGCGGGACGGCCGCCGCCAGTTGCGACCATTTCCGCTTGTCCCCCACGTGCTGCCGGCATGGTGTTATGCGCGCCACGGTGAAAGTGTGCCCAAAACAGCCGTCTCGTCCTGAAATTGATCCGTAAGCGGGTGGCGGGGGCGCACTGCAAATTTGATAGGCCTCCTGGATCACGGCCGTCAGCGCCTTCTCGCTTGCGTCCGGGCTTCTGGAAGGCTGGGAAGTACGAGCGTAGAGGTGCGCCTTCAATCCGAGACTGCCCAGTTCTCAACGTCGGCCGTCGAATAAGTCTACCGCGTCAACCCTGGGGCACGGATGCAATCACCGGCAGCAGGGATTATGGATGTCCGCCCACGTTGTTTCGTGCGATGACCGCAGCACCGACTTCATTGCGCTCTGGACCTGCTGCAAGGGTCGAGAGCGGCAGATCGAGGACGTTCCGGCTGTCTGGGGGCAGAAAAGACTGCAAGATATTCACCGGCCCAATAATCGAGGGTGTGGAAACCAATCTCCCGGTAACCGACTGCCGCGAGTTCGCAGCGCAAGAGATTGGGCGCCATCCCATGCTGCGAAATTGGTCTGTTGAAATCGACAATACCGATCGGTGCGCCGGCCTTGAGCGCAGGCGCCAGATTGTACAGGAATGCATAGGGCTCAGCGATCTCGTGATACACATGCACGAGGATCGCAGCATCGAGGAGACCAACCGGTAACCGCGGATCGTGTGGTTCCCCCAAGGCGACCCTCACGTTGCGGACGTCGAGACGATCGACCCGTCTCGCAAGAAGCGCGAGATAGAGGGGGCTGACGTCTTGTGCGACGACAAGTCCGGAAGGACCAAGCAATCGCGCGAGGCGAACGGTGTGGTAGCCGCTGCCAGCACCGATGTCGCCGACCGTCATGCCAGGTCTGAGCCGCAGCAAGCGAGCCACTTGTCCGGCTTCGTCACGCTCATCGCGCCTCTCCTCCGTCGAGCTGCCCGGGCCCACAATCTCTGCCACCGGCCGCTCGGGGCGTGGAAAGGCTTCGGCGCGTACTCCGGGAGGAGCAAGATAGGGAAGAGCCCTCTCAGCTGCCGTGGCTGCAAGGCTCCCGAGAATGACAACCCCCGCGATCATGTTGCAGGCGATAGCGAGAGATATTCGGCCAGGCATTGGACTTCTCGCAATTGGCGCGAACCGGTCGGCCCTCTTCGGTAGCTTCAAAGAGCTGATGGGGTGAGCTAACGCTCAAAGCAATGAAAAGAGGGTTTACATCCCGACAATGTCACCAGCCGGACTGTTCAAAATGCAGGCCGGGCGCACGCTGCTGGCCGCCCCAGGAACCGAAGTGCCACGACGGGCCGTGTGCAGATGCAATAAAATGCGTTCACAGAAGTCTTACCTGGGCGTCACTCGATCACCTCATCTGCGCGCGCGAGCAGGGCGGCTGGCACTGTTAGGCCGAGCGCCTTGGCGGTCTTGAGGTTGATCACGAGCTCAAATTTGGTCGGCTGCTCGACGGGCAGGTCGGCCGGCTTCGCCCCGCGCAGGATCTTGTCGACAAAGTCGGCGGCGCGCCGGAACAGGTCCGGGAAGTTCGGTCCATATGACATCAGACCTCCCGCTTCGACAAGCTCTCGAAAACCGTACATTGTCGGTACCCGCGCGGCCAGCGCCAAGGTGTTAATGCGAATTCGGTTGGTGTTTACGAGCGGGTCGCCACAGACATAAAGCGCGTCCGCACGGCCCTTGAGCGCCTCGAAGGCGGGCGCGATATCTTCGGCGCGCCGGATTTCGAGTGTCGAGACTTCGAGGCCGAGGGTGCGGGCCGTCGCTCGAGCCTCGCGCATGTCCTGCACCGAGTTTGGGCTGCTGATATTGGCCATGATGGCCAAGCGGCGGAGACCGGGGATCGTCTCGCGCAAGAGTTCGAGGCGCTTGCCAGCAAGATCGGGCTGCTGGATTGATAGGCCAGTGACGTTGCCGCCCGGTCGCGCAAGACTGGCGACCAGGCCGGTGCCAACCGGGTCCCCCGCCGCCGCGAAGACAATTGGGATGACCGATGTCGCCTGCTTGGCCGCGAAGGCTGCTTCGTTTCCCGCCGTGACAATGACATTGACCTTGAGCTGGACGAACTCGGCCGCGATCTCGGTGTAGCGGTCGCTGCGTCCCTCGGCCCAGCGATACTCGATTGAAACGGTGCGACCCTCGATCCAAGCCAGTTCGCGCAGCCGCTGCAAGAGAGCGGCAGTCCATTGGGTCTGGGCCGACGCCGCGTTCGCGCCCAAGAACCCGATGAGCGGCATCTTCGGCTGCTGCGCGCGCGCCGCGAGCGGCCAGGCGGCTGCCGCACCGCCAATCACTTTCATGAAATCACGGCGCCTCATTCTGTCCCCCAACGGAAGCCCGAGACCACACCAAATGCATGTTCAACGCATGCCCGTACCGCCATGTCATTCGGCGTTGAAAACAGGTTAGCGCACGAGAGCTTCAATGTCTCAAAAGGGTGAACTTCCCACGTGCGGCCGATCAAGCCGACGCGACAGGTCGGCCCCCAAGTCCGGAAATTTGCAGCAGGCATGCGTTCGCGGTGCGTTCCGTTTCAGCGAGTCAATGAGCAGTTCCAGTCGTGGCCCCGAGGTGAGCCGCGCACGCGCGCGCCGATGCCAGCGAACATGGCCGAACCAAGACGGAAATGCCGATCAATCCGCCGCCAGCTGCCGGAGCCGGGACCTAGCGCAAGCCCTGCCTTTGCTGTAAGTCACAGCCCTGACCGACCCATGCCTACTCGGTCGACATTTGTAGAGGCGTAGGCAAACGGAGGAATGCATGCTCAGATCGGCACTCATCGGCGTTGTGGCACTCGGCGTGGTCGCCGGCGCTGCGCTGGCCCAAGGCAAGATGGACTGCGGCAAGGCATATAAGGGCTTCTGGGACAAGATCGAGCGCGAGAAGTATGCCAAGATCACCCCTGAGCAGCTGGCCGGCGTAAGCCGCATGGCGCTGCGCGCCTATGACGCCTGCCAGGCTGGCGACGAGCAGGACGCCAAGGCCCTGTTCGAGAAGCTCGAGCGGATGAAGTTCTAGGCCATCCGTTCACTTTGCAGTGATTCAGCGCTGTGGCGTGGGCTTCCCGCGAGGGCCGAGCCCATGCCCGGCTATTTTATTGCTTGGATTAGCCTTATCTGCCGGCGAGGCTCGGGAGCGGCGGGTGTTCTGCCGCGGCGCATGCGCGGAGATGTGGTCATCATGAACGCACGTACCAGGTACGCACGCAGCATCGGCGCGGCGACGCTCATCGGCTGCAGCGTCTGGCTGGCGGCCGGGCCGGCGCTGGCCCAGACACTGGCTCAGACCCAGGCCAAGACCGATCAGGAGAGCGTCGAGCTGATCATGTCGCCGCCCGAGGGAACGCCGCCCTCGCGCGGCACCGTTCGCGGCTTCTTCAGTGCCATCAAGCAGCGCATCGCCAGCATCACCGGCAAGGTCTTGCCGCTGACGCGCTGCGAGAAGTGGTCCGTGCGCAAGAAGGACCTCGAGGCCGTCAAGAAAGCGGCGGCCAAGCGCGGCGTGGTCGTAACCGAGCTCGGCACGGATTGGAACCACGTCTTCGGCGCTGCTCCGGCCGACATGCCTCTCAGCGACAAGCAAAGATCGATGATCGGCCTCGTCAGGGCCTCCAAGGCGACAGCCGGGGTCAAGATCATGGCCGGGCCGCCGCCGGCCAAGCTGGAGTACGCGCTGACCAAGGATGCGGATGCCAAGCCGGGCTCCAAGGAGGCCGCCAAGATCACCGTCGCCCTCAGCGACAACACGCTGCTCACCATCGTGCGCACCAGCGTCGAGATCAAATCCGACATGTGCATCTGGCACGGCGTGACCGAGCAGACCGGCTCGCAGGTGACCCTCATGTGGTGGCCGAACGGCACCATGACCGGCACCGTTCAGTTCGTAGACGGCCGCTTCTTCTCGATCCGGCACCTCGGCGGTCGGCTCTATGCCATGGTCGAGATGCGCGGGGACCGCATGCCCCAGGAGCACGCGCCGATGCCGGCGCGCCTGCGCTCCAACGACCCCAATGCGCGCGACGATCCCCTGGTGCAACAGGGCGACGCGAGCTTGTTGCGGCCCGTCACGGTCGGCATGCGTCCGCCCACGGCGCAACGCCCTGGCACCGAAAAGAAGAAGCAGCAGTCCGGGCCGCCTTCGACCCAGAAGCCGGCCGACGTCGTCATCGACGTGATCGTCGCCTACACCGCGAAGGCGGCGAGCAACTACACCGACGTCAAGCGCGAGCTCGTCGACCTCTCCATCGAGGAGGCCAACGAGTCCTTCCGGCAGAGCGGCGTCGGCCAAGTCAAGCTGCGGCTGGTGCACGCCTATCAGACCGACTACGTCGAGGAAGGCGCGCACTTCGACCACGTCTGGCGTTTTGCCGACAAGGGCGACGGCTACATGGAGGAGATCCACCCCCTGCGCGACAAGTACAAGGCCGACGTGGCGCTGCTGATCGTCGACGATCCGAGCGGCTGTGGTCTGGCGACCCGCGTCTTTGCCGATGCCGACGATGCCTTTGCCGTCGTGCACCACGAGTGCGCGGCCTCGACCTACAGCTTGGCGCACGAGATCGGCCACCTGATCGGGGCGCGCCACGACCTGTCCATGGACAAGATCATGACGCCCTTCCCTTACGGCCACGGCTACGTCAGCGGCACCAGGTGGCGCGACATCATGAGCTACAAGGAGAGTTGCGGCGGCTGCCCGCGCCTGCCCGTGTGGTCGAGCCCGAAGGTGCTGGTGAAGGGCGAGCCGGCCGGCACGCCGGACATCGACAACGCCCGCGTCATCGCCGAGCAGGCGGCCCGCGTCGCTGCCTTCAGGTGATGGCCTGCCCTCACCAGCGCCCCTTCCAGCGGTTCCACGCGTAGAGCGCGTCGGCAAAGCGGTCATAGCCGAAGCAGGTGACCTGGCGCACCACGGGCCAGCCCAGCACCCGTCCGAGCCAGGCATCGCCCGGCGTGCGGCGCCAAATCTCGATCGCACAGTCGGCCCCGACGTGGAGCCGGCCCTGCGCGTCGACCGCATGCAGGCGCCTGCGCACGTCCTCGACGCCGGCGCCGAAGCGGGCCAGCGCCTCCGGCTCCAGATTGATGTCGCGGAACTCGATGGCGCCGGCGCACGCCGCGCGGAGCAGGCGGCTTCGCTGCCAGTTGATGCCCGCGGTGCAGACCGGGCATTTGGTGTTGTACCAGACCGTGAGCATGGCTGCGGCGCCGTTGCGGCCTAACGCACCAACGCATAGTAGCGGTCGATCGTCCCCGGCTCCAACTTGCCTCGCGCCTGCAGAATGAGAATGCAGCGCGCCGCCAGGTCCGGAGAGTTGAACATGTGGTGGGCCATCAGCGCCAGCTTGGCGATCTGCTCCGAGGTCATGGTGGCGGGGTGGATCAGGTCCCTGATGTAGACGATGTCGCCTTCCAGCAGCTGATGGAACGGCAGGCGCGGGTCGTTGTTGCGCATGGTGGGCGCGATCGACCACGGCTTCACCTGGCGGAACCGGTGCGGAATGAAGCCGTGCTGGCGCAACTCGATGTCGATCGCGGCAAAGGTGGGCTGGTTCTTGTAGAGGGTGATGAACGACACTTCGGTCTGGATCGCCACGCAATCGGCGAGCTTGCTCCAGCCGTTGCGCAGCACCATGAGCTCCGTGCCCTGGATGTCCATCTTGAGGAAATCGATCTGCGGCACCCCCCACAGGTCGTCGAGCCGGCTGGTCGCAATCTGCTCGGTGCGCTCCACCGCCCCGATCTTCGCGAACAGGTTGAAGAAGGCGAGCGCCTCGGGGTCCGGCTCGAGCAGCGAGGTCATGCCGGAGCCCTCGTGGCAGATGTGGAGCGTGTGATAGCGGCCGTCTGCCACGGCGCAGGCAATCACCTCGGCCGCCTCGCCCCAATGCGCGCGCAGCTTGTCGGTGTGGCGCGGGTCGGCGTCGATGGCGAACAGCCGGGCCAGGTTCAAATCCATCAGCGGCTGATAGGGCGGGGTCTCGCCGAAGAACGCCGCGCCCACATCCGCGATGACGAGCGACCGCGGGGCGGCGTCCAGCAGTTGCGCCACGGATGGTTCAGTCATTCACGCCGCCCTCCCTCATGCTTAGATACGCCGTCTCGATGGCGCGGCAAAGGCGCTGCCCTCCGAGGCCGGTCCGGCGATTGATCTGCGTCAACGCACCTTCCGTCGTCGCCGCTACGCTCATGGTCGATCTTGGATTGGAGGGCGTCATGTGGAGCGAGTATTGGCCGATGCCCGGGATGTTCTTCGGGCCCGCGATCATGATCGTGTTCGTGATCGCCTGCATCGTGGTGATGTCTTCCATGATGCGCGGCGGCATGCACCAGCGCGATCGCCGGCGCGAGCCCCTCGACATTCTCAAGGACCGCTTTGCGCGCGGCGAGATCAACCAGGCGGAATACGAGGAGCGGCGTCGCCTGCTGCAGGCGTGAGCCCGGCTTCACTCTACCGGCGGCGCCTCGATGGTGTAGAGGTCGCCGGGCGTCACTACCAGCCCCAGCGCCATGCGCGCCGCCACCGCCAGCACCAGCACCGCGAGGCCCGCCCGCAGCTGCTCGGCCTTGAGCTTCTCGGCAAACCCCACCCCATACTGCGCGCCGACGACGCCGCCCAGGATCAGCGGCAGCGCCAGCACCGCGTCGACGCTGTGGTTCTGCATGGCCTGCAGCACCGTGGTGACGGAGGTCACGCACACGATCTGGAAGGTGGAGGTGCCGATCACCATGCGCGTCGGCATGCGCAGCAGGTAGATCATGGCCGGCACGATCAGGAAGCCGCCGCCGACACCCATGATGGCGGTGAGCCAGCCGACGAAGGCGCCGATCGCCACCGGGGGGATGGCGCTGGTGTAGAGCTTCGACTGGGGAAAGCGCAGCTTGAACGGCAGGCCCTGTATCCACGTGTGCTGGCCGGCCCGCCGCCTGGAGGCTCCCGCCTTGGCCGGCGCGGTCCTGAGCGTGCGCAGGCTCTCGATCAGCATCAGGGAGCCGACCACGCCGAGCAGGACCACGTAGGTGAGCGAGACGAAGGCGTCGAGCTGGCCCGCCTGCTTGAGGAGGTAGAGGATCTTGACGCCGCTGACGGCGCCGACGAGGCCGCCGCCGATCAGCAGATACCCCATCAGCAAATCGACGTTGCCGCGCCGCCAGTGGCCGACCGCGCTCGAGACGGAGGCGGCCGCGATCTGGCTGGCACCCGTGCCGACGGCGACGGCGGAAGGAACGCCGAGAAAGATCAGCAGCGGCGTCATGATGAAGCCGCCGCCGATGCCGAACATGCCCGACAGGAAGCCGATCGCCAGGCCGATCCCCAGCAGCAGCAAGCCATTGAGCGACAACTCGGCAATGGGAAGGTAGATCTGCATGGGCTTCGCTGACGCGTCCGGGTCCGGCGAGCAGGGATGCGCGGGCTCAACCTCGCCGGGGCCTGAGCATGGCACACCGGTGTGGCGTGAGCGCGATCTTGGCCGCCGGGGTGACCATAAACCGCAGTTGTGGGCATTGCTCAAGGGACACTTAAGTCACGCTGTGGGTTGCCGGGAGATGAATGCGGGCTGCGGCCCGGGGCGGCCCCGTGATGGGCCGCGGCGAAACGGGGGCATGCGGCATGTCGGGCGAAGGGGAATTGCGCGACAAGTTGCGCAAGATCGAGGCGCTGTTTGCGGGCGCCGGCACGGCCGGGGAGAAGGCGGCGGCCGGCGCTGCGGCCGAGCGCATCCGCGCCCGCCTCCAGCACACCGAGCGCCAGGAGCCGCCGATCGAGGTGCGCTTCAGCCTGTCCGATCCCTGGTCGCGCCAGCTGTTCATTGCGCTGTGCCGGCGCTACGGGCTCAGGCCCTACAGCTACCCGCGCATGAAGCGGCAGAGCATCGTCGTCAAGGTGCCCAAGTCGTTCATGGACGCGGTGCTGTGGCCGGAGTTCGTTGAGATCAACGCCGCGCTCACGAGCTACCTCGCCGACGTCACCGACAAGGTCATCCGCGAGGAGGTGTTCCAGGAGACCGCCGATGCCGACGAGATCGACGAGCCGCCCAAGCTCGGCTGATCTGTCACCTGTCATGCCGGCCGAGGGCGTCAGCCCGAGAGCCGGTACCCAGGGCCCTAGTTCAACAGCGCGTCCAGCGTGTGCTGCTCCCCGTGCACCCAGCCCGTGCCGATCGCCAACGTCGCCTTGCGGTTGAGAACGTCGCCGCGATACTGCGTGCGCGACTTCATGGCCCGCAGGTAGCTCGCCACGAACAGGGGCAGGCGCTCGTCCGCGACCTTGTCGCGCCACTGGGTGGCGTTGCGGCGGCTGTCGCGAAAGCCCGCGTCGTCCTGGCCCCGCGCTGCCAGCCAGTCGCAGATCACGTCGTCGGTGTGGTCCGCCCCGAGCCGCCGCACGAAGCCCGCCACGTCCTCGAAGGCGATGCCCTTCATGCCGCCATTCTGGGTCAGCACGTCGAAGAACCAGCAGAACTGCCGCTTGTCGGGCCTGCCCCCGGTCATGGCGCTCGCCCATTCCGCTGCCGCGCCATAGGCCCGCTCGGCCACCTTGTCGGCGTTGGCGATCTGCTGCGCCACGAACGGCGCGCACAGTGCCAGCCGCTTGAGCTCGCCCGCCACCGGCGGCCGCAGATGCCCGCCCGGCTGCCAGCCGCGCACGATGCGCAGGCCCTCGACCACGCTGGCGCTGCAGGCGGCCCACAGCTCGGCGCCGTACGCCGGCATGGCCGCGGTCACTACCGCACGGCCGATGCTGCGCACCATCGGCTGCAGCGATCCCATGCCGATGTTCCATTGCAGCACGCCGAGCGAGATGCCCATGTCGTCGAAATCGCCGGTCACCCCGCCCAGGGGGTCGTCGGCGTCCTCGAAATGGCCGGTCACCTTCAGGGCCGTCTCCGTCCACTCGCTCCATTCGCTCATGGCGTTACCTCCTGGGTGATGGGGTCAGACCCCTACAACCGCCCGTTCATCATCCTCGCCCGCCCGTTGGGGTCTGACCCCAGGCGCCCATGGCACCAATTCAATGCGGGCTCGTCGGATCGAACTCGGTCTCGGCCAGCGCGCGCGCCGGCAGCACCGTGGTCATGAAACGGTAGGCGCGGCTCACCTCGTAGCGCGGGTCGGCCTTGACGATCTTCATGAACTCGCGATGGCCTTGCGGCGTGCGCCCGACCAGGCAGCCGGCGGACGCGTGGCCGATGTCGCCGTGCGGCAGGTCGTAGCCCCAGTGCTGGTTGAGCCCGATCATGCCGGTGATCAGGCGGTCGCCCTGGCGCTGATAGTCCTCGTTGAGATCGCGGCAGAACGCCACGTCGTCGGTCTGGATCAGCGCCTCGTGGTCGTTGCGGTGGAAGCCGACGCTCCATGCCTTGTGCTGGCCGAAGGCGATGCGCGCCGCCCCGCCCGGGTCCAGCGGGTGCTCGGTGTAGAAGCGGCCGGGCTCGGTGGTCGCCTCCCACGCGCCTTCGATCTGGGCCAGGCCGCTGGCGGCCACCCTGATGACCATGCGCACGTCGTTGAAGACGTTGGGCGCGTTGTCGTTGGGCGAGCCGTCGATATTCAGGCCCTCGATGTAGACGATGTTGGCAGCACCCGGACAGCGCGCGATCCAGTAGCCGCGCCGCTGCAACGCGGCGATGATCTTCCCCGCCAGCCCATCGCCGGCCTTGAGCGGGAACGCCGCCTGCGCGTCGGTGCGCAGCAGCACCATGGCGAGCTCGGGCGACAGCTCGAACCGGAAGTTGATCTTGACGCGCTCGGCAAACGCGCCCAGCGCCCAGGTCGAGACCGGGCCGAACTTGCCGTCGATATAAGGGTCGAGGATGCCGAGCAGGGCGAGCCTGGCCTGGATGTCGCGCGCCAGCTCCTTGTCGGCAGACAATGCCGGGAGTGGGAGCGGCCTCTTCCCGGTCCGGCTGAATTGGTCGAGGTCCATGCGCCCGCCCCTCCTGTTGTTGGTGCTCCCGCCCCGCCCAACCTAGCGCGCCAGCTCCTTCAGGCCCCGGCGGATGAGCTTGGGCGTATCGGCCGCCTCGCCCAGCTCGGCCAGCGCCGCGGCCACGGCCTGGCTCGCCTGCGCCGGCTGGTAGCCGAGGTTGGTGAGCGCGGAGATCGCCTCGGCCGCCGCATCATTCTCGACCGGGGGCGATCCTGCCTTGCGCCCCGCGGCCGCCACGTTGAGCCCCGCCACCGACAGCGCCTTGTCCTTGAGCTCGGCGACGATGCGCTGCGCCAGCTTCTTGCCCACGCCCGGCGACTGCTCCACCGCCGCCCAGTTCTGCAGCGCGATGGCCTGGCCCAGGTCCTGCGGCGAGAGCGTGCTGAGCACGGCCAGTGCCACCTTGGCGCCGACGCCCTGGATGGTCTGCAGCGTGCGGAACCAGGCGCGCTCGACCTCGCTGGCAAAGCCGTAGAGGCGGATGGCGTCCTCGCGCACGTGCGTCTCGATGGCGAGGCTTGCCGCCTCGCCGACCTTCAGCCCGCGCAGCGTGCGCGCCGAGGCGTTGACCTCGTAGCCGACCCCGCCGACGTCGACGATGACGTGGCCCGTGCCGATGGCATCGATTGTGCCCGTGAGCTTGCCGATCATGGCGCCACCACCTCCCGCCGCACCGCGCGCGCGGCAATCGCCTGCGCGCTCTGGCGGTGGCTGGCGTGGCAGATGGCGATGGCGAGCGCGTCGGCCTCATCCGCGCTGTCGAACTTCGCTTTGGGCAACAGGAAGCCGATCATCGCCGCGATCTGCCGCTTCTCGCCGTGGCCGGTGCCGGTCACCGTCTTCTTGACGACGTTGGGCGGGTACTCGGCGATGCGGAGGCCCTTCTGCGCCGGCGCCAGCAGCGCCATGCCGCGCGCCTGGCCCAATTTCAGCGTCGCGCGCGCATCCTTGTTGACGAAGGTCTCCTCGATCGCGGCTTCTTCCGGCTTGAAGCTGGCGATGACGCCGCACAAGCCCTCGTAGAGCTGGCGCAGGCGATAGGCGAGATCATTCTCGGCGTCCGATGTGATCAGCCCGCTCGCGACGTAGACGAGGCGCACGCCGTCGGCCTCGACGATGCCCCAGCCGGTGCGGCGCAGGCCCGGATCGATGCCGATGATGCGAATCGTTCTGCCGCGCATGCTGGCTGATAGCATGTGCCACCGCGGGCGCACGCGGCCTGCCCACGCTGTCCACCGGCTTTGCCGTTGAGGCTCGCGCGCCCGCGCGTCAAGCCGCCGTCAGCTTGGCCAGCACGGCGTCGGACACCTCGAAGTTGGAATAGACGTTCTGCACGTCGTCGTCGTCCTCGAGGCCGGCGATCAGCTTCAGGATCGAGGTGGCCTTCTCCTCGTCGACGGCGGTGGTCTGCATCGGCTTCCACAGCGCTTTCACCGACGCCGGCTCCCCGAGCTTGGCCTCCAGCGCCCCCGACACGGCCCCCAGGTCCTCGAACGCGCAGGTGACGAGGTGACCGGCCGCATCGGAGCGCACGTCCTCGGCGCCGGCCTCGACCGCCGCCTCCAGCATGGCATCGGCGGAGGCGGCAGGCGCCGGATAGACGATCTCGCCCACGTGCGCGAACATGTGCGCGACGACACCGGTGCCGCCGAGGTTGCCGCCGTGCTTGGTGAAGACCGCACGCACGGCCCCGCCGGTGCGGTTGCGGTTGTCGGTGAGCGCCTCGGCGATGATGGCGACGCCCCCGGGCCCGTAGCCCTCGTAGCGGATGGCCTCGAAGCTCTCCGTGTCCGCGCCCGCCGCCTTCTTGATTGCCCGCTCGATGTTGTCCTTGGGCATGTTCTCGGCGCGCGCCGCCTGGATGGCGAGGCGCAGGCGGGCGTTCATGTCGGGGTCCGGCAGGCCGTTCCTGACCGCCACCGTGATCTCGCGCGCGAGCTTGGCGAACAGCTTGGCGCGGGCCGCGTCCTGGCGGCCCTTGCGGTGCATGATGTTCTTGAACTGCGAATGGCCGGCCATGTCTCGTCCCGTCGCCCAAAATCCGGCGTGAAATGAGGCTTATAGATGCGCCGCGCCGGCAAATCCAGAAGGGCCGGCAACGGGCGATGATTCCGCCAACCCGGAGGTCGACAGAGCATCAAGCATGCAGGGTAAGACCCTGAACAGCTTTGCGGTTGGGCGGCTGACGCAGTGCCGCAACGACCGACCGTGTGATATCGGAGCAGCAACTGGCAAGGCACGTTGTGATATAAATCTGGTCGGCAAGCGGAATCGGTATGCGCATCGGCGAGCGGCATAATCATGGCGATCATCCTCCCCGCGGCGCCATCGACTGGCGGACCTGGCGCCTCTACGGCCTGATCGTGCTGGCCACTCTGGTCGGCGTGGAGCTTGCCGCAAGGGTCTTCGACTGGTCGCCGAGCGCGCGCAATTTCAGGTCCGGGGACGGCCTCGGCATGTCCCGCTACAACTATTCGCCCAGCGGCTTCGGCGACCTCATGCCCCGCCAGGACGGCCACTGGGTCACCTGGTTCCATCGCCCCTACCACGTCGAGACCAACAGCGCGGGCCTGCGCAACACGGAGGCGGTCTCGGCGAACGCCTTCCGCATCCTGGCCGTCGGCGACTCGCAGACCTTTGGACCCTTTTTGGCCAACGAGGAGACCTGGCCGGCCTGGACCGAGAACTATCTGCGCCAGCGCGACCGCTCCGCCGACCGCACGCAGGTGTTCAACGCCGGCATCGTCGGCTACACCATCGTCGACGAGCTCGGCTATCTCAGGGACAAAGCCCTGGCATTCAACCCGCAGCTGGTCGTGCTCGCCGTGTTCGAGAACGACCTGCGCGACCTGCTGAAGGAGCGGGACGGGGTCAAGAAGCGGCCGGCCCACAGCTTGCTGACGGGCGTGGCCAACGCGTTCAGGACGTTCGGGCGCAGTCTGGCGGTGGTCAGCCTCGTCAATGACATCAAGAGCCGCATCCAGCTGGCGAGCGCCGATGTCGACATTCACCGCGGCGTGCACGGAGCGACCGGTTGGGCGCCCCCGTCGGCCAACGACGCGGCGCTGGCCCAGCGCTACACCTTGCATTTCAACGAGACGGTTCGCCTTCTCAAGTCGAAGGCCATCGAGCTCGCCGTGCTGTTCATCCCAGCCGCCAATAGCCTTGAGCCGGGCAGCCCCTCGGTCATGGAGCCGGTGATCCGTGCGGCGACGGGCGCCAACCATACCCCCTACCTCGACCTGACGCCGATCCTGGGGAAAGAGCGGGACCCGGTTGCGCGCCTCTACCTGCTGCAGCGCGGCCCCGGCGGCGAGCTCGAGGGCGACGGCCACCTCTCCCGCGAAGGCAACGCCGTCATCGGCCGCGCGCTGGCCGATTGGCTGGTGGAGAAGCGGCTGGTGCGTTAGGCGGCCACTTGGGAGGCGCCTGGACTCCCGTTGACGAAATCCGGGCGGTTTAACCAAAAACACTCTGAAGACGGGCTCAGACGTTTCGCCAGCTTGCCATCCGTCCCGCATCAGATAGTATTGGGAGCGCATATCGTTCGTGCTGTGTTCCCTCATAGTTCATGGAGTTGAGTTGTGACCCTTGTTGAGTTGGCAAATTCCCCAACACCGATCTCTCTTTCTGATCTTTCGGCAGATCGGCAGCTTGCAACGGAAGTTCAGAATTGCCTCATAAAGTACGGGATACTCGATCCACCAGCCGACGGGAAATTCGGCCCCGTCTCGAATTGGGCTCTGTCAGAGTTTTGTTCGCAAAAAGAAATCGACATCAAGAATGGTCTGTCGAGCCAGCTTGCCAAACACCTGTTGGGTGTCAACGCCCTGCCTATCTACCCGGGCAACGACCTTGCTGGCAGAATCGCTGTTTGCATGAACCAGTACAACCATTGGATCAATCGACATCCTGATTGCTACAATATCGTGTATGTCGAGGGAATGAATCCGGACGGCACACCCAACGACAATAGGCCAAATCGTTTCAATGATTGTCGGTGCGTTCTGTCGATTGATACCACCGGAAAGCCGGTCTTGATCGGAATTTGGAAGGGAACGACGGAGCCCAGCAAATACTGGACAGAAAATCCAATGAATACAAAAGGCGCGGCCCGCATAGCGTTTGGTCAGTACAAGGCTTGGTCTATGGGTTGGTATCACAATCACGAGGCCTTGCTGCAAGTTGAAAACATAACTGTGTTCAGAGACTTGAATAAGGACTATGTCCGGACGGGCGATCAACCAGATACGGGCCTGTTCGGCATACACCATCATTGGGGGTATGATTATCCAGACAACGACCTCGGCAAATCCAGCGCCGGGTGCCTAGTAGGCCAAAAAACAACAGAGCATAGGAAATTCATCAGCATATTGAAGGGCGACCCTCGATACGAGGTGAGCAGGTACTACCGGTTCATGGCTACGGTAGTTCCTTACCGCGATCTCCCCTGAGATCTTAGGTTCGCACGCTTGGCCTCGCGGTTGCGCGTTAACTTTTCATTAACCATTCCGCCCTAGCGTCCCGCCTCGGGATGCGATGCATCCGTGGGACGTGCCGTCCAGCTGCCCAAGGGCGGCCTTCCCGGGAGCCGCGAGTATCAGCTCTCACGGGGGACGGAATTGGCCGTCTTCTCAAGGCTTAAGAAGACTAGCTCTCTTTCTCACTCGACCCAGAACAGCGGCTC
>Ga0209726_10003832_pt1 | contig 19894 bp, 16 predicted proteins | sample Subgrocontami54m_FD_187453 | JGI IMG/M metagenome (GOLD analysis project Ga0209726, IMG submission 187453) | Subsurface groundwater microbial communities from S. Glens Falls, New York, USA - GMW46 contaminated, 5.4 m (SPAdes) (version 3) | ecosystem: Environmental > Aquatic > Deep subsurface >... | reverse complement strand
TAACTCGGGCGCAGTATAGTTTTGATTGATGTAAGAAGCAATCCTTGATAACATCATGAGGTTGTTCTCCAAAGTCATTTATATGACAAATTGCATGGTAACGAAACGTACCATAAATAAAAAATTAAAGAATAATACTCGCTCAGTTGATCAAAAATTATCCTGAGGCGAGAAAGATTAAGGCTGAAAACAGCCCCAATAAATTGCGCTCAAAGACAAATAAAAGAGCAAATGATCCAAGATCATCAACAGGTTTCCAGTATGCTGAATATTCTCGCAAAAAACCGATGCTTTTTCCCTGCACTACGCGGGTTGTCAAGGGGCTGTCTGCATTTCGCTTTATTGTGCGAAAACCGTTGATTTTTGAGGACCGTAGCGGAGTTTACGCATTAGTAAATGAGCAACGGACCGCAAAAAATCGACGGTTTGCAGCCAATAAAGTAGAAATGCGGACAGCCCCGACTTGAGCGCCTAAAAGATAGGCTCTCTACTATGATTAAAAGAATGCTCATTAATGCGCAGCATGCAGATGAACTGCGTGTTGCAATTACCTCTGACTCTGTTCTCGTCGACCTCGATATCGAACACCCTGGCCAAGAACAAAAGAAATCAAACATTTACAAAGGTCGTATCACCAGCATCGAGCCCAGCCTCGGCGCGGTATTTGTCGATTACGGCAGTGAACGCCACGGCTTTTTACCCCTCAAAGAAATTTCCCCCGAGTATTTCGTCACGCCTCAAAACACCGAGTCACTGACTGATATCGATATCAAAAAAGCACTCCGCGAAGGTCAAGAAATCGTCGTTCAAGTCGATAAAGAAGAACGCGGCAACAAAGGCGCAGCCCTCACCACCTTTATTAGTTTGGCTGGTTGCTACTTAGTATTAATGCCAAACAACCCTGACGCTGGCGGCATTTCACGCCGTATTGAAGGCGAAGATCGCGATCAACTTCGCACTATTATTGAACAACTTCCAATCCCTGAAGGCATGGGCATTATCATCCGCACCGCGGGTGTGAGCCGCTCCAAAGATGAGCTGGAATGGGATCTCAAGGTGTTGTTACGTTACTGGGAAGCGATCAAACAAGCCGCGATTGCCAAACCAGGCCCCTATTTGATCCACCAAGAAAGCGACGTGATTATCCGCGCCGTACGAGACCACTTGCGTCAAGATATCACCGAAGTGATCATCGATAACGCCGATGCATACAACCGGGCAAAAGAATATATTCGCCAAGTACGCCCGGATTTCATTGATCACATCAAGCTGTATTCCGAAGCAATGCCCTTGTTCAGCCGCTTCCAAATTGAACGTCAGATTGAAGCTGCTTATCAACGTGAAGTGCGCTTGCCATCGGGCGGATCCATTGTGATTGACCATTCAGAAGCACTGGTGGCAATCGATATCAATTCATCTCGCGCAACCAAAGGCGGCAATATCGAAGAAACCGCCCTGCAAACCAACCTGGAAGCAGCCGATGAAATTGCAAAACAACTGCGTATCCGCGATATCGGCGGATTGGTCGTGATCGATTTTATCGACATGACACCCGCGCGAAATCAACGCGAAGTAGAGAATCGTTTACGTAACGCATTAGAACTCGATCGCGCACGCATTCAAACTGGCCGCATTTCACGCTTTGGATTATTAGAAATGTCACGTCAACGGCTACGCGCGGCATTAAGCATATCAAGTGAAATCGCCTGCCCTCGTTGCGAAGGCCGCGGCAGTATTCGCAGTGTTGAATCCACTGCCATCTCCATTATTCACCTTATCCAAGAAAATGCCTCTCGCAATCCGCAGTCGCAAATTCAAGTGCAATTACCAGTGGATGTCGCGACTTATTTGATCAATGAACAACGCGACGCGATCAAAGACATTGAAACGCAATCATCCGTGAAAGTAATGATTGTACCCAACACGCATTTAAAATCGCCGCATCATCATATCAAAAACACGCGCGATGAAAGCACAAACATCACACCGAGTTATAAACTGGTAAAAGCACCCAAGCCTGATGCGATTCCCTACAAACCTGCAACACACGCAACCGTTGCAGAGCCAGCGATTCAACAATATTTAACCGATAACCAACCACCTGCGCCGCAAAAACCGCAAAATAACGGATTAATAAAACGGCTGTGGGATTTGATGTTCAGCACTGAAGCGGAAGTTAAAAAACCCGTTCAGCCGTCAAAAAAACCACAAGGACCGCGACCACAACAACGCACAGAGCGCAGCGATCAACGTCAACAACCACGCCAACCAGACGATCGTCGTAACAAACAAAGAAGACCACAGCGTGATGGGCAACAACAACCCGTGAAGCGCGAAAACCGAGATAATCGTGATGGTCGCGACAATCGTGATAGAAATCGCAATCGCCAACAATCACCACGCGGGGAAAAGCCCGTACAGCAACCCACAATACCGGTTGATACGATTCATACTCAACAACCACCTGTTGCAGATATGCCAAAACCGGTCGTCGCACCCGTGATTGAGAAAGAAAAATCAGCGCCTGAAGTGGTGATGGAAAAACCAATAACACCCGCAGTAGTGGAAAAACCCGTTATTCATGCTGAACCAGTAAAAGTGGAACCGGTAAGGGTTGAAGCAGTGAAGGCTGAGCCAGTGAAAGAAAAAGAATTCGTACCACCGCCTGTTCCTGCAGCGCCTGCGAATTACAAAGGGCTATCTGCTGAAAAACCGCTGCAACAAGTGGTGACGAAGAAAGCCGAATAGGGAAATTTCCTCGCTGCGCAAGGCAGGGGTGCTCAAAAGGAAACACCAAAAAAATCCCCTAAAAAGGGGCGTTATATGCAATAGGTCACGCCATACTTCGATTGAAGGCAAAACCGTCAAGTTTGAGGTGATTTTTGACGAAAAATAGATCGAGCAGCGGAGCATACACGCAGTATGTGAGCAGCGCAGAGAGATTTTTCGTCAAAAAGCGCCCAAAATCGACGGTTAGTGAGCGAGGGCTGACTTATTACCGTTATATTTTTCTTCAAGTAATTAAATACGAGGGGGGCTATCAACAAAAAGCTGATCAGGAGCAGGGCCTCCAAACTGATCATCATGCCCAGAAACAAGAAAAGCAGGATTCATAGGTTGAACTCTACGCGGGGAAGGTGGCGGCGCAGAAGGCGAAGAAAGAAAATTTTCGGACTCTTTTTGTGCCTCATCTCTCCGCATCCCTATCACTCGACCATCTTCTTCAAGCTGACGCACTGCGTTATCTACTGACAGATGAGAAATAGTAGATCTTTCAGTTTCAGCAGCCGCTAGTGCTTCACTTAACACATCATCTTCAGGCTTCCTAGCACAAACAGCACGGCCAGCAAGCATTGTGTGTAACGCAGTTGAAAGCGTGAAACAGGAAGCTACCACAATCATTCGCGCTGGCACATCAATGGGTTTGCCGGCATCTTGTTGAGCAAGGAATCCCAAGGTATTTCCAGCTAAAAACAGCAATGAACCAATCAGACCAAAGGAACCGGATGCCAACTCCACACCTGGCTTTCTGCCTTGAATACAACCAGCCAATTTTAAGGTGTTATAAACCACATTAATCATTGCAAAAAGACTAAAACAACCCACTGCCGTTAACGAAATGATAGATCTTGTTGATTGATTATTTTCTTTAATCGCCCCTTGATCCATCATGCCAACACCAGCAAACAAGCAAAAACCCGCAATGGTTTCCAAGAGTTGCGGCAGACCACCAGATAATTTCAACATATCCGAAAGCACTGGCAATGCCGTTGATGATACCATTGCAGTTGACAATGCAATTGATTCTGGTTTTTTTAAGTCTGTTGTAGATGCAAAAACACCCGTGGCAAGCAAAGGAAAAATTTTTGTAATAACATAAACATACGCTGACGTCTGATTTTCTGTTTCAGACTGAGATTGACTAGCTATTAACGCTGCATCAAGATTTCTGTTTTCACTAAGCATAATTCACCTCATTAAAAAATGAGTTATCCGTAACAGAAAAATCCTAGGAACAAACTGTTCTGATTCGATCTAAATCTGCCTGAGTATCAACCCCCGCAGGAATCGCAATATCAGTAATACCGACATGAATCTTAAACCCATTCCACAGTATCCGCAATTGCTCAAGCGATTCTAATCTTTCGTTAAGGCAAGACGGCCAGTTGGTGTAAGTCTCTAAAAATTCAGCACGATACGCATACATGCCAATGTGTCGGTAATAAGCATCAGCTAATTTTAAATTATCGAGGCTAACTGATTGAATATTGCAAAATTGCTCGCGATCCCATGGAATGGGGGCACGTGAAAAATGCATCGCATAATTTCTATAATTTAAAATAACTTTCACAACATTCGGATTAAACAATTCTTCAGCCGTTTTTAATTTGGTTGCTAGCGTTGCCACTTTGACATGATCATGTTGCGATAAATTATCCGCTAATTGCGAAATTAATTTTGGGGGCATCATTGGTTCATCTGCTTGCAAGCAAACAATAATATCATCTTCTTCAAACCCCAGATTTGCTACGGCTTCTGCTAATCGCTCTGTTCCTGATTGATGCGAATCGGATGTTATACACACATGCGCGCCAAAATCTTCGGCAACTTGCGCTACTTGCTCATCATCTGTTGCAATGACAACATGATTGGCACCCGATTCAACTGCGCGCTCATAGACGCGCTGTATCATCGGTTTGCCGTTAATATCCAATAAAACTTTTCCCGGCAATCGCGATGAATTTAATCGCGCGGGGATAATGACATTAAAGTCCATATTTATTTTTCCTCTAAGGCCCTTGCCTCTTCCGGCAACATCACGGGCACATGATTACGAATGGGATACGCTAATTTATCGAAACGACAAATCAATTCTTGATTCGCGTGATCATACAATAATTTTCCTTTGCACAATGGGCAGACGAGAATATCAAGCAGCGTATGATCTAACATAAATTAATTCCGCTAACAAAAACAGAAATAGGGGTGAATTTTCTTACACCCCCATAAATTGCGGCAAAGTTAACATCAAAAAACAAGAAGGACAATCGATTTTTGATTCCTGATTTATTGCGGCGGCGAATCATTGTGCTTAAATTCTGCTACCGAGCGACGATTATCATTCGGATCAACAAAATCATCGTCATCTGCATGTAGTAATTGTGTAAAAAGCTGATGGGGATTGGGTAGGCGCTGAGGCGGCACAGCAAGCGCTGCTGCCGCACATGACTGATCATGTGTCTGTTGCTCTACAGCCGATAAATCCGATTTCCCCACCTTTTCTTGAGGAGGTATAGCCACCCTTTCTGAAGCAGCCGCTGTGGTTAATTGCATCACTTTTGCATCACAATCAATGGCTAACAAACCCTGATAAATTTGCAACGCATGACCCGGTTTTGTTAGAGGAGAAATGATTTTGCGGGCATACAACTGAAGAATTTTAGTCTCTTGTTGTTCGTAGGGCGATAAAGAAGCTGATGAACGAGCCGATCTGGATTGCTCCAGCAACTTAACTGCATTCTCAGGAATCGTTATAAACTCATCACCAACCGCACCACCATCATCTTCTTCTTCCATACTCATCCCAGCAAGCGAATCCGGCTCAACAAAAAGCGAATCCCGTTCAACAAAACACGCCAAAAAGTAGGCATGACACACCTCGTATATCATTCTCGTTTTCAATGAAGTATGCCCTGAAAACAAACTGGTGCCCCCCACTCCGGCGCCCTTCACTTCCCACGAGCCACCCCTTGAGTCAATTGAAAGCAAAAAGTCTCTCGCATTAGGCGATGCAAGCGACGCTATTGGGAAAAAAACTGCTGAGTTATTACTTGTCAAATCAATTGCCTTAGCACGAGCAGCAGCTGCAACCACTTTGACCGCATCACCGACTTTATCTGCTATTTGTCTTGCTTTGTCGAGATAGAACTGAAAACCCATTTCTTCCTGATCAGACAACTCAAGTGGCAACTTTGCCCACAATGCTGACGCATTCGAACCTGGCAACAGCGCCTTCAACAATTCAATGTCTTTTTTAGAGAATTCACGGGAACGCCAATACTCACAATCAGAAATCACCAATTTGTCGGTTGTTTTCCTACCTAAGATCATCTCATCCGTTTGCTCATACTCCTCCTTAATCCACAAAACTCTTTGAATTAATTTCTGTCCGTCCGCAGGAGATCGCCCTTTCAACGACTCAAGCAATGAACAAAGCCTGAAAAAATCGTCTTTTGAAAAATCACTGAAGGGACGCACATCAACATCAAAAGCATAACGAAAATCACTAAAAGCAGCTTGAGATGATCCACGTTCATCATTGTAGACGTTGATAGCATGTATCACTGCATTAGAGACTGCTTCATGATTTGCAGTATCTGATATCCACCGCATAAGAAATGCTGAAAACTGCGCTATTTGTTGTCGGCTCATCGTTTTTCCTCGTCTTAAGCAAATTATCTGGTATGACGCAATGAATCATATCGTGTGATTGAAGGTTCGGGAATACAGTAACGCAAAAAAAGGATTTTGGAAAATAAAACGAAATAAATTAAGAAAAAAAATCGGGACAGCAGGATTTGAACCTGCGACCCCTTGCACCCCATGCAAGTGCGCTACCAGGCTGCGCTATGCCCCGAATAAAAGTGGAATAAGATTACTTCAGACGAAAAGAAAGTACAACATGACTGTGAAGAATTATTTGCATAAATAAGCAATCAACTAATATTGTCACTGACAAACGCAAGCTGCTGGGCAAAATTTGACACACTCCAAGCCAAGGGGGGATTAAATTAATGAGCAGACTAGGGCCTGTCATCAATTGGTTATTTTAATCCACCGAACTTACGGAAACGCGCATGGAGCGCGTACTCGCGCGCAATAAGCGTGCAAATCAACTCTGAAAACACGCTTATTGCGCGCGAGTACGCGCTCCATGCGCGTTTCCGTAGGTTCAGAGTTTAGTTATGTGTCAATTATCTTAATTGATGACAGGCCCTAGTACGTTGTCAGGCTAACTTTGTCTGGTTGAGTGTGAGTGTGAGTGTGAGTGTCTGATGCTAACCGTTTGTAATAACTTAATCGTCTAGCCTCAGATACTCACACTCACACTTACACAACCGGACAAAATTACGCTGACAACGTACTAGTACGCTGACATGCTAATTTTGACCCATTATTACGTGGTCGCTAGCGCTCCCACCTCCTTCCCATATTTTTCAACTACGCTCTGCGTTTGAGAAAAATGGGAAGGAGGTGGGAGCGCTAGCGACCACGTAGAACACACCACACTAATTTTATTCAGGAAACTCAGAACCCCTGGCGTTAGCCAGGGGGAAAGATATATTTGCATTTTCCCACCAGCTAATGCTGGCCAGCTCTGAAAGAACTAAGCCATCTCTAATTCCGCTACCACTTTTTCAAGTTGTGAAATCGTGGATTGCAACTGCGCGTGAGAGCGCTGCATTTTTTGAACATGCTGACTTTCAACGCCAGCCAGATGCAAGCGCGCACCTTCGATGGTGTAGCCTTGGACGTATAACAAATGTTTTATTTGTCGAACCAGCAATACATCTTTGCGTTGATAATAGCGACGATTGCCGCGTCTTTTAGAAGGCGATAACTGCGGAAATTCTTGCTCCCAATAGCGAAGCACATGCGGTTTTAAATCGCATAATTCACCTACTTCGCTAATGGAAAAATAAAGTTTATCCGGAATCGGTGATAAATCTGCATCACTTAGCGTGATCGCCTGACTCATCATGTCCTTTTGATCCGACATACGTCTCCACCCTGGATTTTAATTTATGACCCGCCCTGAATGTCACCACACGGCGCGCCGAAACCGGAATTTCTTCGCCTGTTTTGGGATTACGTCCAGGTCGCTCACTTTTATCCCGCAACGTAAAATTACCAAATCCAGATAATTTCACGAACTCGCCTTTTTCTAAGGCCGCTCGGATTTCCTCAAAAAATGTTTCAACCAAATCCTTGGCTTCGCGTTTATTCAATCCCAAGGTGTTAAACAAGTGTTCAGCTAATTCCGCTTTTGTGAGCGCACTCATGGTTCATACCCTCAAAGTTGCATTCAACTCCCGTTCAAGAACAGAGACAACATCCTGAATTATCGAATTTATTTCATCATCTCTTAGAGTGCGCGATGGATCTTGAAAGGTCAAGCCCAGGGCGATACTTTTTTTGCCCAATTCAATCCCTTTGCCTTGATAAACATCGAAAATATGCAAATCACACAACTGATTTCCCGCTTTTTTAGTGATTACGGCTCTCACCGCGTCCGCACTAATAGACTCATCCAACACCACCGCCAAATCTCGGCGCACGATGGGGAAGCGAGAAAATGCAGCGTAACGAGACACACTCGACTCCTGAATTTTTTTCAAATCCAGCTCGCAAACAATAACAGGTTGACGAAAATCTAATTCCGCTAAAATAGTCGGATGCACTTCGCCTAACCAACCAATACGTTCTTCACCGCGATATAACGCTGCAGAGCGACCTGGATGTAACGCTGGATGCGTTTCCACTTTCCAATGATATTGCGAATACAAATTCGACAGTGACAACAATCCCATCACATCCGCTTTCATATCAAAAAAATCAATAGGGGTTTTTTTCAACGACCATTGTTCAGGATAAACAAATCCCGTTGCCGCAAAGGCTAATTTTGCTGATTGCAATAATTCACCGTTTTTTTGCGGCTCAAAACACAAACCCATTTCAAACAAACGCACACGCTCACATTGATGACGCACATTCATTTGCAATGCTTGCAACAATCCCGGCCAAATACTCGTTCGCATCACCGACATATCTTGTGATAACGGATTTTTCAGCGTTACTGATTCCGCATCAGGTGAAATTAATGCGTGTAATTGCGGCGAAATAAAACTATACGTCATCGCTTCATGATAACCGCGATTCACCAAAAAACCGCGCACGCGCTTATCACACACACGCGCTTCTGTTTTGGGATGCATATTTAATGACGCAATCATGGGCGTTGCAGGAATGGAATTATATCCCGTCATACGCGCTAATTCTTCGATTAAATCCATTGATAATGTCATGTCGAAGCGATACGAAGGTGGTATCACCTCATACTTTCCGAATTCGTGCCCGTGCCCGTGCCCGTGCCCGTGCCCGTGCCCGACAAATTCAACCCCCATCCCCAACGATCGCAAAATACTTTCTACTTTTTCTTTTTCAATCTCAATTCCCAAAATACGCTTAATCTGCGCATGTCCTAAAACAATCTTTTCACGCACCGGTAAATTTTCTATCGATACAACTTCTGTTGTTTTTCCAGCTTTTCCGCCAACAATTTGTAATAATAAATTAGTTGCGCGTTCAATCGCTTCAGCAGGTAAATTAAAATCAACACCACGCTCAAAACGATAGGATGAATCACTATTAATATTGTGACGACGTTTACTCAAACACACTGTTTTTGGCTCAAAAAAAGCTGCTTCTAAGAAAATATCGGTCGTATTTGCAGAAACACCGGAATCAAAACCACCCATAATACCCGCAAGCGCGTGAACATGATTGTCATCTGCAATCACCAAATCATCCGGCGTTACCGTAATCGTTTGTTCATCTAATAATTTCACCGTTTCATTTGGTTTTCCGCGACGCACGTGAATACTATTTTTTAATGTGGACAAATCAAATGCGTGCATCGGCTGACCCAATTCCAACATCACATAATTACACACATCGACAACAGGATTAATCAAACGAATACCCGCGCGTTGCAAACGATATTGCATAAAAGACGGGGTTTGCGCTTGATTGTTTACGCCGCGAATAATACGTCCGACGTAACGAGGACAATCTGATTTTGCATCAACCTGAATTGGAAATTCATCTGGTATGTTTTTTAAAACTGATGATAAATCCGCTTTCTCTGGTATAACAGATTTTATTTCAACTTCATTGATCGGTAATTGATTTGCCGCTGCAATATCACGCGCAACGCCTCGTATACTCAAACAATCACCGCGATTCGGTGTGATTTCAATATCAATAATATGATCATTAGCATGAAAATACGCACGAAAATCGCTACCAATTGGCGCATCCGCTGGTAACTCAATAATACCGTCTGCAACAGATTGACCCATTTGCAAATTTAATTCTTTCGCAGAACACAACATGCCTTGTGATAATTCACCGCGTAATTTCGCTTCTTTAATTTCAAAATTACCTGGCAGCACTGCGCCAATTTTTGCAACGGCGACTTTAATCCCTGCGCGCGCATTCGGTGCGCCACACACGATTTTCAATAATGCTGCATCACCCACATTCACTTCGCAGCACGATAATTTATCCGCATTCGGATGCTGTGCGCGCGTGACAATTTCGCCAACAACCACATTTGAAAATGCAGCAGCAACGGGCGCTGCTGATTCAATCGACAAACCAATCATCGTCATGTGGTCAGTTAATTCTTGCGTAGTGAGTTTTGGATTAACCCACTCGCGTAACCATTGTTCACTGATTTTCATACTTACTCCATGAGGCAGCTTAACCTCTGATTCAGATCACTGATCACTGATCACTGATCACTTCAATTAAAATTGCTCCAAAAACCGCACGTCGTTTTCAAACATCATGCGCAAATCATTAATGCCATAACGCAACATCGCTAAGCGATCTAAACCAATACCAAATGCAAAACCAGAATATTTTTCAGGATCAATGCCCACATTTTTCAATACATTGGGATGCACCATGCCGCAGCCTAATACTTCCAACCAACGATCACCCCATCCGATATCCACTTCTGCTGATGGCTCCGTGAATGGAAAATAACCGGGACGAAAACGCAATGGAATTTCTGATTCAAAAAATTGATTTAAAAAATTCTGCAACAAGCCTTTTAAATTCGCGAAGGTGCAATGCTCATCGATTACCAACCCTTCGAGTTGATGGAACATCGGTGTGTGTGTTAAATCAGAATCTCGGCGATACACGCGACCCGGTGTAATGACGCGAATCGGCGGCTTTTCTTTTTTCATCACGCGAATTTGCACAGGTGATGTGTGTGTTCGCAATAATTTTCCATCAGCAAAATAAAAAGTATCTTGCGATTCTTTTGCTGGATGATGTTCAACGAAATTTAACGCTTCAAAATTATGATAATCATCTTCAATTTCAGGGCCGCTCGCAACGGTAAAACCCATTTGTTTGAATAAATCCAACACGCGCTGACGCACTAATGTGACTGGATGCAAGCTGCCCGTTGATTGTCCGCGACCATCTAATGTCACATCGATTTTTTCAGCAGATAGACGCGCATTGAGCTCAGCGGATTTAAATTGATTTTCTTGGGAGTCGAGAAATTGTTGCACTTGAGCTTTGGCGTCATTAATCCACTGACCCGCGGTCGGACGTTCAGCGGGATCTAATTTTCCCAGCTGTTTCATGATTTCGGTGAGCGCGCCTTTTTTTCCCAAATATTTCACGCGTAATTCTTGAATCGCTGCTGCATCTTTTGCAGAAGCCACTTGTGATTTTGCATCATTGATGATGGCATTTAATTCGTTTTGCATGGGGACTCCGTTGCAGTCGAACTGGATAAATACGTTAACACACCGGTGTGTTGGCACACTAATTAGTCTATCCACATTCAATGAAGGCAAGAGAAATATGTCCGTGCCCGTGCCCGTGCCCGTGCCCGAAAATATAATATCGGGCACGGGCACGGGCACGGGCACGGGCACGTTCTTCCAACCGAAAGAGATTGGACAAAATTACACTGACAACGCACTAAACTAAAAAAAAAGCCCAGTGAGCAAAAATGCGCACCGGGCTTTAAAAAATTCACCGAGAATGGATGACTACAATGCGCCCGCTGCTTGTTGCGCTAATTTCGCAAAGCCAGCTTTGTCATTCACAGCCAAATCAGCCAACACTTTTCTATCTAATGTGATGTTTGCTTTTTTCAAACCATTCATGAAACGACTGTAAGAAAGGCCGTGTTGTCTTGCACCTGCGTTGATACGTGTAATCCACAATGCACGGAATTCACGCTTTCTTTGACGACGATCACGGAAAGCATATTGCATTGCTTTGATGACCGCTTGTTTTGCAACGCGGAAAACTCGGCTACGTGCGCCGTAGTATCCTTTCGCTAACTTTAAGATTTTTTTATGACGGGCTTTGGCTGTTACACCACGTTTTACTCTAGGCATGTTGACTCTCCACTTTTAATTGCGCTGTCACAAATGTTTCGGAAGTGAAACATCGCTGGGCGCGGGGTTAAAAATTATTTAATGCACAACATACGCAATGCATTATTCTTGTCAGATTTACCGACTGTTGATGTTCCACCCAATTGTTGTTTGACTTTTGGGGTACGACCGGTCGCTAAGTGACGGCGGGTTGCGTGTTTCACTTTGACGTCGCCGTTGCCGCGAACTTTCATACGCTTTTTGGCACCGCTGTTTGTTTTCATTTTTGGCATGGTGATGATCCTACTTTGTTATTAACCTCTATGATTAAAGAGGCTATGTTTTAACTTACTGCAAAACGCCCTTGCTTTCCCTCAGCTTCGCTTTCGGTCGCGCAGGCTTCTGATCCCACTTTCAGTGTTTCTATTGAGCTCACTGGAAACTTGCTCGCGCTGCTCGCGAGTAATTGTCTATTCGCTACGCTCAAACAACAACAAAGCGGTGTATTCCGGCCGCTGATACGTTGTTTAGTATTTCGTTACTTCTTACCAGGGGCCACCAACATCGTGATCTGGCGACCTTCCATTTTTGCTTCTTGCTCCACAACAGCGGTAGGCGGTAAATCTGCCTTCACGCGGCTTAAGAACTCCATCCCTAATTCTTGATGCTGCACTTCACGTCCACGAAAACGCAATGTTACTTTCACGCGATCGCCGCGTTCCAAAAACTCGGTGAGTTTGCGCATTTTAACGCGATAGTCACCGATGTCAGTCACAGGACGGAATTTTATTTCCTTCACTTGTGCCTGTTTTTGATTTTTCTTTTGATGCGTTTTACGCTTACTTTGATCAAAAATATATTTGCCGTAATCCATGATACGACAAACTGGCGGATCCACATTCGGTGAAATCTCTACCAAATCAAGCGACACTTGGCGTGCTTTAATGAGCGCTTCATCAATGCTCACAATGCCAACTTGTTCACCATCTTGATCAATCAATCTTACGCGCGGCACTCGAATGTTATCATTCACCCGCGTTTTCTTACTTTCTCTGATGACCCGTCTCCTAAAAAGTGACCCGTGATCAGTGATCAGTGATCACCAATAACTTCTCTACAAACGTATCCAATGTCATCGCCTCTGATTTATCACTACCACAGGCACGCACAGAAACCGTTTCACTCTCAACCTCACGATCCCCAATCACTAATTGATATGGGACCCGAGCAATCGTATGTTCGCGAATTTTAAAGCCAATCTTCTCATTTCTCAAGTCAGCATTCACGCGAAACCCGAGATTTTGCAATTTTTTCGTGACCTTGTCCACATATTCTATTTGTTTGTCGGTAATGTTCATGACAACCGCTTGGACTGGCGCCAACCAAATCGGGAAATGACCCGCATAATGCTCAATCAAAATCCCCAAGAATCGCTCTGTAGAACCCAACATCGCACGGTGAATCATCACAGGCGGTTTCTTCTCGCCATTTTCATCGATGTAATGGGCTTCTAACCGCTCTGGCATTGAAAAATCAATTTGAACGGTGCCACACTGCCACGTTCTACCTAAGCAATCACGTAGATGGAATTCAATTTTTGGCCCGTAAAATGCGCCTTCACCCGGCAAACGATCATAGATCAAAGATTTTGCATCGAGCGCATCCGCTAATGCTTTTTCTGCTTTGTCCCAAATCGCATCACTGCCTACGCGTTTTTCAGGGCGCAACGCCAATTTGTACAGAATATCGGTAAACCCAAAATCTTTGTACAAACCATGCAATTGATCAATAAAAGCAGCCACTTCACTTTGAATCTGCTCTTCTGTACAGAAGATATGCGCATCATCTTGCACAAATCCACGCAAACGCATAATGCCATGCAACGTGCCCGATGGCTCATTCCGATGACAACAACCAAATTCTGCATAACGAATCGGTAAATCGCGATAACTTTTGATGCCTTGTTTATAAACCTGAATATGACAAGGACAATTCATGGGTTTGACGGCATAATTTCTATTTTCAGATTCGGATGTAAAAATACCCGCATCGAATTTCGCCATGTGACCGGATTGCTCCCACAAACTCACATCCACCAATTGCGGTGTATTAATTTCTTGATAACCACCCTTGCGCAATACTTCACGAATCCGATCGCGCATGACATTGACCATCGTCCACCCATTTGGATGCCAAAAAATCATCCCAGGCGCTTCTTGCTGTAAATGAAATAAATCCATTTTTTTCGCTATTTCACGATGATCACGTTTCTTTGCTTCTTCAATACGATCTAAATATTCTTTTAATTTTTTGGAATCTTGCCATGCTGTGCCATAAACACGCTGCAACATTTCATTTTTAGAATCGCCACGCCAATAGGCACCTGCTAGTTTGGTTAGCTTAAATGCTTTTAATAATCCAGTTCGTGGCACATGCGGGCCGCGGCACAAATCCACAAAATCATCTTGTTCGTAAATCGTGAGCATCTCATTTTCAGGAATATCACGGATAATTTGCACTTTATAATGCTCACCCATGCCTTCAAATAATTTGATTGCCTCATTACGAGAAATCACTTTGCGCGTGACGGTGAAATTTGCTTTTGCCAATTCTGTCATTTTTGCTTCGATTTTTTCGAGATCTTCCGGCGTGAATGCTCGGAATGCAAAATCATAATAAAAACCATCCTCGATCACAGGGCCAATGGTCACCTGTGCTGTTGGAAACAATGCTTTCACTGCATGCGCTAATAAATGGGCACTTGAATGGCGAATCACTTCCAGTGATGCATCATCGCGATCTGTAATTAATTTGATCGTCGCATCTTTTTCAATGAGTAATGTTGCATCAACCAATTGATCATTCACAACAGCCGCAACGGTTGCTTTTGCCAAGTTAGGGCTAATAGATTCAGCGACTTGCAACGCAGTAACAGGATGTTGAAATTCTCTTTTGGATCCATCTGGTAATATGATCGTCAGCATAGCTATTTCGCTTAAATGTGAATTGGGCAAGAAGAGAAATACGGATCACTGATCACCGATCACTGATCACTAAAACTATAGGCATGACTGGACTCGAACCAGCGACCCCCACCATGTCAAGGTGATACTCTAACCAACTGAGCTACATGCCTGAAAGACCCGAAAAGATAGCACCGTTGTGCATGAATCGCAATATGGTAATAATAGCTAGTACGTTGTCACACTAATTTTGTTCAACCTCCTACGGTTGGAAGAACGTGCCCGTGCCCATGCCCGTGCCCATGCCCGATATTATATTTGCGGGCACGGGCACGGGCACGGGCACGAGCATGCTCCTCCCACCTTCATTAGACTGGATAGACATAATTTATATGTCAACGCACTGGTCATACACTTGCGAGGGAACGCCCATGAGAATCGACAAATTAGCCAGCCCCGGTGCACTCGGATTCATTGCTGCAGCCGCACCATCCGCATTACCCACAACCGCCGCAGGCGCCGCCGTTTTCGCGATTGCTGCGGTAGGCGCCGCCGCCATGTTTGCCTATAATCTCTATGTAAACTACGAGGAGAGAAAACACGCGGCAGAAATTGCGCGCATTGAACAACTACACCAAGAATATCTTGCCAAAATCGCCATTCATGAATGCAGCCTAGTCGCGGGATTTCCACCCATTTTTCAAAAAAATTCGGATGGGCAATATGAAGCGATGAGCATGACCGATGCGCAAGTCCACAGCATCGCACGCAATGCACTGCGCACACCTACCGACATTGATTTAGTTACCTATCATCACCACATTATCTGCGCCATTGCAGCACTGAAAAAATATTATTTTCTACACAGTGATAAAACGGGAATCACTGTGCAAGTTATATTGTATTTACTGAATATTCTAGAAAAATTATTACAGTTTGAAGGATATGCGTTTGATATTGCTTATCTTAATGCACTCTGTAATTTTATTTGCACATACGCATCAACAAGAGGGGAAATATCAGAACACTTTACCTGCTTGAATCCTGTCTTTCGTCATCTGCAATATGCGACACAAAAATTAATTCAACACCGCGAAACTCGCTCACAAGAAGAAATGGTTGCGGAATTACGCGGCACCTGCATGTTCTACATTGATCGATCTATTCGCGGTCTAACCAAATTTTTAATTCCACATACAGAATGGCATCTTGTAGACTGTTGCGATCCCTACTCTCTTCGCGATGGCATTTACGCTGGGGAATATATCACTCGCTTTATTGGCCCTGCACGCTGGACACATTCACAGCAAGTATTGCCTGACAATTGCGCACTCACGAATATGGTTCGCAACCTCGTCAAATTTTATTTACAAACCATCGACTCAACACGACAACCAACCATTCCACAACAAAATAGTTTCGTCATCCCTAATCTGCCTGAAGATACCTTGCAAAATATTCATGCTATTTTTGAAGCACACCCAGACAAAAATCCAGCTAAAGCATTTCAACACACTGAGACACAGCAAATTATTACTGCACTCACGCAATTTTCGAAATTAATTCATTCAATGATTTCATTTTTATATTTTCTCAATGAGCTCACCAAAATGATTAAAAACCTCGGAACATCCGAGACAGATAATCCATCACACTGCAGACGTTTATATGCATTACATCAAATATTATCGGATTTCATTGAAGCACAAGCAGAAACAGTTCAGCGATTATTTCGCGAAATCAATCGCCGCAATGATAATCAAATGCGCATTGCAGAAAAAGAATGTTTTTTACGCGAACTCATGCAAATGTTCAACGAAATTAAAGTCAATATCGATACACAAAGCAATACCATTCGCGAACGACGAAAAGCGTTTAACAAAAAATATAATACGGAAAATAATGACGACACGGTACGCGAACACATGGTAGAAGTGGTAAATCGAATTGAAGCTGCTTGCAACCTTACATTACCAAGATTACTCACTACCACACCCTCATCAACTCGTACCAGCAGCGCTCAAAGTGTTAGAATGATACCACCGCCGCCACCGCCACCCCGTACATCCCCATCAACACGCATCAGCAACGCTCACAGTGCTAGAGTGATACCACCACTACCGCGTGTGATACGACAACCAACACCACTTGTTATTACTCGTTCCAATCAAGCAACTCCACCACCCATCACACCAACACCACCATTGACAGCACCAGCAACGACTGCACGACAAGCTACGGTATTTCCAAAAACATATGGTGCAATGTATGAAACCGCCAAAACAAAATCAGCACATATCAACTTGCAATTGCTACATTTGATGTTAGATATGATGAATGATTACACCAAAAACGATTCTCGGGCATTACGTATTTTGCATGGGAGTTTTTTTCATCATCAAATCGACGATGCATCCCGATTTGCAATCAATTTGACAGCCAAACTGAGAAACCTCAACGACGACATGGATCAAACAACAGCACCGCTGGTGCACGAACAATTACAACTACTATCCGATATCGTCCAAAGACCCGGCATCAATCAAACGGGTTCATTTGCAACACGAGTTGCTTTTATTATTAAGAAATGTAGAGAAAAAAATATTATATTACACGCACCATTGCCTATATTGGCAGCAGCGGCAGGATAAAATAATGTTTCAGAACCCCCTGGTGACGCAAGGGGTTCTGAAAAACACTTCCTTCGAATCAACCTAATAACAGGATCCCCTATGTCCGCCCCTCTCTGGCAGCCCAATTTAAATTTGGCTAATCAGTCACATTTACATCACTTTATGCAATTTATTAATAAAAAATTTAATTTTTCATTTAGTGATTACGATGAATTATATCAATGGTCAATTGATCATCCAGAAGATTTCTGGCAATGCACCGCAGTATTTTGTGATATTCAATTTTCAAAACCACCCTCACAAATCATGCAAAGAAACGATGAAATGCAAAAAACAAAATGGTTTGTTGATGCTAAATTAAATTTTGCAGAAAATCTGATGTGGCGACGCGATAAGCACAGCGCATTAATTTATGCGAATGAAAATGGCGAGCGCGCACAAATCACTTATGCTGAATTATTTTCTCGTGTGTGCGGACTGGCTGAAAAATTGAAATTAAGCGGATTGCAATCCGGTGATCGCGTGGCTGGTTTTGTCACCAATAGAATTGAAACGGTTATTGCGATGCTGGCAACCACGATGCTTGGTGCAATTTGGACGGCGTGCGGACCAGAGTTTGGTATTGAGGCATTGTTGGATCGGTTTTCACAAATTAAGCCAACTATTTTATTTGCTATTCACAAACATGAATTTGGGGGGAAGACATTTTTTCATAATGAAACGATTTTGGCTTTGCAAGACAAACTAACCAGTTTGAAAAAAATAATTTACTTAGATGAGATTACGGGCACGGGCACGGGAACAGGAATACATTTTAGTTTTGATCATCCACTTTATGTTCTTTTTTCCTCGGGAACGACTGGTAAACCCAAATGCATGGTACACGGTGCAGGCAATGTTTTAATTCAACATAAAAAAGAATTAATGTTGCATACTGATTTACACGACAACGATATTTTATTTTTTTATACCACGTGCAGCTGGATGATGTGGCACTGGATGATCAGTGGATTATCGGTTGGCGCCACACTGGTTCTTTACGATGGATCACCATTTTGCCCATCAAATACAGCGCTGTTGGACTTAATTGATGAACTGAATATTTCCATTTTCGGCTGCGGCGCCAAAATTATTGAGACTTATTTAAAAAATAATCTTGCACCAAACAAAACACATCAATTAAAAAATTTAAAAACGATTTTAACCACTGGCTCACCATTAATTAAAGAAAGCTTTGACTATATTTATCGCGATATCAAAAAAGACGTGCGTGTTTCCTCTATTTCAGGCGGCAGTGATATTGTTTCGTGTTTTGCATTGGGCAATCCATTATTACCCGTTTATGCAGAAGAACTACAATGTCGCGGCTTAGGGATGAAAGTAGAAATTTTTAATGAAGCAGGTCATGCGATAAAAAATCAGCCAGGTGAATTAGTCTGCACTCAAGCATTTCCTTCTATGCCAATTTATTTTTGGGATGACACAAATGGCGAAAAATATTTTCACGCCTATTTTGATCACTTTAAACATGTCTGGACACACGGTGATTATGCAAAATTAACAGAACACAATGGTATTATTATTTATGGTCGATCGGATGCCACACTAAATCCAGGCGGCATTCGTATTGGCACGGCAGATATTTATGAACAAGTATTAAAAATACCCGACATTATGGACTGCCTTGCCGCAGGAAAACAAATTAAAGGGGATGAAGAAATTATTTTATTTGTTAAATTAAAAAATAATTTAATGCTGGATGAAAAATTAATATCTGATATTAAAAAAATCATTCGTGACAATACAACACCATTTCATGTACCCAAAAAAATTATTCAAGTTTCTGATATTCCTAAAACAATGAATGGTAAAACGATGGAAATTGCAGTGAAGAATATTATTAACGGAAGGTCTATTCAAAACACGGACGTACTGCTCAATCCCGATTGTTTAAAAGAATTTTATCAGTTTCGTTAGATAACGCATTAATCGACAACCGGGCGACCTCGCTACAATGTGAAAAATCGATCGACAGAAACGCGCATGTAGCGAGTACTCGAGCGTAATAAGCGTGCATACTGGCACGCTTATTACGCGCACTCTC
>Ga0209726_10003829_pt1 | contig 19908 bp, 19 predicted proteins | sample Subgrocontami54m_FD_187453 | JGI IMG/M metagenome (GOLD analysis project Ga0209726, IMG submission 187453) | Subsurface groundwater microbial communities from S. Glens Falls, New York, USA - GMW46 contaminated, 5.4 m (SPAdes) (version 3) | ecosystem: Environmental > Aquatic > Deep subsurface >... | reverse complement strand
CGTCACCATCAGTGTCAGTTGGAGGAACTACATCTGGACAACCATCTGTATCTTGATAGCCATTAATTGTCTCAGGATCAGTTGGACATTGATCAATTGAATCAGAGATGCCGTCACCATCAGTGTCAGTTGGAGGAACTACATCTGGACAACCATCTGTATCTTGATAGCCATTAATTGTCTCAGGATCAGTTGGACATTGATCAATTGAATCAGAGATGCCGTCACCATCAGTGTCTGGATCTTGAGCAAACACATTATTTGGCAATAAAGTGAACAGTAAAATGAAACCGATCAAAATTAACTTGGTATTATTTTTCATATTTTACCTATCTTGTGTTTATCTCAATTCCAATATAAAAAACGTTGAGATCATTTTATCCAGTTTTCGTGAATTTTAGATAGTTGTAATAAAAAATTATGAGTTATTTTCGGGATTTCAAATGTTTGTGAACTTTGAATCCAATTATAGCCGGAGCTGCAATATACATTCCCAAGTTTAAGGCAATTACAGAGATTCCCAATCCCAAGACTTCAGCTTCAGAACCATCTTCAGCTAACGTCATAATCGAAAGTGTAGAAATCATAGGAGTGATAAAAGCTCTTACTGCCTCTTGGAACATAGGATGCTCTCTTTCTAGATCAGCAATTGTAGGTGAGAAGGAATAGTATAGTTGATTAAATCCAGTCATAAAAGCCATACCAGATGTAGTACTCATCACAGTATTATCTCTGATTTCTCTAAGGAATTGTACTTGAGGAGCCAATTCAGTGCCATATGCAGCAGTTGCAATTAGACATCCAGATTTTCCTTCTGGAGTTTTGATGACTTGACAAATACCATTTACTAACTCAGTTCCTTGACCACAAACCGGTTCAGTTGGTTCAGTTGGTTCAGTTGGTTCAGTTGGTTCAGTTGGTTCAGTTGGTTCAGTTGGTTCAGGAACAACACATTTTCCATTAATCAAAGTTTGACCAGATGGACATGTTAGTGGTATGTTATCACCGCCAGAGATAATATCGCCAGAGCCACCAGTAAATTCAAATGTAATTGTAGATTTTAACCCAGAGAAATTAGCAAGAATAGTGTAGTCACCAGGTGCTTTGAACTGTGGACCATCTGCTTTGAGACTTGTTTGGAAAGAACCATCAGCATTAGGATGTACTTGAGCTATTGTGACAATATTATTATCTGGTGCTCTAACAATAATTGCAACATCACCAGTACTAAGATTTTCAATATTATGTATCATACCAGTAATAACAACTACGCCACCTTGTCCATAGAGAACTTTGTCAGTTTGTAAATTTAGATCATTTTTTGGAGCGTTTATAGCATCTTGACATGTATTATCTTGCCATACTTGGTCAGCAGTACAGTCTTCCGGACCTAAAGCATGTACAGTTCCAACAAATCCATAAGACAATAAAGAAACTACAAATAATGCTAGGAAAGCCCCACGCTTCATTTTCATTTTGAATCAGGTTTGAGGGTATTTATGTATTCAATGAAATAAAAATTGACCAGATTATACCCGAATTATACCTTTTTTGACCAAGTATTGAAGTGATTTTATAAAGTCATCATCTGAAATTTGATCGCTAGACCACCATCTTGCATTATTTTTGATCCAAGCAGGGATTACTCTTTCATATATTGAATTTTCTTTTGGAGATACAATAATTTTATCTTTAATCATCTGCTTCAATACATCAATAAATTCAGAATCAGAAATAGAAGAAGACCATCGTCTTGCATTGTCTTTAACCCAATCAGGAATATGTTGAGTGGAAACAGTAAATGAAACCAGTCCAACATTAGTGTCATCATAATATAGCTGAATTTTATAAACACCTGGTAGAGAATTTTCATGTATTGAAAATGCTGCACGATAACTACCACTATTGGATATAATTGCAGCAAAATTTTTAACAACACCATTAGGATGTGTTAAAGTTATAGCTAAAGGAATACCCCTTTTATGATTAGTAATACTACCAAATAAAATTATTTCTTCAGAACTACCTGATGATGGAATTGTGATTTTATTTGTGCTTAGTTGTGGGGAATTTGAAAATTGTGTAGTGTATTTATCTCGTAACAAACTGAATATGTTTGAATTTCCAGAGGCATCTCTAGAGTCATGATATTTTGCATCAAGACTACCTCCAGCAGTAGAAATTAGTGTTGTTCCAGATTCGTTACAAATTTGTGAAGGCATTTTGAACACTCCTTCAAACACACCAGTACTAGGTCCAGTCTCAACTAAAGTAAAACCCGTAGAATCTAATCCACCGTACTCAACTCCATTTACAGTACACCGTTGGTATCGAATATCTTTAATTAAAATCTCCAATAAAATATCTCCATCTTTACCAACAGTATCCACATTTGGGGAATTGGGATCATTGTTTACTAGATAGATATCAACATTGTCGCTTTTCAAATTAAGATCTGGATCTTTGAGTGTAATTATTACAGGTTGACCGAATCTATATGTAGATGAACCAGTAGATACAACACCTGAATTAGTAACAATGTCAGATTTAGTAGAAGTTGTTGTGATTACTCCAACTTTATCTAAATCAGAATAAGAAACAGAAATTCCTTTTTCGTCAATTAATCGATTAGTTACAATTAATTTAATTTCATTGTCTATTGTTCTTATTGTTTTAATGAAATTAGGATCTAAAATATTGAGTTGATTGGTTACAGCGTATTCAAGAGAGCCAACAAAGTTTGATGAGTTATCATTTGTCTCTTCTAATTCAAATCGGTAAATGGCGTTGTTGACATCATTATCGTTATCAAGTCCAAATGAAAATAAATCAAAAACAATTGGTTGATTATTTGTTTCAGCAGAAATACTTCCTACACCAGAACTATCATTAGATGAATCAAAATTTATTACAAGATACACAGTTCCACTTCTGTCAGATATTGTCTGAATGTCAGAGTCATCCAGTTGAATTAATCCATGTGAAGAAGATAAATCTCCAGAATCAACTATAGTTACAGGCGAAGAACCTAAAGTTGTAAATGAAAGAGTAATTGAAGTATCAGCAAAGTCAGTAATTCCAAAATCGTTCGCAAAAGATCGGAGATCATAGTTTAGCCAATTGGTCCCATCAGTATTTGAAAGAGAAGAATCTATGAGGGTAGATTGCAAGTCAGATGCTGAAATTCCAAGATTCAATGAGATTTGCTCAAAAGTAGAAATGACTACATTTGATGTATCAATAAATAACCTTGCAGAATTTTTGTCAGGTATTGAGGAATTTGAGGTATCTCCAGCATTTAATGTGGTAGATAAGGAATGAAATTGCACATCATATGCATTTGCAAGAGTAATTGGATTTCCAATCTTAAGTGTAGGTATAAGAGATGTGTTTCTGAAGACATCTAAATCATCTTTAGTGCCTGAATTGACGTTTTGATCAGGATCAAAAAGAACCACGGGGAATTTTGTTCCAGGTCTTAATGATTTAGAATCACCAATGGTCAAAACAGGTTTTATTGAAACAGAAGAGGTAGATGAACCTGTAAGTACAGACATAGGTTTTTGATTATATTCTATTTGCCCAGTTTGACCTCTGGGAGCATCATCAAGAATTGCAATTATAGATTCATCATTATAATCAGCGCTATCAAAGATTCCAGAATTTGGACCACTCTCTACCAAAGTGATAATTTGTGAAAAGGAATTTCCTGCACCATCATCAACAGAGGTATCAGGTTGGTCATCATTTGATTTTAATTCCATAATATTTCCCAGAGTGATTGAAAGTTGACCATTATCTTGAAAACCCAAATTAGAAAGATATGAAATCAAATTTACTAATCCTGCATTACCGTTAGCAGAATCAGAACCAGAATTATCATATGCTTGATAAAAAGTAGCAATTGGAGAGTCGATGTTGAATGTCCATGAATCTTCATCGGTTGGATCTTGATTTAATTGAAAATCATTTACAGTTAGAAAAACTTCTGAGTTCTGTGGATATAGATTCCTATCTAGGTTCAGAGAAATATTTGCACTCTCATCATATTCAAGAACAACACTTTGTGGGTTTCCTCCAGCATTGTATTGAATTGTTACATCGCCAAAAGAAAATAGTTGTATTAAGGGCCATGCATTTGGATTTAACCCAATTTGACCGGGAAGAATGTTTGGATTTGTATTAATGGATCTAGCATTTCTTACAACATTATTTAGATTTGTAGAATCTGGAGTTCCAGTACACGAAAGAAAAGAAGAATTACCGTTTGTAAAAGTAGTCAATCCAGAACTTGGAACAGCAAACCCATCAGTTTCAGAAAGAGAGATTCCAAAAACAGAGGATGCAGTATCTCTACTACAAAAAACACCAAAGTCTAAACCTTTACCAGAGGTAGCAGATTGTGTAGAATCTGCTATTTTTGCCTTGTCGACATTTGCAAAATATGCATACCAATTACCATCAGTAGATTGAACCATTCGTAAAGATTTACCATTAAGCGTAACATTAGGTTCACCTTTTCCTTCATCTGTATCTTGAATATTTGAATCTCTGATTACAACTTCAACTACCATAGAGCCAGAAAAATGATTGTCAAATAGGGAATTTTCTGCCGAAACAAACAGATTTGGGTTACTGGCAGCTTCCGCCTGTATAATCGGGATCAAGAATATAGAAGAGAGAATTGTAAGTAAAACTATAGATTTTCTGCGTAACACAACAAAAAATATTGCTTATAACAAATAATCTTGTCGCATGAATTATCTTTCAGAATACTTGTAATACATGAGAGTAATTACTAAAACAGATAGAAATGTTCGTTCAGAGAACAAAGATTTTACAGATTTCACTATTGGCCATATTTTCCGCATTTATTGTAGAATTAGTTTTTGGTTTAATTTCTAACAGTCTAGGTCTAATTACAGATAGTGTTCATGCGTTGCTGGACAGTGTTGTTACAGCAATACTGCTTTTGGCAGCTAGAATGGCAATCAAACCTCCAGATGAAGAACACACCTATGGTCATGGAAAAATTGAATCGCTTGGAGGAATGATTGGTGGAATTGCAATTTTTCTAATAGCGGGATTTTTCATTTATGAATCAATTCAGAGATTACAAAGTCCTCTATCCAGTACATTGCCAGAAAGTTTTGCAATTATTGGTGGGCTATACACAATAGGAATAGATATTTTTAGAATAGTTCTTCTTCGAAAATCAATTAAAAAAATTGGAGGTACAACTCTCAAAGCTGATTTTTATCATGCATTTATGGATCTGGGTTCAACAGTAGTTGCAATTGTAGGAATTGTGTTAGTATCATATGGATTCTATAATGGAGACTTTGCTGCAGCATTAATTCTAGGAGTAGTTTTAGCAATTCTCAGTTTAAAATTAATTCACAAGACAGCGCTAGAGCTGACAGATATCATATCACCAGAACTTGTAAGAAAGGTAAAAGAAATTGTTGTAAATACAGAAGGAGTAATAGGAGTTGAAGCAATTCTAATGAGAAGATCAGGAGATACAATATTTGCAGATGTTACAATATCATTAAGAGGAGATACAAGTTTTGATAGAGCACATGAAATTAGCAGTATGGCTGAAAACAATATTAAAAATAAAATGTCAAATGCAGTAATCACAATTCATTTTGAACCAGATTGGAAGAATGTCCCTCTAGATGCAAAGATTAACGATATTGCAAAAAGTGTAGACGGAGTCAAGGGAGTTCACAATATAATATCTCATAAAACCAAAGGAAAGACGTACTCAAATCTGCATGTAATGGTCGATAGAGAAATAAATCTATATTCTGCGCATAAAATATCAGAGATAATAGAACAAAAAATTCAAGAAAACATACCTGAAATAGAACATATAACTATTCATCTAGAACCATTCCTTACGGTTCCAATAAATTTAAACGTAGAAGATAAGATCACTGAAGAAAAAATAAGAGAGATTTTAAAAAAATATACAGCAATAAAAAAAATAGGCCGCATAGTTTCTTTAAATTTTGAAAATATTCTTAAAATTGACATAGATTGTTCATTTGACAAAGAATCATCTATTGAAAAAGTCCATGACTTAACATCAGAAATTGAACATGTGATAAGGACTCAGATTAAAAATGCAGTGATTACAATACATCCTGAACCTATTTGAAAAATCAAACCAAAATACTTGTAAGATACATGATAAGCATTCCAACTCCAACTCCAGATACAATTGATGCTTGTACCAGTTTTTGTTCGCTTTGGTAAAGCCATTTCAAAATTACCAGTGCAACTTGGAAAATTGCTCCTGCACCTATTGACAAGAATACTATTGCAGTATAGGGGGAATAGAAAAATCCTCCAATCCAAGTACCCAATATAGCAGGAGAACCTGCAATTAGCCCCAAAATAATTATTTTTGATATGGGTGATTTTGTTTTGGCAAGTGGTGATGCAATGGCAATTCCCTCAGTTGTATTATGAAGCGCAAATCCAACAATTAGAAAAGTGCTTAAGGCTACTTGTCCCAAACCGATCGCTGCTCCAATAGCTAGTCCCTCACCTAAATTATGTAGTCCTATTCCAATTGCAATCATTAATCCAATAGCAAGTGGTTTAGAAGATACTGTAAGACTAGTTCGTGAAGTGAGTTTTTCAGCAGAATAATACAATCCAAGAAATGACAATAAGGTAATAGTTATGATAAGTAATTCTCCATTGAAATTAGTAGAGAAATTTTCTTTTGAAACCTCAAAACCTTCTAGCATTGCATCAATACCTAGAAAAACCAATAAACCAATAGTCAATGCTAGAAAAAAATTGTATTTATTTTTCCCAATTCTTTTGATAAATGGTAACCATAACAATCCAATCATCACAGGAATAATTCCCACATAGGTTCCAATAATAGCAAAAAATCCAGCTAATTTGTAGTCAGATTTGATTGCAGGAGTTGCCGCTTCGATGAATTTATCAAATCTCACGCCATCATCAAGAGTGATTCCAATTGTATATGGTTCTGCTTCATTCCAAGGAAAAGGAATTCTTACTAGTGCAGTTTCAAATCGCTCTAGAAATTTATCAGGTTCTATTGCAGCAGGTTGAATTCGATCATTAACATCTGCCATTGCTATTTCCACAGGAATTGGACCTGTATTGCGAACTGTAACATGTATTTCAGAATCAATAAATTCAATTTTTTCTATAGTTATTTCTGGTAAAGATACTCCAAATTCAAGCAAATTCGAACTAGGACCGATTAGATACAATATCATAATAATAAGAAAGCCAAATGGGATTATTCCACTTGCAATGGTTTTTACCTTTGAGTAGTTTTTCTTAATTTCCATAATCTATTCCTGTTTGTGATTTTTGATCTAGATTATCATTTACTAGAAATATTCCAACCCAACCTTTTTCTGAAAATTCTACCTTATGTGCATGGAATAGATATTTTCCAGGATAATCGTATTTGAATTCCATGATACCTCTTTCAGTTTGGGATAGTGTTATCATATCAGTGTATGTAGAAGGAACAGTGCTAGTACCTGTAGGATAGTAATTGTACAGATTTCCATGTAGGTGAAAATTGTTTATTGGATCAAACTCCACCATATTTACAACATAGATGCGGATTAATTCATTTGTTTTAATTTGGATTGGATGATGCTGATAATAAAATGGAATTGAATTAGCAGCATAGAAATTATTTTCAGCATCAAAATCAGTATCAAATCCATTTAGAACCATAACCATTTCATCAGCTGGTGGTCTTCTTTCTTTTGGATCTACTATGTAAACACCATAAAGGCCATGTGAAATATGTTCTTCAAGTGGCATAACATGACAGTGATATGGATGAACCCCTACAGGACCAGCTTCAAATTCATAAGTAAATTGTCCACCATCAGGACCCACAGTTTCAAATACACCATCCATCTCAGCTGGATGAATTCCATGAAAATGCATTGTGTGAAATTTTGAACCATTGTTGATGAAATGAATTCGAACTAAATCGCCTTCAGTTGCACGAATTGTAGGACCAGGGACAGTTCCATTAAAAGTCCACACATTGTAAAAAACACCAGGCGATATTTCTTGTATTTTATCATCTTCTGCAATTATTGTAAATTCCCTAATTGTTTGACCATTTTTTGATTCAGAGATCCTTCCATAATTAAAATCTCGGAGATATTTTTCCGGATCGAATTCAACGGTTGAAGCAGTATAAAGCGGATCTAAAACATCTCCAGATGTACGAATTACTTGACCTGAATGAGTAACAAACACTTTTGGTTCTAATTGAGCTTCGGAGAATACCGAAAAAACAATAATTGTTGAAACACAAATAATTGCAGATAACATCAACATAGTAGTTGATCGAGTAAGTTTCAAGGATAATCAATGTAGATAATTTGTTTATTTAAAAGTTAGCCTAGGCTAACTTTTTTAGTCTAATCTAAATTTTTGAAGTAAAATGAATTCTATTTATTAAAAATTAGGTTTAAACTAAAGAATATCATAAATAGACTATGCAAAGATCAGGCATTCTTTTTGTGATTGTAGGTAGCATAGTAGGTGTGGGAATAATATTATCATTTTATGGAAACCAAGTAATTTTTGAGGATTTAATCAAAGGAGAAGGTCAAGTTAAATTTGGAGAAGATTTGATAATTCCAGTTGAATTAGATAATACGGAAACACAAACTGGAATTTATGCAGTTCAGATAATTAATTTTAAAGAAGGAATCACAACAAAAATATTAGATCCATTTGACAAAGAAATAGAATCTCAATTAATTGATGAGGAAGTTTTTGAAGGACGATTCAACATTGCAGTATCAGGAATATACAAATTAGTTATTGAAAATACAGACGAAAAAGAAATCAAAATCTTTGGAGTAATAGGGCCAGAACCAGATGCAGGTAAGAAATCACTAGGATTCATTTCCCTATACATTCTCATAATTGGATTAATTGGAATGGCAGGAGTTGCCATTTATGCAATCAAAAATCGGAAGAAATCTTTTAGTTAAGATAACTATCCATTTTTTCCAATCCTTCAATTGTTGCATTAAAGGTATCACTGTTTTCTACAATTTGGGTTAATTTTTCAGTATTTGCCGAAAAAATAGATTTTCCATCATTAGAATTTTCAAAAATAAATCCATGATCTAACAAATAAGAAAGTCTTTCAGAAACCTCACTTTCAGAAATAGAAGATTTTTCTGCCAAAAAGGAACATTCTTTTTCACCATCTTCCAATTCAGCTAAAATAGACGATGTAATTGGATCAAACATACAATCAACTACTTTTTCCCTATCAAAAGTATCATCCATTTACAATCATCAATCTTTATGTGAATTTATAACTTTTCTAAGTGAAAATTGCACATAATTTACACCAATAGAATAATTAGTAAAATATCATAATTACAAATAATGCAGAAATTATGTATTAAAGATATATCAGGAAAAGGAGAGCATTGTTTCTGTATCGAAATAGATGCTCAAAGAGGAGTAAAGAAGTGTTGCAAATGTAATCAATGGAATGTACAAGGTAAAGACTGGACAGAAGATTCAGACTTTAGATAAATTTTAGTTTAACTCAATATATCAGATCGGAGGCTAAAATAAGAAATCAACTGTGAAAATCATAATATTTGACCCATATTGAATCCTCTTTGAAACATCTAATTGACGCCTAGCATGGTTTTTATCGGGGTAACTAAGAATTTTTGAATACTTGAGCACGCAAGAATTTAGACACATTGTTAGGATTGTAGGAAATGATATTCCTGGAGCCAAAAAGGCTATTGTTGGATTAACCCAGATTAAAGGAATAGGATACAATTTTGCCACAGCAATTCTAGATACACTAAAAATTAACACTAATACAAATATCGGTTTTCTATCTGAATCTAATGTTCAATCAATTGAGAAATTAATTACAAATCCCATAGCAGGAAATTTTCCAGTGTGGTTTCTTAACAGAAGAAAAGATATTGAGACTGGAGGAAATATGCATCTATTGACATCAGATATTCCTTTTACTTTAAGAAATGATATCGAGCGAGAGAGAACCACCAATAGCTGGAGAGGTTATCGTCACATGTATGGACTAAAAGTCAGAGGACAATGTACAAGAACTACAGGTAGAAAAGGAGGAGCAGTAGGTGTTGCCAAAGCTGGAAAACCAGCTCCGGCACAAGTAGCAGCTGCAGCAGCACCTGCAACAGCAGCACCTGCAACAGCAGCTGCAGCAGCAAAACCTGTCGCAGAAAAGAAAGCAGCTCCTGCGGAGAAAAAGAAATAGGTGAATTGAGTGGGAGATCCTAAATATCCAAGAAGAATGTGGAGAAAACCAAAGAGACCACTTAATTACGAATTAAAAATGGAAGAATTAAAAACTCTCGGCACATTTGGTTTAAGATCAAAAAGAGAATTATGGAAAGCACATACAGAATTATCGCGTGTCAGACATCAAGCAAGATCATTGCTTGCTCTAAGACAAGAGATTAGACTAGAAAAAGAACCAATTTTGATGAAATCATTATCGAGAATAGGGTTAGTCAGTAATGAATCCACATTAGATGATGTACTCAATCTTCAAGTAAATGATTTACTTTCACGCAGATTACAAACACTAGTATCAAGAAAATTTGGATTTAAAACACCATATCAAGCAAGACAGGCAGTAATTCATGGACATATAATGATTGGAGATAGAAAAGTAAACATTCCATCATATATTGTAACATTGGAAGAGGAAAAGAATATTCATTTTTCACCAGAATCCAATATTCCAAGCATGTTAGAAAGTACTAAATCAGAATCAAAACCTGAAAGGAATACAGCCGCAGAAACAACTGAAGTAGAATAGAAAGAATTTCAATTGGATAATTACAAGAATAGGTTTAACAGTAAATAACCTCTCATATTATCAGATAGATCAGTCATGTGTTCAATTATCGGGTATTATGGAAATGAAATAGCAGCCCCAATCATAGTCAAAGGACTGAAAAGAATGGAGTATCGTGGATACGATAGTGTTGGGATTGCAACCGAATCAAATAATCAAATTGAATTAAAAAAAGGAGTTGGAAAAGTACAAGAAGTAAATGCCAAGATTCAACTTGACACATTACCTGGAAAAGTTGGAATAGGTCACACAAGATGGGCAACTCATGGAAAAGTGACAGATGCAAATGCACACCCACATTCTAGCAATTCTGGGAAACTGGCAATAGTACATAATGGAATTATAGAAAATTTTGAACAACTAAAGAAAGAATTAGAAAAAGACGGATATGTTTTCAAAAGTGAAACAGACAGTGAGGTAATAGCTAATCTTCTTCAAAAAAATTACGAGATAGACAAGAATATTAAAAGCGCAATAATCAAAACAGTTTCAGAATTAAAGGGTCATTATGCATTTGTTGCAATGTTTGAAAATGGGCAATTGGCAGCTGCAAGATTTCATGAACCATTAATTGTTGGAATTGGAAAAAATAGTTACTTTCTCTCAAGTGATGTGTTAGGATTTATTGAACAAACAGATAATGCCATTTACATTGAAAATGGTAATTTTGTCATAATTGATAAAGACAGATTACAAATTTTAGATTTTAATGGAGAAAGTGTAAAACAGCAAATTACTAAAGTATCAAAAGAATTTGCAGATGCATACAAAGGAGATTATGCACATTTTACATTAAAAGAAATTTCAGAGCAGCCAGATACTATATTCAAAGCAGGGGAAAATACAAAAGACACAATTAAAAATGCAGCAAATTATATTAAAAATTCAAAGAACATCTACATAACTGGAAGTGGAACTAGTTATAATGCGGCGTTGATTGCAAAACAAGTTTTATCCAAATATGCAAAAATAAAAGCAGACACAATAATTTCAAGTGAATTACAATTTTCTTCAGATACAATGGAACCAAATTCAACATTAATTGCAATTTCACAAAGTGGTGAAAGTGCAGATGTATTGGAAGCAGTAAATATTGCAAGAAAAGTAAACTGTAGAGTGATTTCAATAGTAAACTCACTTACATCATCTCTAGCAAGAGAATCAGATATTGTAATTGGGATGAATTGTGGTCCAGAGATAGGTGTTGCAGCAACAAAAAGTTTTACATCTCAAATGATCATAATATACAAAATCACAGAAGAATTGTGCAATGGACAGTTTGAGATTAACTATAAAGAAATTTCAGAATCAATTTCAAAAATTCTTGAAAATCATACTCAAATTAAACATATTGCTAGAAAAATTAAAGAAATTTCAGATATCTATGTTCTAGGTAGAGGAATTCACTATCCGATAGCTATTGAATCTGCTTTAAAATTAAAAGAACTGACATACATTCATGCAGAGGGAATACCAGGAGGAGAATTAAAACATGGTCCATTGGCACTTATGGATTCCAATGTATTTGTAATTATCATTAATCCAAATGATTCAACATATTTAGATACATTAACAAGTGCCAGAGAAATTAAAGCACGCGGTGCAAAGATCATCGGCATATCAGATGAGAAAAGTGATGTCTATGATTATTGGATAGAAATTCCAAAAACAAGTGAATTAGTATACCCTATTTCAGAAACAATTCCAATACAATTGCTTTCATATTATGCTGCAATTGAAAAAGACGCTGATCCTGATTATCCAAGAAACTTGGCTAAATCAGTCACAGTGAAGTAAAAAGTCGAGCATATTCTTTTTCAGATAGTGTTAAAAAATGAGCGGAGTCATTTCCTGTTTTTATCATAGATGCAATAATACTACCACCTGCACCGACACCTTCTTTTGCAAATCCTTGTGAGAATGCTTTGAGTCCTAAAAATTTAGAATTTTCAAGTCCGGGATTAACAGAGATTACAGGAATATCTGCAATTTCTGAAACAAGTGATGTAAAATTAGCATTGTTATCATTAGAGATATAAGAAGTAGTTCCAATAGCAGTGTTTGGTTCATTGAATCCAATTTTTGAGGCAAATGCTAAAACAGCAGCCATTTGGGTACCACCTGCTAACATTACTTTAGTGATTTCAGATGCTGAACTTAACATACCAGCTACAAAGGCAATCATAGGATCACCAACTTCAGCTATTATATGATATGGGTTATCAGAAGTCAATCTCCCTAATGCCAGATTAACAATTTGATTTTTTAATTCAACTGGATTATTTGGAATACTAGAACTTACTTTAGCTTTGAATTCTAATCCTCGTAATACAGCAAGAGCAGTGGTTGTGCCACCAGGAATACTTTCTCCTATTATCAAACAATCAGTCAAAGATGCAAGACTTCTTCCTACCATTCTTCCATAATCTACTGCCTGAGATACTTGAGAATCACTCATTGCAGATTCAACTGAAATGTTTTTCCCATGTACCAAACCAGTGTGGATGAAAGGTAGCTGGGGCGGAATTTTACTTCCAGCATTAATTACAACATGAGGAATACTGCATGATTCTAATGCAGTTTTAGTAAGTAATGCTGGTGTAGGCTTACCATCAGGAGTCATGGGAATTTTATCAATTGTTTTACAATAACCATAGTAAAGATATTCAGCATCTGCTGGAGAAGTGAATTGTATTGAATCTTTATCAGCACCGGCAAATGTAATGCCTGAGATTTCACATGTTTCAGTATAAGAAATTACAAGTGAAAATAAAAAATTTCCAGATTTAAGTGCATCAAGAAAATCATGAGCTTTATTTACATTACCAAAAAATTCAAAATCATCTAAATAGGTCATTGTCCCATCATATCAACAAATTCTTGTTCAGTTCGCTTTTGCATGACAAGATTAGTTATTTTCTCTTGTCCAATTGTGGATGTTAAAGAATGTCCATAATTATGGCCAGAATAAAGAACTAGATCATCATTTAACGAATAAAGAACATCAAAAAGACTATGATACAATTCTTTTGCACTACCTCCTGGTAGATCTATACGTCCACAATTTCCTACAAAAAGGGTGTCACCAGAAAAAAATTTTCCATCTCCAATTAAACACATGCTATCTTTAGAATGACCAGGAGTATACAAAACAGTTAGTTTTGAATTCCCAAATTCAATTATATCACCATCTTTGACTGCAACGTCATGTTTTAATTCAGATTTTTCATGTTGGATTATTTTTGCATTAGTTAATTTTATCATTCCTTCGTTTCCCAAGGTGTGATCAAAATGATGATGAGTGTTGATGATGTATTTTATTTTTAAATTATTTCGTTTGATGATTTGTTCAATTTGATCAAGATCCCAAGAGGGATCAATTATTATTCCTTCATTAGTATCTTCGTCTTCCACAACATATGTGAAATTCTGCATATTCCCAACTGAGATTTGATGAACTTTCATAATACACCCTCTTCAGCTTCTGGTGGAATTCCTATTTTTTCAACAAATATTTCACCACACAAATCTCGTCTTTTGGGCATTCCTTTCTTCATTTTATGAAACGTAACTGTCATGTCACTTTGTACAAAGACATTTGCTGTTTCTCCATTATCAGGATTAACTCCAGATGGGATATCAACGGCAATTTTAAAGCAATTTGAATCATTGATGTATTTTATTGCACTTGCATATGGTTCTCTTATTTCTCCAGAAATTCCAGTTCCTAGGATTCCATCCACAATTATGTCCGAAGTGAAATTAAGATCATCCATGCCAGATATCAATTTAACAGATGGCATTTTTTCCAGTAGTGACCAATTCCATTGACTTTCTTCAGTTTTGATTTTATCTGGAGTTCCAAGTAAAACTACTACAACTTTTGAACCATAACCTGCAAGATGTCTAGCCATAACTAATCCATCTCCACCATTATTTCCCAGTCCAACAAAAATCAAAACATTCTTTGATTCAAGAGTATCAAATTTTTCTGCCAGTCTTTTAACTGCTATAGCACCAGCATTTTCCATCATAAATTTTTTTAAAAAACCCATGTGATGTCCATTATTTTCTATTTGCATCATTTGTGCTACAGATATTTCCATATCTAGAATACATGAGAAGCAAAATAAGAGCTTTGAGAATACGAATTATGTCTAAAAATACGCCTAAAATTTCTGATTTTCATCTAATCTAACATTGTCTACGAATTTTTCCTAATAATTTCAATTAGTTCTTTTTTGTATTGTTCTCGTCCTGGAAGTTTATTTTCTTTACCCAGTTTATTAAGACGTTTTTTCTCTTTTTCAAACAAACCTAATCTTTCAAGATCTCGACGTTTTCTCTTCAAGGCTCTATAATATGAAAAATACACAGAATCAATAATTTCACTTTTTTTGAAGAGTTTCACTACAGTCAATAAATCATAGATGTAGTCTTTACTTAATCCAAAATCACGAGAAATAGCCTCAGTGTAGTTTGTAATTTCATATTCATTTTCTATTTCCTCGTTGAATTTTCGTAATAGTTCACCTAAATTCCAATACAAAGAGCTTGGCAAGTCTTGGTATTTTTTTTCATCCCCTGTTACTCCGTAGAATAATTTTTTGGCAGACTTTACTGTGTCAAAATATAATTTCTTGAATGTCTTTAATTTCTTTTCAGGATTTTCTCCAGTTTCAATATAATGAATCACATCAAGTAATATGCTGACTTTTTTTGTTCCATGCATGTCTTCTGTCTGAACTACTCTGACAGGAATTTTGTTGTTAGTCAAAGCCACACATCATGAAGAATTTTTTCAAAATAATTGAATGCAGTTACTGCATCCATATCAATTTGATCATTTTTTGCCTTGATCAAAGATGAAATTACTACTCGAGTTAAGTTATAGTCATGCAAGGAAGGATTGTTTTCGACTGATTTTGAAAAAGGATGACCAGTATTATACACAACTGCACGATTACTCATATCTAACCAACCTTCTCTTGGGTCATCAGGAAAGTCTTCAGGAATAATAGAAATTCCTCGTGATTTTCGTGTTTGGTTACTACCTGATTCTTTTCCTTGTTCATCTTCAAAGAATCCAGAACCTTCTTCATCACCACTTGATATTTCTGATGAATCAGAACCATCACCAGAATTAGTACCTACAATTGATTGCTCTCCAGGAACTTCTTTGATGGTAATGTTTCCATCTTCATCTTGTAAGGTTACATAATGGATTTTGGGGTTAGAAAATGGATTGAGGAATTTCAGGTCTGGATTTTGTAATATTTTATCTAATCTCTTTGTTAATTCATTGAATACCACATTTGTTTTTGTTGAAACATCTTCATGCTTGAAGATCAAACCTCGGGATTCTAATTCATCAAAAAATGCTTTTTTGACTAGGCTTTTAATAGTATTTGTCTGGAAATTTTTATGGAAATCTTCTTTGTTTGCTACTAGTTGTTGGGCAAGAATTGAAACGTCAGCCATACAAGAGACTCTTTGGCTGGCATTACCTTTGATTTGATTTGCCCAGTCGACAGATTCATTTTTGATACGTTTACCAAATACAGAATAAACAATATGACGTTCATCTTCAAGAATATCTTTTTCGCTAATCCAGATATAGCAAGGAATTACTTGTTTTTTATGTGAGATTTTTTTGAGAATTTTTTCACCTGGAGGTTGCCAAGGTTCTATTGTTTTGTCATTTACTGTTATCTCCAATGTTTTGGAAAGTAATGCATAGTTAAACCAAAATTGTAATATTTTATGGATATTGTTTTTGAGCCACTCAAATCCTTTTGCAGTTACTTTAACTCGATATGATGTTCCATACTTGTGATTTAGTTTTTTATTTCCCAAAAGTTGTTTGATTGGAATTCCATTAATACTAGAATCATATTCAACATTATCTCTTTGTCTAAACATTCTAGAGACTAGAACGTTGTTGTCTCTGCCAGTTACAGTAATAATTTCTGCTTTATCCCATGCTGCAAGAAATATTTTTGCACCAACTCCAGCAAATCCAATGCCTTCACCTTTGGTTTTAGTTGAGGATGATATTGTATGGTAATTTTGAAAATCTGCTTTGTTCATTGGAGGTCCATTATTTAGAAATGTGATATAATGACCTGAGTCATTTTGATCAAAACTTATCTCAATTTTTTTGGCTTTTGCATCTATTCCATTTGCGACTGCTTCTAAAACTAAAACTTCTTCTTTTGGATAAACGTACATATCTAATAGATTTTTTAGAGTTTCAAGGATTTTGATTGAAAGTGGTTCGGCCATTCCTAATCATCATATTTTTCCAAATTAATAAAATATTCAATAATTTTATGCCTAAAATCTAATTTTTAGAAATAGGTTTCGAGTACTTCCTAAGATCTTTGAGAATACGTTTTGGGTATAAAATAGAAATTATCTGAATAATTCTTCATCAGGATATTCAGAAAGATCTTCGAAACTTGATTCCTTTAGTCCTAATTTTTTCTGAAGGTTTAGAATTTTGTTAGAATATATCTTCATTTGAAGAATATTCATGTCTTCTTTAGCTTTATTGTACTTTTTCCAAGATTTTGTTAATGACGCCCATGTACTACCTACTATGTAGTCGGTTTTTTCGGCAGGGTTTTGTTGGAATTTGAACATGATTTCTATCAAAAAATTTGTTTTTTAGTTCAAAATCAAATAAAATCAAGAATTTAGTCAAAATGACTGCTATTTCTTTTTCTTGAGTGAGGGGATTTTATCCGTTACCTCGATGAGCGTGGTTTTTGCATTATCAAGAGCATCAGATCTGGCGATATAACCATCAAGAAATCTAGTCACTAAATCTCTGGTAAACCCGATTTTTTTCATATGACTCTCTAACTGTGTCTGATTAAAGTCCACATATTTTGTTAAAATTCCTACATCATAGTAATCCTTCCAAATTTTCGATAGTTTTCTAGCAGGATCTTTGGTTCGTTTTAATTCTTCTAGTCTTGATAAGGCAGCAACCATTTTGATAGGCAATAATAGTTCAGGATCAGGAACTTCAATAAAACAATCATTTCCAATGGGTTGTTCTTTTGAAAAATCAAAAACCCATTTCCAATCAACTGTAACACCTAATTCATCGTTATCAGGTCTAGATTTCTCTGGATAAAATAGATCAAATACAATTTCATCCTGTCCCCCTTCAAAAATAATGTCTTTTGCATAATAAACATCTGACCCAAAAGCATCTTTAGATTTTGTTTTTATATCATGATCTGGAAAATATGAATCAGTTATTTCAGCTCTTTTGTTGAGTTCGGATGGAAGAATTAGATCAATATCTCTTGAACCAAAACTTTCTTGATAATATGTCCATACTGCCCATCCTCCAATTATTGTAGACCAAGATCCATGATGAATTTTTTGCCACTTTGTTAATTGTTGAAGTTCTACAATACTTGTAGAGGTTATTTCTTTTCTATAGTCATCAGATATTAGGTCCATAATTGAGGGGTAAGAGGTTCGGTTGCATAAGCTTTGTCATCACAATAAAGATCAATAAAAGTTCGAAGTCGAGTAGTTAATTTCATGCCATTTATTTCAGTTACATTATCTTCTCGATATGGTTTGAAAACGTATAGATTTACTCGCACACTGCCTTCAGTTTTAGTTTGATTCATTTCATTCCAATAATCCTCATCAACATATACATGAATTGCAGGGTCTCTTACGTAGGTAGTATAGTGCTCTAATGCAGTTGTCAAACAAAAAATTCCATTATTTTTTTTGAAAAACTCTATAGCTGCATTTCTATCAGTTCCCATATCACGCGTTATACGCAGATCACTCATTCTTCTGAAGTTACTATAAAATTTGACCAAGCTTGGAGGGGAAGGAACTTGATATGTTAGTGTTCTATGTAGTGGATCTTTAGTTTTTTCAACCAATTTCAATTCTTCCAACCAATTTACAAAACCGCTTACACTTCCACCATGTCTAAATCCCAGATCTCTTGCCATCTGACGTTGTTTGAATTGCTTGTGTGAAAGCATGTAATACATCAGTGGATATGCATATCGAGATTTGAAACTTGGCACAATCTAATGTAGAAATGATCGTATTTTATAGCTTTGATCATATATTCATGACCAGAAGTGGTCATGTTTTTGTGACCAAACCTTGATTTAATGACCAACAGAATGAAAAAGAGATTGTAAGCAGATAAGATTGTTAGTAGGTTTGTACAACTAATTTTAAAAAATTAGAGTAATGAGTTGATGTCAATCACGCTTAGAGCATATTCAGGAATTCTTGTTAGCATTAATTTTTAATGATCTTTTGAAATGCCAATTGAGTTAAATCATCATGAATGTTTTTTGGCAGTTGTTTTTCTTTTATCAATCCATGACATAATGCTTTTAGAATATTATCTAAAGTCAGGTACTGATTGGTGCAATTACTCCAAAACGTATTTTCATAATAATGAACCATATTTTTTCTTATAATGATGGTATTTGATTTGCACTAATTTTTAGTTAAGTATAACTTAATTTCAGTACCTATTCTGAGTTACAATTTAATTGTTGTTCATAATTTCTTTTTAATTCCCACAATTACAATTGCAGGAGCTACAAAATACATTCCAACATTCAAAAGTATCAAAGACATTCCATATCCTAAAACACTATCTTCAGAATCCATATCCACATAGTTTAGAATAGACAATGAACTAATCATTGGAGTGATCCCAATCTTTATTGCTTCTTTGAAAATAGGATTTTCTCGTTCATAATCTGCTATTGTTGGACTAAATGAGTAATAGAATTGATTGAATCCATCTATAAATGATTTTCCTGATTCTGTTTGTAGTAAAGAATTATCTCTTAATTCTCGTAATTGTTGTACTTGTGGCGCAAGTTCAGAACCATATGTGGCAGTAGCTATCAAACACCCGCCACCCCTCGATTTTTCTTCAGTTTTAATCACTTGACAAATGCCGTTTACCAATTCAGTTC
>Ga0209726_10003826_pt1 | contig 19925 bp, 18 predicted proteins | sample Subgrocontami54m_FD_187453 | JGI IMG/M metagenome (GOLD analysis project Ga0209726, IMG submission 187453) | Subsurface groundwater microbial communities from S. Glens Falls, New York, USA - GMW46 contaminated, 5.4 m (SPAdes) (version 3) | ecosystem: Environmental > Aquatic > Deep subsurface >... | reverse complement strand
CGTCGTGGCGGCGCAGGATCTCGCTGATCGCGTCAAAGTGCTCGTAGAGCGGGTTCTGCGCGCGGTGCGCGGCCATCCACTGCGCCAGCAGGCTGCCGCCGCGGCTGACGATGCCGGTGATCCGGTTCTGCACCATCGGCAGGTATTCCAACAGGATGCCGGCATGGATCGTCATGTAGTCCACGCCCTGCTCTGCCTGCTCTTCGATCACCTGCAGCAGCAGCTCCGGCGTCAGGTCTTCGACCCGCTTCACCCGGGTCACCGCCTCGTAGATCGGCACGGTGCCCAGCGGCACCGGGCTGGCGGCGATGATCGCCTTGCGAATCTCCGGAATGTCGCCGCCGGTCGAGAGGTCCATGACGGTATCCGCGCCATAATGCACCGCCATGTGAAGCTTCTTGACCTCTTCGGCCTCATCCGACGTCACCGCTGAGTTGCCGATGTTGGCGTTGATCTTCACGGTCGCCACGATGCCGACCCCCATCGGGTCCAGACTCGTAGCCAAGTGGTGGATATTGGCCGGGATGATGAGCCGCCCGCGGGCCACCTCGGCGCGGATCAGCTCAGGGTCCAAGCCCTCCCGCTCGGCGACCCGCTTCATCGCTTCGGTGATGATACCCTGGCGGGCGAAGGCGAGCTGGGTGACGGCGCGGCCGTTCGTAGTCGTCATCGGAAGCAAAATTTTAGCATAATCAACGCGCGGACGCCACTGGCATCGCGGCACGCACCCGCCGGGCGATCCACTCGGCCAGCTTGGGATGCGGCAGGAGCGTTTGCCCCAGGTACTCGTAGGTCAGCCCTTTGAGGCGGCGCGGGATCTTGGCCTCAATCCCCCCGCTGGCCAGCAGCAGCGGCACGACCAGGGCGCGGCCCTGCTCGCTCTGCTCACGCACGATCCGGCGCATCTGCTCGGTCGCCCGCTCCTGCACCGCCTGCGGGGCGTCATCGCGCATCGTCACCGGCACGACCGCCCGGAAATGGCCCGCCCGCTGCAGCCGCTTGGCCAGCCGGTCCATGACCGCCAACCACTGCGCATTGTCCTCATCCGTCACCGGGCCGTGCGCGACCAGCACGACCGCTTCTTCGCTGGGACGCTGGCTGAGCGCTCGCGCGCGGTCGAGCAGAATCTCCGCGACGACCGGATCATCATCCAGCGGCTGCGTCATGGTCACCGGCACGCGGAGCGCGACCGGCTTCGCATGCTCCTGCCACGGCCCATCGAGCCGCAGCCCCAGCAAATAGTGGTACTGCCGGATCACTTCCGAGGCGGAGGAGATCAGCAGCGGCACGACCACGAGGCGCCGAACGCCGCGCTCTTCAAGCTTCCGCACGCCCCGCTGGATCTCCTGCACTTCGCCGGGGTGCATGCCCATCCCGAAGGCGACCTGTGTGGGAGCCTCCAGCTTGGCTTCGGCCACCGCCTGTTCGACGAGCCGGTTCCACTGGGGGGTGCCGCCGTGCGCGAGGATGAGCACACCGAACGCGTCCGACGGGACGGCAGGGTCCGCCGCCCGCGCCTCGCCTGCGCCGAGCAGCGCGGCGAAGAGGCCGCACGCAAGCCACGCGCCTCTCATGCGAGGCTGGTGCGGATCAGGGTCAGGAATTCCGCCCGGGTCTTGTCGTTCGATCGGAAGACGCCGAGCATGGAGCTGGTGACCGCGCGGGAGTTCTGCTTCTGCACGCCGCGCATCATCATGCACAGGTGGCTGGCCTCGATCACGCAGGCCACGCCGTGCGGCTTGACGTGCTCGTTGATCGCCTCGGCGATCTGGGTGGTGAGCCGCTCCTGCACCTGCAGCCGTCGGGAGAAGGCTTCCACCAATCGCGGAATTTTGCTGAGACCGATGACCTTCTGGTCCGGCATGTACGCCACGTGGCAGCGGCCGAAAAACGGCAGCAGATGGTGCTCGCACAGGCTGTAGAAGTCGATGTCCTTGACGATCACCATCTCGTCCTGTTTGATTGCGAAGGTCCGGTTGAGGATTTTCTTGGGGTCCTGCCGGTAGCCGGAGATGAGAAACTGCAGCGCCTGCTTCACCCGCAGCGGCGTGCGCCGCAGCCCCTCGCGGTTCGGGTCCTCACCCATCAGCCGCAATAACAGCCTGATGGTTGACTCCCACTCCTTCCCCGAAGAAATTTCGAGCTCTTGCTTCAACCGTTTCAGCTCGTGCTCGAAGCCGGGCATTGGTCTCCTTATTTCCCGTTGCTCAACAACTCGATGAGCAGCCGTACGCCGATGCCCACCGCACCCTTCGGCACGTAGGGCTTGGGCCGCTCAGCCCAGGCGGTGCCGGCGATGTCCAGGTGCGCCCAGCGCAGCCCTTCGGTGAACGCCTCGAGGAACTTGGCCGCGGTGATCGTGCCCGCCTCGCCGGTGTTGGTCACGTTGCGCAGGTCGGCGATGTCGGACTTGATCATCTGCCCGCCGAACTCCTCCCACAGCGGCAGCCGCCAGACCCGTTCGCGCGTCCGCTCACCCGCCTGCGTGATGCGGGCGGCCAGCCGCTCGTCGTTGGCCATGAGCCCGATCGCCTCGCTGCCCAGGGCGACCACGCAGGCGCCGGTCAGCGTGGCCAGGTCGATCGTGTAGTCCGGTTTGAACCGCTTCGCGTAGTGCAGGCAGTCGGAGAGGACCAGCCGCCCCTCGGCGTCGGTGTTGAGCACCTCGACCGTCTTGCCGGAGAGCGTCCTGAGCACATCGCCCGGCTTCTGCGCGCTGCCTGAGGGCATGTTGTCCGTCGCCGCGATGATGCCGATGATCCGCACCGGCAGCTTCAGGCTCGCGGCCGCTTTCAGCGTGCCTAGCACCGCCGCCGCCCCGGCCATGTCGTACTTCATCAGCTCCATTTTGGCCGAGGGCTTGATGTTGATGCCGCCGGTGTCGAACGTGATCCCCTTGCCGCAGAGCGCGTAGGTGGCCTTCGCGCGTGCGGGCGAATAGTCCAGCACGATGAACTGCGCCGGGTGGGTGGCGCCCTGTGCCACCCCGACGATGCCGCCGAAGCCGAGCCGCTTCAGCTGCGCAAACGGCGTGACGGTGCACTTGAGCCGGTAGCGCCTGGCGATGGCGCGCGCCTCATCGGCCAGCCGGGTGGGCGTGACCAGGTTCGAGGGGCCGTTGATCAGGTCGCGTGTCAGCGTGACCGCTTCGGCGATCGCCTCGGCCTTCGCCACGCCCTGCCTGGCGGAGGCGGCATCGCCGGCGCGCTCCACAACCAGCGTGATGCCTTCGATCCGGCGGCTCTGCTCATGCTTAGGCAGCTGCTTGAGCTTGTCATAACGGTACAGGCCCAGCAGCGCGCCTTCGGCGATGGCCTGCGCGACCTCCGCAGCCGATCCCAGCGCGCGATGGCTCAGCACCGGAATCGTCAGCCGCTTGAGCCCCTGCGCCCGCACCGCCTTGGCGGCGGTGCCGGCCATCTGCCGGACCCGGTCAAGCGAGAGGTCTTTCATCTTCCCGATTCCGACGACCAGCACCCAGCGTTTGCCCTCCGGCAGCAGAATCGTCTCGTTGAGCGCGCCGCGGAATCCGGAGCGTGACACAAGCGACAACAATCTGCCATGGCTCGGCAAGAGGGAGGATGGATGCTCCTCTCCCTCCAGCGCGGTGAAGACCGCCACGCCGTCCTGCACCTGACCCAACCGTCCCGTCTTGACCTGAATACGCATCAACCCTCCTCTAGCCACGCGTCCCCTGATTCAGAAAAAATGACATCAGCTGAAATCCTTCTTCGAATCGCTTGGAAGAACCTTTCACGGCCGACTCATTATACGCGACAGCACCCGCTTTGGAACCGCCGACTGCGTACAGCGCAAACGGCACCGGTTCGGCGAGGTGCGTGCGGATCGCGACACTGGTCGGATGATCCGGCACGATGAGGATCGCATACGGCTCACCGCGCCGCTTCAACCCCTCCAGCAGTCGTCCCACCACGCGCCGGTCCACATCCTCGATCGCCTGGATCTTTTTCTGCGCGTCGCCCATGTGGCCCGCTTCATCGGTGGACTCGATGTGCACCACCACGAGGTCGCAGCCCTCCTCCAGCGCTTTCAGCGCGTGGTCGGCCTTGCCCTCGTAGTTCGTATCGAAGTAGCCGGTGATCCCGGGCACCTGCAGAATCTCCATACCGGCAAGCGTGCCGATGCCGCGCACGATGTCCACCGCGCTGATGCATGCCGCACGCTTGCCATACGCCTGCTGAAAGGACGGCACCGCCACCGCCGTGCCCTGTCCCCAGAACCACGCCATCGTCGCCGGCCGCTTGCCCGCGTTGACGCGGCGCTGATTGACCGGATGCTCCTTCAGGATCGCCACCGACTGCTCCATGTGCCGACGCAGCAGTTCGGAACCCGCTCCCTTCGGCAGGTGCTCTTCGATGCGCTTGCCGAGGATGTCATGGGGCGGCGTGCATTCGGTCTTCGCGTACTCCTGGCCGTCCACGACGGTCAAGTGCCGGTAGCTGACGCCGGGATAGTAGCGCACCCCGTTGCCCCCGAGCCGCTCGCTGATGGCCTGGATCAGTTGGCGCGACTCCTCGGTGGGGATGTGGTCCGCCGAATGGTCAGCCATGACGCCGTTTTCAACCGTCAGCGTATTGCAGCGGAACGCGACTTGGTTCGGCTTCAGCGTGATCCCCTGCGCAGCCGCTTCGATCGGGGCGCGGCCGGTGTGGTACTTGCGCGGGTCGTAGCCGAAGACGCTCATGCAGCCCACGTCCGAGCCGGGCGGAAAGCCGGAGGGAATCGTGTGCGCCCAGCCGGTCGTGCCCTCGCGCGCGATCCAGTCCATGTGCGGATGCTTGGCAACTTCAAGCGGGGTCTTGCCGCCGAGCGCTTGCACCGGCACATCCGCCACGCCGTCCGGAAGCACCACCACGTACTTCATCTGGAGGTCAAGGCGGTGACATTGCGAAGGCGTTGCACGGCAGCCGGAATCAGCTCAAGCGCGCGGTCGATGTCATCTTCGGTGGTCGGCGCACCGATGGTCAACACGAGCGCGCCCTTAGCCTCTTCATCGCTCAACCCCATCGCCTGAAGGACGTGCGAGGGACGCATCGCTTTCGAGTTGCACGCGGAGCCCAGGCCCGCCGAGATGCCGGCGTGGTCCAGTCCGAGCACCAGCGACTCGCTTGCGAGGCCATCAATGCACACGTGCAGGTTATGCGGTAACCGCGAGGACCACGAGCCGTTCAGGCGCACGTGCTCGACGCGCTGCTGCAGGCCGTCGCGCAGCCGATCGCGCAAGCGGCCCAATCGCTCCATGCGCTCAGGCAGGTCTCGCTTTGCGATCTCAGCGGCAACACCTATGCCAACGATTGCCGGCAGCGATTCGGTGCCGGAGCGACCGCCGTGCTCCTGCCCGCCGCCTTCAAGCAGCGGCAGGATGCGCACACTTTCGCGCACGAACAGTCCGGCCGCGCCCGGTGGCCCATAGAACTGATTCGCAGCGAAGCTGAGCGCATCCACGCCGAGCGATTTCACATCGATCAGCGCGTGGCCCGCAGCCGCGACCGCATCGGTGTGGAACAGCGCGCCGTGCTCATGCGCGATCGCCGCCAACTCTCGGATTGGTTCGAGCGTGCCAACCTCGCCGTTGGCCAGCATGATCGAGACAAGCACCGTCTGCGGTTTCAGCGCGGCCTTCAGCGCGCCCGGTGAAACAACACCTTCCCGATCGACCGGCAGGATCGTCAGCTCCGCTCCCTCGAGCGCAAGCCGCTTGGCCGCCAGCGTCACCGAGGGATGCTCGATCGCTGAGATGATGAGGTGCTGGCCCTTGCGTTTGTTGGCGACGAGGAGCCCGCGCAGCGCCCAGTTGTTCGACTCGGTGCCGCATGAGGTGAAGGAAATCTCTGAAGGTTTGGCGTTGATGAGCGCAGCGATCTGCTTGCGCGCCTGCTCGAGCAATCGCTTGGCCCGCTGCCCGGTCTGGTGGATCGAGGAAGGATTGCCGGACTCCTCGAGGGCCGCCCCCATCGCCTGCTTGACCTCAGGCAAGAGCGGGGTTCCGGCGTAGTGATCAAGGTTGATGCGCGTCATGCGACGTTCGGACGTTAGCGGGCGGATTCGACGAGCTGCATGAGGGTGGCCTCGGTCAGCTCGATGTTGAGGTTGCCGATCTCGGCAATGCGTCCGCGGACCTGGACCGCCTCGCCGGCTCGCATCGACTTCAGCCACGGATAGTCGGCCGTCGGCACGCGGACTGCGACGTACTTGACCTCATGCGGACGGTAATGAAACATCACCCGCGCGTTCCCCGGCGCTTCCTCATAGCCATCTGCAGCCAGCAGCGTCCAGTCCACCTCTTTGCCGATGTACGCCGCCCTCGTTTGGGCGTGCATCAACGGAGAGCGCGCCTGAATCGCTGCGAAAATCTCCGATGGTTCCGTCAGTTCGATCTCCGGCATGATGACCTCCAATGGCTGAGTATTAACGGAAACTCAAAGTGTTCCTTGGTGGGTGGCCACCTTTGGTAAAACCAATTCTCGGATGTCCAGCACGACCTGCAGCGTGTCGATGCTACAAATCGTCCCACGCACTCGCACCGTCTCTCCGGCCCGCAGATGCCTGAGCTGTGGATACTCGGAAAACGTGACGGTGCCCGTCACCATTGGGGTGTGACCGACCCCATGCGCAAACAGGAGCTGCACGCGTCCCGAAGAGACTTCATATCCATTCCGATAAATCAGGAACCAATCAACCTCTTTTCCACAATATGCACTGGCGGCTTCCTTACGCATTAGTGGGGGCTGTGACTCAATCTCGCCAGCTATACGAGCTGGATCCATGAGAAGGTCGGATGACATCTTTAACTCCCTTGGTTTGACATCGTCAACGACTATGATGCCCCGCGCTAGCGGCGTTCCCGCACCTCTTTCACCAGCGACTTGATCCCGGTCTTGAGATCGTTGAGTTGAAGCCCCACTTCCCCTCGAAGTTCCTGTATCTCGCGATCAACTCTTTGATCTAACAGCTGCACCCTTTCTGAGAGCGCATAATACTGGGACCGCACCTCCTCGAGCAAAACCGTAAATCCCCTTTCTGTTTCCGACTCACCCGCCATACAAGCTCTCCCAAGCCGGGCCGGTCGATCACTGCCCAGCCGTTCGACACTGTTCACATGCGCACAATGTGCGCAGCAGCTCAAAGGAATAGATGCCGGTGCGGTGGCCGTCGGACCAGTCGATGGCAATGGCGTAGCGGCCGACTGGACGGATGGCCAGCGGATGCACCTCAGCCGGCACGCCGGTGGCGATGACGCGCACCGCACCGGTCATCTCATCCACGCAGCCGGCACAGGGGCACTTCAGCCGCAGCTCGCGCGCAAGATAGACGCTTTCATGCCCGTTCTGCCACCGGATCTTGACGTCATGCTCATTCGCCCGTCCAATTTCGAGGGGAACCGGTATCTGCGTTCCGGCCATCATCAAAACGTCACCTTCACAGGCGCAGCCAGCTCGCCCTGCATCGCGCGGATGCTCACCCGTGCTGCGAGCTGCTCGGCGGCGGCGAAGAACGCCTTGGCCGAGGGCGAGCCCGGCTCGCTGAGCACGATCGGCCGGCCCGCGTCCGAGGCCGCGCGAATCGGTGTGGCCAGCGGGATTTCGCCCAACAGCGGAATCTGCATCCGCTCCGCCGTCCGGCGCGCTCCGCCGGTCCCGAAGATCTCCTCATGGTGGCCGCACTTCGGGCAGACGTATTCGCTCATGTTCTCGATGATCCCCAGCACCGGCGCGTTGAGCTTCTTGAACATCGCGATCGCCTTCTGGGCGATGTTGAGTGCGACATCCTGCGGGGTGGAGACGATCACCGCCCCCGTGATCGGAATGAGCTGGCAGAGCGAGAGCTGCACGTCACCCGTCCCAGGCGGCAGGTCGACCAGCAGATAGTCCAGCTCGCCCCAGATGACCGTGCCGAGAAACTGCTCGACGGTCTTGTGGAGCATCGGCCCGCGCCAGACCACCGCCTCTTCCGGCTTCATGAAGAAGCCCATCGAGATGACCTTCAGGCCATACTGTTCGATCGGGAAGATCCGGCGCGTCGCCTCTTCCATCTCGGGCTGGCCGGTGATACCCAGCAGGGTGGGAATCGTGGGGCCGTAGACGTCTGCGTCCATGAGCCCGACGCGCGCGCCGCTCTTCGCCAGCGCCAAGGCGAGGTTAGCACTCACCGTGGACTTGCCCACCCCACCCTTGCCGCTGGCGATGGGGATGACGTTCTTGATCGTGGGGATGAGCCCGCCGGCCGGCATCGCCGACATGGAGGAGCGCACCTGCGAGGTCATGCCGATCTCCACGGAGGAGACGCCCGGGATCGCCGAGACCGCCCGCTTGGCCTCCTCGCGCATGAGGTCGCGCACGGGACAGGCCGGCGTGGTCAGCTCGATCTGGAAGGCGACGCTCCCCCCGTTCACCGTGAGGTGCTTGATGAACCCCAGCGAGACGAGGTCGCGCTTCAGGTCAGGATCCTGGACAGCGCGGAGCGCCTGGAGGACGTGCTCGGTTGTCACAGCCATCGGTGGGAGGTCCTCAGTGATGAGCCGACTTCGCGAACGGGCGGGTCAGCCTTCTTTGGCGCTGACCGCCTGCTCGAGTTTCGCGCCGGTGCCCCGCGGGATGACCATCCAGAACAGCTCCTGATAGTCGTCCCAGTTGGTGAGCACCTCAAGCGCCAGGTTGCTCTTGGTTGCCACGAAGTGGCGCTCGAGCAGCGCGCGCACGTTGTCGATGTCCTCTTGCCCTTCGAGGCGGTTCAACTCGACCAGCTCGAGATTGACCCGCCGCTCAAAGACACCTTCGCGGTCCAACACGTAGGCGCGCCCGCCGGTCATGCCGGCCCCGAAGTTGCGGCCGGTCGCCCCCAGCACGAGGATGATCCCGCCGGTCATGTACTCGCAGCCGTGATCGCCCAGCCCCTCGACAACGGCCATGGCGCCAGAGTTGCGCACCCCGAACCGCTCGCCCGCCCTCCCGCCGGCGTAGAGCACGCCGCCGGTTGCGCCGTACAAACAGGTATTGCCGATGATCACGTTCTGGTGCCAGGCGAACGGCGATTCATCCGGCGGGCGCACGATCAGCTCGCCGCCGGCCATGCCCTTGCCAACGTAGTCGTTCGCTTCGCCGATGAGCGTCAGCCGCATGCCGGCAATACAAAAGGCCCCGAAGCTCTGCCCGGCGACGCCGGTGAGCGTCACATCAATCGTCGCGGTCGGCAGCCCCTTGTCGCCGTAGCGCTTGGCGATCTCGCCCGCCAGCCGCGCGCCGACCGTGCGATGGATGTTGCGGATCGGATAGGCGCGCTTCACCTTCTGCGCCTTTTCCAGCGCCAGTTCGGCGTCGGCGATGAGCTGCATATCGAGCGGCACGTCATTCGGGCGGTCGTTGCGCGCCTGGGTGTGAATTCTGGAGCCCTCGCGCACCGGCGTCAGCAGCGAATCGAGCGACACCGTCTTGGCTTTCGCGGACATGCCGGGCCGTTCGCGTTGGACCAGCAGGTCGGTCCGGCCGATCAGCTCCTCCAGATTGCGCGCGCCCAGCAAGGCCATCAGCTCGCGCAGCTCCTGGGCGACAAACCGCATGTAGTGGACCACCATCTCGACGGTGCCGGCATACCGGGCGCGCAGTTTGGGATCCTGCGTGGCCACGCCCACCGGACAGGTGTTGAGGTGGCACTGGCGCGTCATCACGCAGCCGGTCGCCACCACCGCGGCGGTGCCGAACCCGAACTCCTCGGCGCCGAAGAGCGCGGCGAAGAGCAGATCGCGCCCGGTCTTCATCCCGCCGTCGGCGCGCAGCAGCACCCGCTCGCGCAGCCCGTTCAGCCGCAGCGTCTGCTGCGTCTCGGCCAATCCCAGCTCCCACGGCAAGCCCGCGTTCTTGATCGAGCTGAGCGGGCTCGCTCCGGTGCCGCCGTCATGCCCCGAAATCAAAATGGTATCCGCATACCCCTTGGCCACGCCGGCGGCGATCGTGCCCACCCCCGCTTCGGAGACCAGCTTCACATTCACCCGGGCCGAGGGATGGATCATCTTCAGATCGTAGATGAGCTGGGCCAGATCCTCGATCGAATAGATGTCGTGATGCGGCGGCGGCGAGATGAGCGAAATGCCCGGGATCGTGTGGCGCACGCGCGCGATGTCGGCCGACACCTTGTGGCCGGGCAGCTGGCCGCCTTCGCCGGGCTTGGAACCCTGCGCCATCTTGATCTCCAGCTCCCGCGCCGACATCAGGTACTCGGGCGTGACGCCGAAGCGGCCCGAGGCCACCTGCTTGATCGCCGAGCTGCGGTTCATATTCGGATCGGTGGGGTGGTAGCGTGACGGGTCTTCCCCGCCCTCGCCCGAGCCGGACTTGCCTCCGATGCGGTTCATCGCGATCGCCAGCGTCTCGTGCGCCTCAAGCGACAGCGCCCCGTAGGAGATGCTGGCCGTCGCAAACCGCTTGGTGATCGCCTCGACCGGCTCGACTTCCTCGAGCGGAACCGGTTTGCTAAGCGGCTTCACATCCAAGAGATCGTGGAGCATGGTCGGCGGACGGTTGTTCACCGACTCGGCGAACTTCTTGTAGATCGCGTAGTCGCCGGCCTTGGCGGCCTGCTGCAAGTAGCGCACCATCTCCGGGTTGAAGGCGTGGTACTCGCCGTCGCGCCGGTATTTGTAGAAGCCTCCGGCGTCCAGATGCGGCGCCTCCTGCTGCGCGCGCTTCTTGGGATAGGCGTCCTGGTGCCAGGCCAACACTTCTTCGGCGATGTGCTCATAGGTGATGCCGCCGATGCGAGAGGGCGTGCCCGGGAAGCACTCGTCGATCAGCTCTTTGGCGATCCCCAGCGCCTCGAAGATCTGCGCGCCGCGGTAGCTGCCGATGGTGGAGATGCCCATCTTCGACATGATCTTCAGGACGCCCTGGTCGATCGCCTTGCGGAAATGGCCGAGTGCTTGGTCAAACGTCTCCGAGCCCAGCCGCCCTGCGGCCTCCATCCCCTTGATCGTCTGAAAGGCGAGATACGGATAGACCGCCGAGGCGCCGTACCCGATCAAGCAGGCGAGGTGGTGGACGTCATGCGCATCGCCCGCCTCCACGATGATCGACGTCTTCATCCGGCGCCCGGCGCGGATCAGGTGGTGATGGACCGCCGCGGTCGCCAGCAGCGAGGGGATCGCGGCCGTGGCCTCGTCCGCCCCGCGCTGGCTGAGGATCAGGACTGTGGCTCCCCCGTCGACCGCCTTCACCACCCGCTGCCGGACCTCCTGCAGCGCGGGCCGCAACCCGGCGGCACCCTTGGCCACCGGAAAGGTGATCGGGATCGTCACCGCCTTCAGGTCCGGCTGATGCAGCGCGCGCACGGTCTCGAACTCCTTCGGCAGCAGCAGCGGGCTCGTGGACAGGACCATCCGCTTTTGCGCCGGTCCCTCCTCGAGCGGGTTCGGCCGCGCGCCGAACACGGTATTGAGCGACATGACCAGCTCCTCGCGGATCGGATCGATCGGCGGGTTGGTCACCTGCGCGAAGAGCTGCTTGAAATAGGTAAAGAGCGGCTTGGGCTTGTTGGAAAGCACCGAGAGCGGCGCGTCATCGCCCATGGACCAGATCGGCTCCTTGCCGGTCTTGGCCATCGGCTCGATGACCATGTGCAGCTCCTCTTCGGTATAGCCGAAGGCCATCTGGTGGCGGGTCAGCGCCGCGGGCTCGATGTTGACCTCATCCGCGACGTGGCCGTTGAGGAGCTTCTCGATCGGCACCAGACTCTGCTCCACCCACTCGGCGTACGGCTTGGCCGCGCCGTAGCTATGCTTGATCTGGTCGTTGCGCAGCAGCTGCTTGCGCGTGGTGTCGACGGCAAAGATCTGGCCGGGACCCAGCTTGCCCTTCTCGATGATCTTGGAGGGGTCGACGTCCACGATGCCGACCTCCGAACCCATGATCACCACGCGGTCGCGGGTCACCCAGTAACGCGCGGGCCGCAGGCCGTTGCGGTCCAGCGCGGCCCCCACAACCGTTCCGTCGGTGAACGCCAGCGCCGCCGGCCCGTCCCACGACTCGGTCAACATGGCGTGGTACTGATAGAACGCCTTGATCGCCGGGTCGATCTCCGGCATCGCCTGCCAGGCATCCGGGATGAGCATCATCATCGACTGCAGCAGGTCGCGGCCCGACATGATCAACAGCTCCAGCACGTTGTCCAGGCTCATCGAGTCCGATCCGCCCGGCTGGATGATCGGCAAGAGATCCTTCAGATCCTTGCCCCATTGCTTGCAGGAGAGCTCCGGCTCGCGGGCCGCCATCCAGTTGCGGTTGCCCTGCAGCGTGTTGATCTCGCCGTTGTGTCCGAGGAAGCGGAACGGCTGGGCCAGGAACCAGTTCGGGAAGGTGTTCGTCGAGTAGCGCTGATGGAACACCGAGATCGCCGAGGTGTAATCGGGATCGGAGAGGTCGCGGTAGAAGGCGGAGAGCTGGGGGGCCACCAGCAGCCCCTTATAGACGATCGTCTGCGAAGAACAGGAGGGGATGTAGCAGTCGGCCAGCCCGGCCCGCTCCCAGGCCAGCTCGATGCGCCGGCGGACCAGGAAGAGCCGCCGCTCAAACTCGCCGGCGGGGATGGTCTCCGGCCTCGCCAGCAGGACGTGCTGGATCTGCGGCAGCGTGGCCAGCGCTTTCTCGCCCAGCACCGAACTGTCCACCGGCACCTCGCGCCAGCCCAGCAGCTGCACCTGGCCGCGCTTGACCTGCTCGTCCACGACCCGCTTTGCCGCGGAGGCGGTCTTGGCGTCTTTCGACAGGAAGATGACGCCGATCCCGAGATCGCCGGCGGCAACTGGGGTGGCCTCCATCCCCTTCAACACCTTCGCAAAGAGCGGCTGCGGGATCTGGGTGACGATCCCGGCGCCGTCCCCGCTCTTGCCATCGGCGGAGACCGCCCCGCGGTGGGTCACGTTGCAGACGCACTGGATCGACCACTGGACGATCTGGTGGCTGGCAGCGCCGTCAATGGAGGCCACGAACCCCACCCCGCACGCGTCATGCTCATAGGCGGGGTTGTAGAGCCCTGTGGCGGTCGGTTGTCGGTGATATGTCATAGGGACACCAGCGGTTAGCTCTGGGACGAGCAGGTTATTGTACCCGCTTTCCGGCTCTCGCGCACCAGAAATTGGACGAACAATCAGGGTGCGGGGGTCACCATATGGTCGATCTCGGCGCGCTCAAAGATGACCTCGCCGTACTCCAGGCCGATCGTCACGGCGGCGGGCGTCTCGCGGACGAGATCCCCTTCGAGCCGTTCCCCGTTTTTCAGGTACAGCGTCACGGGATGGCGGGGGACAAAGGCCGCGCGGGACGCCGGAGGTTTCGGCTTGGCAGCCGCCGTCTTCCGGCTGCTCTTCGGCGCAGCAGTAGTCGCTCGGGCCCTCTTGGGGGCTCGGCCCGCCTCTTCGCAGGCCTGCACAAATTGCTCGGGAGTGAGGCTGGACGTGCTGATCCGCTTGGGCTGATCCGCGCCGGGTGCCAGCACAAAGACCGTCGGGTAGCCGGTCACCCCGTGCGCACTCGCGATCGCCGCTTCCTTCGCGCCATGCTCGGGGTTGATCCGCACCGCCAGCACGCGGTCGACGTACCGCCGCATCGGAGAGGAGGCCATGATCTCGCTGTTCAGCTGCCGGCAATAGGGGCACCAGTCGGTGTAGAAATAGAGCAGCAGCGCATCGCTGGTGCCTCGCCGCCGCTCCATCGCCTGCTCAAACCCATGAGCGTCGCTAAGCCACTTCGCGAAAACGGCATCCGAGGCCGCCTCAGCGGAGCGCCCCGCCGCAAGCCACAGGCACAGCACCATGCCGGCGAGTTTAGCCATGGCCCGCCATTTGGAAGAGCTGCTGCAAGAACGCCTTCGCCTCATGATAGATTCCCGGCCGCTTCCCCTCCCGGGGACCGGCCACGTTGACGGTGTTGATGCGGTGTTTCGCCAGCCATTCGCGCACCTCGGCCGGTTTCGGATCGTTCCGGAGATCGATGATCAGCCGCGGCTTCCGCAGCCGCGAGGCGATCGCCGCCGTTTCGGCCGTGCCGCCCTCCATCGGGCCGCGGTTGAGGATCAGCGTGCCGTCCGCGTCCCGCACATTCCACTCCGTCCGCTGGAGGTACTCCGTCTTCGGGGTTTCGCGCAGCGGATACCGCTGCGGAATGACCCCATCTTCGGCCCGGCGGCCCTTGGGGCACCAGCCGCCGCAGAAGATCCCCAAGCTCAACGCCGCATCCAGCGCGGCGCGGTCCACGCCGGTCTGACCGCCGGAGACCACCTTCACAACCATCCGGCTAGCGGCGACGATACCGGATGACCTGGACGGCCACCGCCCCGAAGAAGAACGTGTTAAGGATGGCAAACGTCCTGAAGACCCGATCGGGCGAGGCCAGTCCCGAGGGGAGCATCAGCAGGATGCACACAAAGACGCCCAGCACCCATGTCAGGCTGATATCGTCGGCCGATTTGCGCTGGCCGATCCGGATGATGAGCGGAATGTTCCAGAACGGCATCACCACCGCCGCAATCAAGCCGAGTGTCTCCATGCGCGCCTACTCCTGCTTGGCCCGGCTGAGCAGCCGTTCGATGACCGGCAGGAGCGCTGGCGGCTCCACCGGCTTGGTCAAATAGGCGTCGGCCCCGTAGGCGATGCCGCGCGTCCGGTCGGCCGAGGTGTCCATGCCTGTCAGCATAATCAGCGGCAACTGCCAGGCGGGATACCGGTCACGCAGCTCGCGGCACACTTCATAGCCGTCGATGTCCGGCAGCCGCAAATCCAAGATCACGAGATCTGGACGGTGCTCCGTCGCATACTCCACCGCCAACGCGCCCTGCGCCTCCAGATGCACGTCATAGCCGGAGAGCTCCAGATACTCCCGGAACAGCCGCGCGATCGCCTCGTCGTCCTCGATCATCAGGATCTGGGGCCGGCGGGCGGCGTCCATCGTCAGGCGTCTTTGGGTTGAGCCGCGCCCACCGGCGCGAACCACGCCCGGCGCCACCGCAGCATCGAGTGGACGATCATCACCGCCGTCGCCCCCATCATGAACGCCGTCAGCGCCGCGTTAAGCGAGCCGATGAACGCCTGGCCCGGCCGCGAGGCGAGCGGCAGGAAATTGTTCCAGATGCTCTGCCAGCCGGCGGTGAGCGTCGTCACCGCCACGAAGCTCATGGGGGCGAGCGTCACCCAGGCGTAGCGCGCCTTGCCCATGTTGATCAGCACTGTCGTGCCCACGCACAGCGCGATCACCGCCAGCAGCTGGTTCGCGATCCCGAACATCGGCCAGATCGTCGAGATGCTGCCGGTCAGAATGAAGTAGGACCAGGCGCCGACGACCAGGGCGCTTGAGAGCAGCGTGCCGGGCATCCAATCGGTGCGCTCGAAGGGCCGGTACACCTTACCGAGGAACTCCTGCGCAATGAAGCGCGCCACCCGCGTGCCGGTGTCGATCGTCGTCAGGATGAACAGCGCCTCGAACATGATCGCGAAATGGTACCAGTACGACATGAGATGCTTCATGCCCGGAAAGCCGGCGAACACCTGCGCCATGCCCACCGCCAACGAAACTGCCCCGCCGGTGCGGCCGGCCACCGTCTCCCCGACCTGCGCGGATAAGGCCCCGAGGCTGACCGGCGTCAGACCCAGCCCGGCGAACTTCTCCGGCGAGACGTTGATCGCGAAATAGTCGGCGGGGTACAGCGCCGAGCAGGCCACCAGCGCGGTGATTCCCACCAGCCCCTCCATCAGCATTGCCCCGTAGCCGATCGGCCGGATGTCGCGCTCGTTGTCGATCATCTTCGGGGTCGTCCCCGAGCCGACGAGCGCGTGAAACCCGGAGATCGCCCCGCAGGCGATCGTGATGAACACGAACGGAAACACCTTGCCGGGGATGATCGGCCCGCCGCCGTGCGCATACGAACTGACCAGCGGCTGATGCAGCTGCGGATTGACCCAGAACAGGCCGAGAATCAGAAATGCGATCGTGCCGACCTTCATGTAGGAGCTGAGGTAGTCGCGCGGGCAGAGCAGCATCCAGACCGGCAGCACCGAGGCGATGAACCCATAGGCCGCAATCGCATAGGTCACCCCGTTCGCCGAGAGCGTCAACGAGGGACCCAGCGGGCTCTCCGCCACGAACCGCCCGGCGAAGACCGCCAGGAGCATGCCGGCCACACCGATGACCGACGCCTCCGCGATCCGGCCCTTGCGGAACCGGTACATGTAGAAGCCGACGAACAGCGCCAGCGGAATGCTGCAGCCGATCGTGAAGACGCCCCACGCGCTTTCTCGCAGGGCGTTAACGACGGCAAGCCCCAACCCGGCCAGGGCGACGATGATCACGAAGAGGACGGTGATGGCGGTCGTCACGCCCGCGACCGGGCCGATCTCCTGCCGCGCAATCTCGGCGAGCGACTTCCCTCCCCGGCGGGTCGAGGCGAACAGGATGATGAAGTCCTGCACCGCACCGGCCAGGACGACCCCGATCAGCAGCCACAGGAAGCCCGGCAGGAAGCCGAACTGGGCGGCCAGCACCGGACCGATCAACGGACCCGCACCGGTGATCGCGGCGAAGTGGTGGCCGAAGAGCACCCACCGGTTGGTGGGATGGTAGTTGGTCCCATCGTTGAGTTGGTGCGCGGGCGTGCGGCGGCTCGGATCGAGGGCGACGACCTTGGAGGCGAGAAACGCGCTGTAGTAGCGATAGGCGATCGCCAGGACGCAGAGCGTCCCCAGCATGAACGGCATGGCGCGCATGGCCGTCATTATACCGCCCCGCGTCACCCGTGGCTAGCGGCGGGCGGCAGGGCCTTCCCAGAGCCGCACGTTCCAAGTTTCGAGCGGCCACGGTGTCCGAGCGAAGCGAGGACGAGCGAGAAACTTGGCCGAGCGCCGGCGCGGCTCGGAGGGACGCGCCAAGCGGTGCGGCGAGGGAAGGCCCTGCCAGACCGCCGCCGTAGAGAAACCCCGACAGTGCGCGTCGTCCATGCGGCCCGGAGGTCTCACCTATAGTCTCTATAGCCATAGTTGGCATCGAACGTGCTCTTATTACCGGGTGCACGTCGAGCTGTTCCCTCGTGCACGCCCTTGTGGGCGTCCCTTCCTGAGCACGCCTCCCGCGCACGACCGCTTCCGGTTCCCCGCTCCCCAGAGACATCTTTTGCAACCTCTCCAGGAGAGGAGGAGCGCATGCGTCTTACGTCAGGATTCTTGGTGAGCCTGGTGTGCTGGCACATCAGCATGGCCATGGTTCACGCCGCAGAGGTCCCTCAATGGGAGCGTGTCGGTGAAGGGTTTCGGAAGACTCGTGTTGTCGCTATTGTCGTCCACCCCGTCGACTCCAAACAGTTGTACGCAGCAAGCCCCCGCGCACTATACACGTCGACCGACGGCGGCGCCACCTGGCAAGAGCGCTTCCGCCTCCCTGCGCAGGCCGCCATCACCGGTTTGGCGGTCAATGGTGCTGAGCCCCCTACCCTCCTGCTGGCCACCGATCAAGGGCTGCAGATGTCCTCCAACGGCGGAGAGTCGTGGTCTCGCGCCTTTCGCGCCGCCGGCGAAGGCAAACGGTCATGCACCGTGGTCCTGTTCCACCCGGCCCGGCACGACACCGCTCTGCTGGGCACGCGCGGCGGCCTCTTTGTCTCAACCGATCGCGGCCGGCGCTGGCGCGACGTCGCAATCCCGCCGGCCGCTCGCGAGATCCGCGCCGTCGCTGTGGATCCGCAAGATCCTGACCGCATCCACGTGGTGGCGCGCCGGGGGCTCTTCAGCGGCCATCTCGTCACCGGACTCTGGCAACAGCGGTTCGCGACCCTCTCGCCGGGCGATGAGGCGCCGGAAGAGCCGGAGGCCGCAAGCGATGTTGAGGCGGAAGAGTGGCCTGATCGCCTGACGGCGATCGCGCTGGATCCCGCGCATAGTTCGCATCTGTACCTTGCCGGCGCCCGCGGAGTCGCCGCAAGCGAAGATGCCGGCTTGACCTGGACGCCGCTGACCCGCAGCGGCCTGCGCTCCCCCGCCATCTCCCGCCTCCTGTTGCAGCGTCACTCCCCGCTGGCGATCTATGCCGCCACCGCGCGCGGCATCGCCCGCTATGACGCCGGGCAAGCCGCCTGGACGATGCTCGCGCAGGGACTGGCCGAGGCGCCGGTCAATGATCTCACCGCAACCTCCACGCATCTGTGGGCCGCGACCGATGAGGGGGTATTTCGTTCCTCCCTTCCGCCGGACGCGTTTGAGGAGTCGGAGCCTCCGACGGCGCATGAGCTGCTGGCGAACTTCTCGCATGAGCCGACCATCGCACAGGTGCAGCAGGCGGCCATCCGGTACGCCGAGGTGCATCCGGAGAAGATCGTGCGATGGCGCCGGCGGGCCACCCTCAAAGCGCTGCTGCCCCATCTCAATGTCGGGTTCGACCGGGACACCGCGCAGAATCTCCAGGTCGACGAGGGCAGCTTTCCCAATTTTCAGATTCTGGAAACCCGCGACCGCGATGCCAGCCTGGATTTTTCCGTCACGTGGGAGCTGGGCGACCTGATCTGGAACGACGACCAGACCTCCATCGACACGCGCTCGAAGCTCATGGTGCAGCTGCGCGATGACATCGTCGATGACGTCACGCGGACCTATTTCGAGCGCCGGCGCCTGCAGATCGTGTTGCTGACCGAGCCGCCGAAGACGGCGCAGGCGCTGCTGGAGAAAGAGCTGCGAGTGCAGGAGTTGACCGCGCTGATCGATGGGCTGACAGGCGGCGAGTTTTCGAGGCGCGTCTCGTTCACGGTGAACGGGCGCAACACAGAGGAGGCACGATGAGCGGTGCACCGGTGGAGTTCAGCGTCAAGCGGCTGCTGCGGTTTGACGGCGAAGGCAACCTGAAGGCCTACGTCGATCTCGGGATCGGCAACCTGCTCGTGATCAAAGGGGTCCGGGTCGTCGAGGGCAAGAACGGCCTGTTCGTCAGCATGCCGCGGCAGCAAGGCAAGGACGGCAAGTGGTACGACAACGTCACCATCGAATCTCCCGCCATGAAGGAAGAGGTCGGCCGCGTCGTGCTCGGCGCCTATCAGCAGGACGCTTAACTCCAAGTTCCAGTTGTTCTGGGCATGGCAACTCGTTATGATACGCCCATGCCTGGAAGGGGAATTCGAAGAGGCGCGGCGGTCCTGCTCAGCCTGACGCTGGCCGGCTGCGCCACGACCGTGCCCTACACCGGCCAGGGGCCGCACCCGCAGCTCGAGCGCGGAGCACCGATCCCACCGGTCGACGTTATCGGCAACATTCTGTCGCTGCCGATCAAGCTGCTGTTCCTGAGCTGGAAGTTCAACCTGCACTCGATCTCGCCGGAGACCGAGGCCAAGCTCGTTGAGTACCTGGACGCCCAGAGCCTGCCTGCGCTTAAGGACGCCCGGTTCCAGCTCAACGAGTATCGCCCCGGGCAGGATCTGTCGCGCCTCGTCCATAACCCTCACGTCGCCTGGCCGTATCGCGCGCTCATCGGCGTGCCGGTCACCCTGATCACCGACGTGCTCCTGCCGGGGCGGATCTTTCCCTGGGGCGACTACTACAACCCCTTCACCAACACGGTCCACCTCTTCTCAGACCATCCCGCGATCTCGCTGCACGAGGCCGGGCACGTGCACGATTTGGCCACGCGCAAGTACAAGGGCACCTACTCCGCACTGCGGCTGATCCCCTTCGTCGACCTGTACCAGGAGTACAAGGCCACGCAGGAAGCGATCGGCTACCTCCAGCGCACGAACGATCGCCCGGGCGAGCGCAATGCCTATAAGATCCTCTACCCCGCGTACGGCTCGTACGTGGGCTCGTACATCTTCCCGCCGGTAGGAACGATCTGCGGCGTGATCGGCGGGCACATCGCGGGCCGCTCACGGGCCGCCGTGGAATCGTACCAGGACCG
>Ga0209726_10003818_pt1 | contig 19955 bp, 20 predicted proteins | sample Subgrocontami54m_FD_187453 | JGI IMG/M metagenome (GOLD analysis project Ga0209726, IMG submission 187453) | Subsurface groundwater microbial communities from S. Glens Falls, New York, USA - GMW46 contaminated, 5.4 m (SPAdes) (version 3) | ecosystem: Environmental > Aquatic > Deep subsurface >... | reverse complement strand
CTCTGGCAAGGGCCGCTCGTGGAGATCGCCTGGGTCACGGTGACGGCCTGTGTAGGCGTGATCGCGCTGGCCGCCGGATCCATGGGGTATCTGGTGAGACGCGCGACCCTGCTGGAGCGGGCCGCCCTGCTGGCCGCCGCCCTGCTCCTCATCAAGCCCGGCCTCGCCACCGACCTCGCCGGCTTCGCCCTTCTCGGCGCGGTGCTCGCGATCCAGCGGCTCCGCCCCGCGCCCGTAGCCCAACCAGCTTCCTGAGGAGACCCGCCCAGGGCCTACCCGAAGATGCGCTTCAAGCCGCTGAGGAAGCCGCCCTCCTGCGCCAGCACCTTGTCCAGCTCACCAGAGTCGAACCATAGCCCCTCGCAACTCGAGCACTTGTCGAGCTCCACGTTGCGGTAGGTGATCGTCACGAGCGGTGCGGCGCACTTGGGGCACCGGTTGCGCGCGACGGCCAAAATGCGCTGGCGCTCCCCTTCGGCGGCGCGGCCCTCCTGCTCGGTCAGGGCCTTCTTGCGCCGCTCGAACTCCTGTTTGGCGAAGTACTCTTCTTCCTGCCCGCTCGGGGTGACCGGCATATGGCCTCCGTCCTTTCGAGTCCTCCCGGCCCGCTCCCGGGGGGGAGAGGGCGGCAGGGTGAGGGGCGCGACAACTGGCAACTTTCCATCGCGTACTTCGTCTTCCGCTCCTTGTCGAGGTCCTCGGTCCCGGGGATGCGCTTGATGGTGCTCCAAGCCGCCCGGGCAGCTCCGTGCATCGCGTAGCGCAGCGGCTCGCTGATCTCGTCGTCGGTGGCGCCGGCCTGCCTGGCAGCCGCGAACGCCCTTCATCTGGCCCATCGGATCCTCCTGACGATGGAGTCCCAGCCCCGGACGGCCACCCCAGTATAGACTGCGGCTCGCCACCGCGGAAGGCCCCGGCGCGTGGTCAGAGGTTGCGGACCAGGGGTCGCGCGCAGTCCACGCTCCTGCGGTAGCTGTCCAAGGAGTTGACGACCTGGGGCTTGCGGCCCGGCTGGCGTTCGAGGGTGAAGCAGGAGAAAGTGATGCCGTGGGCGGCTCCTCGCATGACCGCCTACCGACTTGCCGGTCCGGGGCCGGTTGACGGTGGCGGTGTGTCTGGCATATCACGCCGCTCACCCGGACCGCCTCTCTCAACCCGCGAGGAGGGCGCTAATATGCACTGTGCAGTCGGCTCCTGGGGCGGCTGGTGTCTGAGTATGGCACCTTATGTCACGGGGATGGGGTCCACGGACGGGGCGACCGCGCCGCCGGAGGGTCCTGCAGCGCCGCGATCCGATCCCGACCGAGCGACGCCGGAGCGCTCGATCTTGCGGTGGTCCCCCTGGCCGACCAACACGAGCACGCTGCGGAGGGACCGGCGTGGCGGTGAGTCAAGGGTGTGGAGGTCGATGCGGGGCATGGCAACAATCGGCGCAACGGTCCAGCGCTCCAGGGCCCCCCGGATGAGCGGGCGCTGGAACGGACCTGGCCTTGCCCGTCTACGTGGAATCCCGGGACTTGCGCGGAGGATCCTGTGCCAATACACCCCCTGACCACGATGCGCATCCGTGCGGCGATTCCAGCCGTCGCGGGCATCCTTGCTGTTGCCCTCCTGATGCTCCTGCTCGAGCTGCCACAGCGAATCCATCGAGGCGAAAACGGCCAAGCCGCGATACAGATGCTGGACGCGATGAGACGCCCCTTCCTGGAGATGAAGGCGGCAGAGACGCGCCTCCTTCAGACCCTCGATGCGGAGGCAGGCAACCGGACGCTCGCGATCGCCGTTGCCTCCGCCAACAGCCTCCTTGGCCAGTACCAAGAGATGGCTCGATATAGCGCGCCGCTCTCGAGCAACGTCGAAGGCCTGTCGGACACCTTTCAGCGTTGGGTCGTGGTCGAGCGCCGCCTTTTTGGCTGCATCGCCGCTCGCTCCGCGGCACCCGTGGGCACGCCTCCCGGAAGCTGTCTCGTTCCTGACTTAGCTTCGGCAGCAGACGGCTTCCTGAGGACGATGAACGAGCTCGGGGCTGGAGAGACCCCGATTCATGCAGACATCGACGCCGGCCGCACCGCCGGCCGCATCTTGCAGGCAGCCATCGGCATCCTGCTCTTCTACCTGATCGGCCTGACGTTCTGGTGGGAGCGCATGAGGGGCAAGAGGGAAAGGGTCCTCCTGCAAGAGCGCCTTCGTGCAGAGGCGGACGCCCACACGGCGGAGACGGCTCTGGGCGAGGCGCTCACAAAGGTCCTCAGCGGCTTCATCTCCATCTGCGCCGGTTGCAAGCGCGTACGCGGCCAGGACAACCAGTGGACACCTGTTGAAGTCTATGTCACGAGTAAGACCAGTGCTCAGTTCAGCCACGGCATTTGCCCCGGATGCAAGCAACGGCTATACGGGGACGTCTTGCCCAAGAGCGGCCGCCCGTCCCCGTAGAACCCGGCGGGGCGGTCAGCCCGACGAGATCGTGAAGCTGATGTCACTAAGGTGGCTCAATCTGGGTGACCCCGACTCGCTCTGCCGGGTGCCCCTGGGTGGCTCTGAGCGGGCGACCGTTGACAGCGCCCGAGCGGGCCAGGTGGGCGAGGAGCGGGCGGTGCCGCGTGAGCAGCTGCCGCGTGAGCAGCCTACCGACTTGCCATTGACGAGTCCGTTCGTTCCAAGGTAGCGTGGAGGGCGATTCGCACTGGCGGAACCTCCGACGAGGAAGGAGACGTGGCCCACCCTCCAATCACCGGGAGGGATGTCTACATCAAAAGGGATGGTACCGGCAAATCGCCGACATGCAGCTCGGCATGAGGGGGGAAAACGAATGACGCGTGTACTGGTAGATTATTTGATTGCAATAGGATGGGGAGTTGTTGGCGCCGTATCGATGGCCTGTGGCCTGGGGATTCTATTAAAGGTTTTCGACTGGCTGACTCCCATCGATGAGTGGGAGGAGATCAGGAAAGGGAACATCTCCGTTGCAATTATTCTGGCCGCTGTGATCCTTGCCCTCGGAATTGCGATCGGTTTTGCCATCATGCCTGTCCCGGCCGCCCGATAGGACGAGCCCGAGGCCCCGACCAAGCGCGCCTACGACCTCATCCGCCCGCTGCTTGCGGCTGTGACCGCCTCCGCGGCTAGGGTTTGAGCATCACTTTGATGGCGCGGTCTTCCTTCTTGTCGAAGATCGCGTAGCCTTTCGGCCCGTCCGCGAGCGGCAGCGTGTGGGTGATGATGCGCGTCGGCTGGAGCTTGCCGGCCTGGATGAGCGGCATCAGGGGCAGGATGAAGTTGCGGGCGTTGCAGATGCCCATCTTCAGCGTCAGATCCTTGAAGAACGCCTCGCGCACCGGGAAGCCGATCGAATTCTCGACGTAGACGCCCACCGACGAGACCGTGCCGCCCGGCCGCACCGCCTGGATGGCCTGGCCGAACGGCACCTCGTGGCCGACGCACTCGAGGACGGCGTCGGGGCCGCGCCCGCCCGTGAGCCGCCGCAGCTCGGCGACCGGCTCGACCTTGTCGAGGTCCACCGGAGTGCCGCCCATCTCCTCCGCGAGCTTCAGGCGGTAGTCCACGCGGTCCACGACGTAGACGCGCGACGGGCCGAAGAGCTGCGCAGACTGCAGGGCGAGCAGTCCCACCGGCCCCGCGCCGAACAGCGCGACCGTGTCGCCTGGGCGGATGCCCGCGTTCTCGGCGCAGAAGTAGCCGGTCGAGAGGATGTCGCCCAGGAAGAAGACCTGCTCGTCGGTCATGCCGGCGGGCACCTTCTCGCACATGTGATCGGCGAAGGGAACGCGGATCCATTCGGCCTGGCCGCCCGGGTACTGCTTGCCGAAGCGCCCGCCGAAGACCGCGCGCCCCGTGGTCGTGCACTGGGTCGGCAGGCGCATCCGGCACCACTCGCAGGACCCGCAAGAGATCGAGAAGGGCGCGATGATCCTGTCGCCCTTCTTCACGCGCGTCACCCCCGCGCCCACCTCCTCCACCACCCCCATGAACTCGTGGCCCATGACCGAGCCCGACTCGACGAGCGGTGGCCCGCCCGGGGCCGCGCCCCGGCCGTGGTAGGGGTGCAGGTCCGAGCCGCAGACCGCGCTCGTCGTGATCCGCACCAGGGCGTCGGTCGCCTCCATGATCTTCGGGTCCGCCACCGACTCGACCCGCACATCGCCGGTTCCGTGGAACGTGATCGCTTTCATCGGATTCCCTCCCTCCGTCGCTCGGTTTCGTATTGGACCAGCGCGGCGCCGCCGCGCACGGTCGACTGCTTGCTCTGCGGCACGATCTCGATGCGAGTCGACTCGAGCGCCCGCGCGAAAGCATAGCGCTGGAGCTGCGTGTGAATGCGGAGCTCGAGCGGTTTGAGCGACTCCGCCACCCCGCCCGTGACGATGAGGCGCTCCGGGTTGAGGCCGTTGACGATTACCGCGAGCCCGGCGCCGAGCGCGCGGCAGACCTCGGTGATCAGGTCCTGGCAGGTCGGGTTGCTCTCATCGGCCATGCGGAAGACGTCGGCGGCGGAGACATTGCGTTTAAGACGCTCTGTTCCCATGAGCGCGATGTCCGTGCCCGAGACGTACGTCTTGAGGCAGCCCTGCCCGCCGCAGATGCAGGCGCGGCCGTCGAAGTTGATCGGCACGTGACCGAGCTCGCCGCCGAAGCCGCCCTGCCCGCGCACGAGCCGCCCGTCCTGGATGATGCCGCCGCCCACGCCGGTGCCGATGGCGAGCACCACAAGAAAGCGGGCGCCCTGCCCCGCGCCGAACATCCACTCTCCGAGCGCCAGCACGTTGACGTCATTGTCCACGTAGACGGGGATGCCGGACTCGGCCGCAACCGTTGCCGCGAGCGGAGCGCCCGCCAGCTCCGGCACGTAGTGGATGTCCCGGCCGATGACGCCGCGCTCGGCGTCCACGGTGCCCGGCACGCCGATGCCGATACCCTCGACCGTGACGCCGAAGGCGCGCGCCGTCTGGTGCATCCGCTCGATCACATCGAGGACGGTCGCGACCGCGGTGCCGGGGCCGCGCGTGTGCGTCGGGTCCTGCGCCTGGGCCAGCACGTCGCCGTCGGGGGTGACAAGCCCGGCCGCCACCACCGAGCCGCCGAGATCCACACCGATGAGACCCCGCTTCGGCATCAGCAGTTCCCGAAGTGGGCGAGGCGGATGCCGTGGCGTTGGGCGGCCAGCCTGACGGCCGGGTCCGTCAGGCCCGCGAGCTCGGTCTCGCGCTGGCGTCCGTAGCGGCTGTAGGCCAGCTCATCGTCGAAGTAGCCCGGGTGTGTCATGAACTCCGAGAGGCCCGTGGGGAGCGCGGCCAGCTGCTCCAGGACCCGCTCGCGCGACCAGTAGGCCTGCTCTCCGGTCTCGCCCATGAAGTGGTCCGGCGTCCGGAGGCCGAGAGCCCTCGCGGCGCCCCGCACCTCAGCGTCCTGACTCCTCACGGGCACGCGGAGCGCCCGGGCGAAGTCGAGCACCACCTCCAGGACGGGCTGATGCCGTCCGACGTGGTGATGGGTGTCGAGGTGGGTCGGGAAGCGCCCCATGATGCCCCTGAAAACGTCGATCTGGGTGCCGAGCTCGATCCGCGCCTCGTCCAACTTGGCCCGCGCCGCTGCCTCGCGCGCGTCGCGGACGAACCGGCCCTCGGCGTCCACGAGCGAGGGCACGCGCTTGGGATCGGCGGCCGGCGTCCCGAGCGTCAGGTTGAGGTGCACGCCGACGCCGAGGCCGGAGGCCTTGAGGGCCTCCACCTGCGCTTGGGGGATGGCGCGGTTCACGAGGAGGGTGGTGCTCGTGACGATGCCGTTCCGGTGGGCCTCGATGATGCCGCGGCTCACACCGGCAGTGAGGCCGAAGTCGTCGGCGTTGACGATCAGGATCTTTGCGCCAGAGACGGGCGCGGCCGTCATCGGGGCCTGACCCCCTGGACCACGAGACGCTCCACGGTGGCGGGCATGCCGGCCGCCGGCAGCGCGCCTTCAGTGTCGAGGCTTCGGATATGCTCGAGCCGCTCGTACCCGATCCGGGGAAAGCCGTGCGTCTCGCGAGCGAGGATGGACGGCTCGAGTCCCGCCGCCTCGAGCCGCGCGCAGGCGCCCTTGGGACCGAGGAACCCGAACATCGTGAAGACGAGCCGGCCACCGGGCTGGAGGTGCGCGGGCGCGCCGGCGATCACCCGGTCGAGAAGCTCCCAGCCGTCGACGCCGCCGTTGTCGGCGGCCGCGCTCGGGTCGTCGCGCTCGCGCCCCGGCGGCGTCGGCATCTGGGGCGGGCTCGTGCAGATGAGGTCGAACGCGTGCCCGCGCGCGGGCTCGAAGCAGTCGCCGAGGCGCACTTCAAGCCGGTCGGCAACGCCGTTCAGGAGCGCGTTGGCCCTGGCGCACTCGACCGCCGCCGGCACCACGTCGGTCGCGAGGACACGGCAGCCCTCGCGCGCGGCCAGCACCGCGGCGAGCCCGACACCGGTGCCGATCTCGAGCACGGTCTCGCCGGAGCGGAACTCGAGATGGCGGCAGAAAAGGAGCGAGCCGGCCTTGGGCGGCTGGACGCCGTCGGCTACGCGGAACGCGCAGCCGCGGTAGAGGAAGAGGAGCAGGCCCGCGTCGGCCGTCACGGCTTCCCCATCACCCTCCGGAAGTAGAGGCGGAGCGATTCCTTGAGCTGGGCGCGGGCGCCGGGCTGCGTCTGGGCGTCCTCGAGCTGCTCGAGGTCGATCTGGAGCGGCACGCCTTCCTTCTTGACGCCGTCGAGCTCGGCCGTCAGCCCGCAGCGCTCGTCGGACTCGGTGAACACGATCTTGGCGCGCGTGAAACTCTTGTCGTCCTGGGCGATCTGCTCGATCGTCTCGGTCAGGAGTCGCGTGATCGCGTCCTGGTCCGGGCCCATGACGGTGGAGAACCCCGTGGTCAGGCGGATCTCGGCCATTCAGCTAACCGGCTCGTAGACCTTGAGGATGTCGGCATGCGTCTTGGCGGCATTGGCGCGGATCGCGAAACTGATCGCCTCGCGCACCTCGTCCTCGCTCGCTCCCGCGGCCCTGGCGCCCGCCAGGTCACGCTTGGCTCAGTGGGTGTTGCCGGCGGCCAGGTTCGCCGCGAGATAGCACAGGTACGCCGTCTTGGCGTCGAGCGCCCCCTTCTTGTACTTCCACGACGCGATGATTTTTTCTTCCATGCGCGTGCTCCTTTCAGATGCCCGCGGCCGCTGCGTCGTGGAAAGGGTCGAGCCCCGCCTCGAGACCCTTCTTCGTGACGCGGATGGCGACGGGACGCGAGAAGTAGAGTGTGCCGGGGTCGGTGCGCTTTGCGACCACGGGGTGCCCCATGCGCCTTAGGGCGTTCAGAGACGTCTCCCCGACGCGGTCGTCCACCCAGAGGTCGCCGCCTTCCGTGTGCAGACGCGGCGCCTCGATGGCCGCCTGCGGCGAGTCGCCCAGGTCCACCATGTTCGAGATCACCTGCGGAATGGCGGAGACGATCTTGCGCCCGCCCGGCGCGCCCACCGCGAGATGGGGCTCGCCCTTCTTGAAGCCCAGGGCCGGCACCATGTTGACCAGCGGCCGCTTGCCGGCCGCAACAGAGTTGACGCGCCCCGGCTCGGGATCGAACCAGATCATGCCGTTCTGGAGCAGGATACCCGTGTCCGGCACCACCATGCGCGAGCCCCACAGCGACACGGCCGTGTTGGTAAGCGAGACCATGTTGCGCTGCCGGTCCACGGCGCAAAGGTGCGTGGTGCAGTCGGCGGCGCGCCCGCCCAGCTCGTGGCGCCACGGGTCGGGCGCCGGGCGCCCGCTGCGCGGCCCGTTGAGCTTGAGGCCCAAGGCCGCCTTCGCCGCGTACTCGTGCGAGACGAGCCCCTCCCACGGCGACTTGACGCGCTCGGCGTCGCCCAGGTGCGCGAGCCTGTCGAGGAAGGCGCGACCCACCGCTTCCGCGCGAAGGTGCAGCCCCGTCGCCGTCTTCCACGTCGTGCGCGCCTTCGGGAACTGGGCGAGGATGTTCAGCGTCTCGAGGGCCGTGACGCCGCCCGTCGCGCCGGGCGAGAACGCCAGTTCGAGGCCGCGGTACTCGCCCATCAGCGCAGGACACACCCGGGGCACGTAGCGCGCGAGGTCGTCCTTGGTGAGCATGCCCCCCTTGACCCACATCTCCTCGTGGATGGCCTGGGCGATGGCGCCCCTGTAGAAGACCGCGGGCCCGTCCTTTGCCAAGAGGCGGAGACTCCGGCAGAGGTCGGGCTGGCGGAAGACTTCGCCGTCGCCGAGAGCCGGCGTCCGATAGATGTAGTGACCATCCCGGAGGTAGTTCTTGGCCGTCGCGGGAAAGGCCGCCAGCTCCTGGCAGAAGATGGCTGTCGTCAGCGCCACGTACCAGTCCGGCACGAAGCCGTCCTCGGCGAGTGTGATCGCGGGCTGGAGGACGTCGGCCAGGTCCATCGTGCCCCAGCGCTCGAGCGCAAGCGTCAGCCCCGCCACTGACCCGGGCACCGCCACCGAGCGCGGCCCGAAGACGTTGGCGTCGTCCACCACGCGCCGCCACGGGAAGAGGCCGGTCGAGACGCCCTCGCCCAGCTCGAAGCAGGTCTCGTAGGCCGCGGCCGGCGCCTCGACGTTGAAGTCCACGCAGAGCGTCTCGCCGCGTCTGGCGAGATGGACGAGCATCGTGCCGCCGCCGGCCAGCGAGGACATGAAGGGCTCGACGACCGGCATCGCGAAGGCCGTCGCCACGGCCGCGTCCACCGCGTTGCCTCCGCGCTTGAGGATGCCGGCGCCGACCTCGGCGCCCAGCGGGTGCTCCGCCACGACCATGCCCCGGGGCGCCAACGGCGTGCGCTTTGTCGCGGAAAGCGTCGAGCGGATCATGCGGCCTCCTTGAGGAACTCGAAGGGATGGAGCCGGCAGCTCCAGACGCCGGCGTCGTTCTGGATGAGGAAGCACACGCGCACGCTCGGGCCCGCATGGGCCGTCCAGAGGAAGGCCGCGGCGTCTTCCGCCTCGCCGCACTCGTCGCAGACCCAGGCCGTCCCGAACTGCTCGGGCTCCTGCCGCGCCACGGCGTAGGCTTCAGGAGTGACGAACAACGGCCGCTCCCCGGGCAGGAACGCGCCGATGTCGTCGAGGTAGGGCAGCAGCGGCCGGGCGACGGTGCCGCGCCACGCGTCGAGCACGGGCAGCACCGGCGTCTCGACTTCGGCGGCGACGTGATCGAGCAACGGGCTCATCTCGCCGCGCGCCAGCATGCAATCCTGAAGGAACCCGCGGAGTTCGAGGAGACCGATCTGGCCGCGGTAGAGGAGTCCGGCGAAATCCTCGCGCTCGACGGGAGCCAGGAGGAAATAGGGCGAGGCAGGCGGGATATCGAGCGCGGGTCCGGCCACCTGGTACAGCGGCATGCCGTCGGCGCTCTCCCCCCGCCCGCTGTACCAGACAAGGGTAACAGCGTCACCGGGCAAAATCCACGACGGCGGTTCGGCCATCAAGGCTTTCAACGCGCAGAAACTATACCATCCCCCGCCTCAGAGAGCGGTCCGAGATGCCTTCCCGGCCACGCGGCGCAGGCCGTCGAGAAGGGTCCAGATGCGAGGCGGCGCCCGAAGGGCCGCAGGCGAGGCGTACTCCTGTACGTTGAGCGTGCGGCCGAGGGCGCCAACGAAGCAGATGGGCCCTTATCGGCGGCCTGCGGCTACTGGTCGTCGTCCTTGGCCCACTTCCCCCGCACCCGGATCATGCTGACCACGGCCTTGTCGTCGATGTAGAGAACCCAGCCGAGCGGATAGACCCAGGCCTCCTTGGCCTTGCCCTGCACCTGGGACCAGTGCCGCCGCGCCAGCGACGCCATCAGCGCCGGGTCGATGGTCCGCTCGTCGGGGTCGTCCAGCAGCACCTTGACCTCTTCCTTCGTGCTGCCGATGCTGACCTGGCGCCAGAAGCGGAAGGTGCTGTAGCGCGTCTCGTTCGGGAACTCCGGGTGCTCCCGCAGGTACTTGAAGACCTTCTCCTCGAGCTGCTCTTCGTAGTACCGCTTCTCGTCCCAGCCCATATCTCGACCGTTGGCGGCGAAGGAGCGCGCTATCTGCAGCTCCTGGGCGATGGGCCCGCGCGTGGTCTGCTCGACGGCGGGTTGCGGAGTCGCGCAGGCGCCCGCTATGAGCCCAGCCGCGACGACGCCGGCGACGCGAAGCGCACGCATGAGCATGTTCTCCACCTTTAACTGACTACGGACTCTAAATGAGAGCGGATTCGAGCACGATGCCGCGGTCCACCACCCGGGCCGCCCGCCCGAGCAGAGCCGCCAGCGCCTGCGGCACTTCGGGCGCTTCCCCGAGCTGGCGCAGGAGATCGATCAGGCGCCGGAGGGCGCGGATCAGATCGCCCTCGTGGCCGCCGAACGACTCCTCTACCATACCAGACCAGTCGTCTTCCCCGGAAGCCCAGCGGAAGACCGAGGGCATGAAGCCGGTCGACACGCCGACGGGCATCGGCAGGTGGTGGTGGCGCTGGACCTCGAGCACCGCGTGGGCCACCGACTCCAAATCTTGGAGCTTGCGCTTGAGCTTGGGGCGCTTCCTGAGGAAGAGGCGCGCCACGGTTGAATCCCCCGAGCGCGATTCCTCGATGAGACACGAGCAGAGGGCCGCGGCCTCGGCGAGCGTGGTGTCCTCGAGGATGCCGCGGTCCACCATCTCGGCGACCAGGAGCTCGTTGTCGTGGCGGAAGCCGGCGATGAGCTGCCCCTTGGCCAGCAGCTTGCCGTCCTGGACGGCCCCGAAGCGCTCGAGGACGGCCACCACGCGGCAGAACTCCTGCCAGTAGGCGTTTTTGAAAGCGTCGAGCATCTCGCGCTTCTGCCCGAGCCGGCCGTCGAGCGCCTCGAGCCCCTTCCAGGAGGGGTCGCACTTGCTCTGGCTGCCCCAGGGGCACCGGTGGCATTCGATGGCCGCGAGCTCGCCCTCGGGCCCTCGGCTCCGCTCGCGCTCGACGAGCTCGGGAATCGAAAGCCCTTCGAGCTGCTCGGAGAGGCTCTTTGTCCGCCGCTCCCAGTCGCGCGGCAGGTGGAGCGGCGGCGTCTGCCAGAAGATCTTCTTGATGTTCCCTTCCTTCATCTGGACGGTGACGCCGTGGGGCAGCAGCACGGTCACGAGCATGCGGTGGCGGCGCCGGTCGAGGCCGCAGATGAGCCCGAGCGAGGCGCCGCTCTTCCGCCTCACCAGCGCCACGCGCCCCGGCTCGGCGTCGGCGGCTCCACGCGCGCCTCGCCCGGACTTCCCACGCGCCATGCGCTGCTGCTCGACCTGGGCGCGCGCGGCGCGGTAGCGGCCGATGCGCGGGAAGTCGCCGCACGGCGCCTCGAAGCTTCGGCCGTCGGCCAGCGCCGTCTCGAGGCTTGCCACCTCCGCCTCGAGGCCGCGGATCTTCTTGAGGTTCTGGTACTGGCCGAACGATGACTCGACCGTGCGCCGGATGGTCGCCATGTCCTGTCCCGTCGCCAGCAGGAGCGCGACGGAGCCGTAGCCAAGCTTGAACTGGCTCATGACCGGCTCTGGCGGGCCGTCCACGACGCGCATCATGTCCTCGAGGCCGTCGCGGACATCGAGCGCCATGACACACTTGCCCTCGGGGTCGATGCCGCGACGGCCCGCGCGGCCGGCCATCTGGGTCAGCTCGTTGTGAGTGAGCGAGCGGAAGCCGCGGTCCGTGCGCTTGGTCAGGGACTGCAGCACCACGCTCTTGGCGGGCATGTGGATGCCGAGCGACATGGTCTCGGTGGCGAAGACCATCTTGCAGAGCCCGCGCTCGAAGAGGAGCTCGATGAGGCGCTTCACGGAGGGCAGCACGCCCGCGTGGTGGAGCCCCACGCCCATGCCGAGCGCCTGGAAGATCGACTGGTTGAGCGGGGACTCGGCGATGGTCGGGGTGTCGGAGACTGCTTCGCGGATCGCCCCGTCCACCTGCTGCTGCTGGCTCTTCGTCAGGAGCGGCTTGCCCTCTGCCAGCACCGTCTCCATCGCCCGCTCGCAGCCGGCCCGGCTGAAGATGAAGTAGATGGCGGGCAGCCAGCCGCGCGTTTCCAGCTCGTCTAGCATCACGGTCGGGTCCACCACGCGGCGGGTATACCACCGGCCCTTGTCGTTGTAGCCGCCCTCGCGCTCCTGGCCGAGGAGGCGCACCTTGCCGTTCCGGACCCCGTCGTAGGCGTGGATCTCCCCCGAGAGATCGGCCACGAGGTACTGGAGCGGCACGCTGCGATGCGGGTGGGTGATGGGGACGATCGGGCGGTGAACGAGGCTGATCCAGTCGGCGATCTCGGCGATGTTCTTGACCGTCGCGGAGAGCCCCACCAGCGCCACGTCCGTGGGCGCGTTGACGATGATCTCCTCCCAGACGGTCCCCCGCCCCTCGTCGCCCATGTAGTGGCACTCGTCCAGCACCACGAACTCGAGGTCATCGAGGCCGCCCGTGTAGAACATGTTGCGCAGGATCTCGGTGGTCATGACGACGACGGCCGCGCGCGCGTTGACCTTGACGTCGCCGGTCAGGATGCCGACGTGGTCGGAACCGAACTGCCGGCAAAAGTCGGCGTACTTCTGGTTGGACAGCGCTTTGAGCGGCGTCGTGTAGGCGATGCGGCGCTGGCGCGCGAGCGTGGCGTGAATGGCGAACTCCGCGATCAGCGTCTTGCCCGAGCCGGTCGGCGCCGATACGATCACGGACTTGTCGTCCTGGATGGCGCGGATGGCGTCCAACTGGAAGGGATCCAACGCGAACGAGTAGCGGGCCTTGAATGACTCCAGCAGATCGTTGCTCACGTCCCAGCCTCCCCCTCGCCGCGTCATCACCTTAGCACGGTCTTGCGGGAGCGGGAAATTCCGCATAGGCTGTGCGGCATGAAGCTCACCGGCAAGGTCGCCCTGATCACGAACGTCAGCGAGTTCATGGGCCCCGCGATCACGGAGGAGTTCTGCCGCGAGGGCGCCTCGGTCGCGCTCCACGACCGCAACGAAGCGGCCGCCGCGCCCATGACCGTCATCGCCGCGGGATTGGGGCGCGAGGCGCTTGTCCTCACCGGCGATCTCACGCGCCCGGCCGAGGCCGACCGCGTCGTCGACGCGGTTGTGGCGCGCTTCGGCCGGCTCGACATCCTCGTCAACAACAGCGCCAACCCGCCCACGAGCAGTCCGACCGAACAGGTCACGGACGTCCAGTGGCGCGCGATGATGTCCCGCCTCCTCGACGAGCCCTTCTACTGCCTGCGCGCGGCGCTCCGCGTGATGCGCCCGGCCAAGCGCGGCAAGATCATCAACATGTCCTCGGCCGCGGCGTTCCCAGGGTTGGCCAATTACGCCGCGTACTCGGCGGCGCGAGCGGGCGTCAACGGCCTGACCAAGGCCGTCGGACGCGAGGTCGCGCGTGACGGCATCCAGGTCAACGCCATCGCCCAGAACTACGTCGAGAATCCGACGTATTTCCCGCCGTCACTCACGAACGACCCGCAGAAGCTCGCGCGCATGGTCAAGAACATCCCGGCGGGCAGGCTCGCGCGCGGCGAGGAATCGGCGCGGCTCGCCGTATACCTGGCCTCGGAGGACGCCGACTTCTTCGTGGGGCAAGTGATCCCGTTTTCGGGCGGCTGGGTGACGCCGTGATCGTCTCGCATGTTGGGATCACGGCCGCCGACGACTATCTGGAGCGCCGGGTCGCCTACCGTGATGCGCATCTCGCGCGGATCACGGAGCTGCGCAGGCAGGGCTTCGTGATCGGCGGCGGCCCGTCGCCCGACGGCAAGACGGCCGACATCGTGTACCGCTCACCGCAGGCGGGCGACCTGACCCGGTTGATCGAGGAAGATCCGTACTGGACAGGCGGCGTCTGGAAGGCCTGGCAGCCCCGCGACTTTTCCCAGTTCCTCGAGCCGTGGGAGATGGTGCCCCTCGTGGTCGACGGCTCGCGCAAGGTGACGATCGTGGAAGGCCTAGCGCCCGACGTCGAGATGGCCTCCTTCGCCCTGATCGAGGCGCGCGGTGGAGGCCGCATGGCCTTCGGAGGCTTCTTCCCAGGCGGCCCCACGTGGGCGATCATGCGCTCGACCGAGCCGGACGAAGTGCTGGCGGAGCTGGCAGAAACCGGATTCTGGAAGCCCGGCAGCCTCACCGCCCGCTTCCTGCTGCACGTGCTCTAGGCACCGCGGACCCGCCGCCCCGCCGGCCCGCCCAGAGTCTCCCCGACCCTCCCCATCCGGGTCGGAAGGGTACCCTAAACTTTCAACTTGACACGGCTTGTATCTTAGTCGATCCTAACTTCTACAGTTTGGCGGGACTTACACCTAGTGAAAGGAGCTTGTGATGCGCACTCCGCGCGAGATCAGTCTGCTGGCCGCGATCCTGTGCGGTGCCGTCGTACTTATCCTCAGCCTGGGCCTGCTGCCGACAGGCACCGACGCCGCCGAGGAAGTCGTGCTCTACTCGGGCCGCCACTACGGTCAGGAAGCCGCGTTCGAGGCCTTCACCAAGAAGACGGGCATCCAGATTAGGACGCTGAACGGTGAGACGGGGCAGCTCTTCGAGCGCCTCAAGGCCGAGGGCGACAAGACGCCGGCCGACGTCCTCATTACCGTGGACGCGGGCAATCTCTGGAACGCCGCGCGGGCCGGACTGCTCTCTCCGGTCGCCTCGCCGGAACTCCAGAAGAACATTCCCGCGCACCTTCGCGATCCCGAGAACCGCTGGTTCGGCCTGACGATGCGGGCGCGGACGATCATGTACAACGTGACGAAAGTGAATCCGGCCGACTTGTCGACCTACGACGCCCTCGGCGATCCCAGGTGGAAGGGACGGATCTGTCTCAGGACGTCCGGCTACATCTACAACCAGTCGTTGCTGGCGACGATGATCAAGCGCCACGGCGAGCCGAAGACCGAGGAGATCGTCAGGGGGTGGGTGGCGAATCAGCCGATCCTGATCAACGGCGACACCAAGATCCTCGAGGCGATCGCCGCCGGCCAGTGTGACGTCGGCCTGACGAACACGTACTACCTCGCGCGGCTCCTGGCCAAGAGCCCGAACTTCCCGGTCGTCCCGTTCTGGGCCAATCAGCAGACGACAGGAACCCACGTCAACGTCTCGGGAGGCGGCGTGACCACGCACGCCAAGAACCGCGCCAACGCGATCAAGTTTCTCGAGTTCCTCTCGAGCACCGAGGCGCAGCAGATGTTCGCGGACACGAGCCTCGAGTTCCCCGCCAACCCCAAGGCCGAGGTGCATCCGATCGTGAAGGCCTGGGGGCCCCTCAAGCAGGACGACATCAACGTCGCGGCCGCGGGCGAATTTCAGGCGGCGGCCACGCGGCTTGCTGATCGCGTCGGCTACAGGTAAGCCGATCGTCGCCCGGCTGTCGCCCTGGACGCTCGCCGCCTGGGGAATCGCCGCCTTCGTCGGCATCCCGCTCCTCGCGGTGCTCGCGTCGTGGCGAGACCCGGCCGTTGATGTCTGGGCGCATCTGTGGCGCACGCAGCTTGCCGAGCTGACGATGAACACGCTCCTGCTGGTCGCGGGCGTCGGCGCCGGGACCCTGACCCTCGGCGCGGGACTCGGCTGGCTCGTGGTGGCGTATCGGTTCCCCGGGCGCGCCCTCTTCGAATGGGCGCTGATCTTGCCGCTCGCGGTCCCCGCGTACGTCATCGGCTTCGCGTTCCTCGGTCTGTTCGATTTCGCGGGACCGGTTCAATCCGCGCTGCGGCAGTGGTTCGGGGACGCGGCGCGGCTTCCCGAGCTCCGCTCGGGCCCGGGCGTGGCCCTCATGATGACGCTGGTCTTCTATCCGTATGTCTACCTCCTCGCGCGCACGGCCTTCCGCGAGCAGGGACTGGCGACGCTGGAGACCGCGCGGAGTCTCGGCCGGTCGCGTCTGCGCGCGTTCTTCGCAGTCGTGTTGCCGATGGCGCGCCCGTCGCTCGTCGCCGGCGCGTCGCTCGCGATGATGGAGGCGCTCGCGGACTTCGGGACGGTGTCGATCTTCGGCTATCGCACGTTGACGGAAGCCGTCTACCGCGTGTGGAACGGGATGTTCGACCGGATGGCGGCGACACAGCTCGCGAGCCTCTTGCTCGCTTTTGCTCTCGTGCTCCTGCTCCTCGAGCGCGCGCTGCGCGGCCGGCGACGCTTCACGCAGAGTCAGCGGCGAGGGCCCGGCGTCGATCCCGTCCCGCTCCGCGGCTGGCCCGCCGCCGCCGCGTCCGTCGTGTGTGGCCTGGTGCTCGTGCTTGCGTTCGTCTTGCCGATCGGTCAGCTTCTGCTATGGGCGGCCGACGTCATCCGAAGCTGGCGCCTGAGCCCCGATTTCGTCGCCTGGCTCGGCGCGACGTTTCTGCTCGCGGGCGCGGCCGCGGTGATGATATGCGTTCTGGGGCTCACGGTCGCATATGCACGCCGCCTCCACCCCTCGCCGAGTGTGCGGTTTGCTGCGCAGTGCTCCTCGATGGGCTACGCGCTGCCCGGCGCGGTGATCGCGGTGGGTGTTCTCGCTCCGATCGCCTGGCTCGACGGGGTCCTCGGTGTCGTCGCCGAGTGGGCGCTCGGGCGACGCCTGGGCCTGTTGCTCACGGGCTCTGCATGTGCCGTGTTGTTCGCGTACGCCGTGCGCTTTCTGACGATCGGCTTCCAGACCCTCGACGCCAGTCTGGGAAGAATCCCGTCCAGTTTCGACGAGGCGGCGCGCTCGCTCGGCGTCAGTGTCGGCGGCACCCTCCGGCGCATCCACCTGCCGCTCATGCGGGGTAGCGTCCTCACCGCATTTATCCTGGTCTGGGTCGAGGTGATGAAGGAGTTGCCCGCGACCCTGCTCCTCCGCCCCCTCGGGATGAAAACCCTCGCGATCGAGGTCTGGGAGCGCACGTCGGAATCGATGTGGGCCGATGCCGCGATTCCCGCACTCGCGATCGTCGCCGTCGGCTTCTTTCCACTGTTCCTGGCATCGCGTCTCACGTCGGACGCCTGGCGCCGCTGATCCGATGTCGCTGGTGGTCCTGTCCGAGGTGACCAAGCGCTTTCATCCGGACCGCCCGCCGGCCGTCGATAGACTCTCACTCGCCATCGCGCGTGGGGAGATTCTCGCCCTCCTCGGCCCATCTGGAAGCGGCAAGACGACAATCCTGCGTCTCATCGCGGGGTTTGAGAGTCCCGACGACGGCCGGATCATGCTCGGAGGTCGGCTTGTCGTCGAGGCCGGGCACGAGCGGATGACCGCGGTGCCGCCCGAGCAACGGCAGGTCGGCATCGTGTTCCAGGACTACGCGCTCTTTCCCCATCTGACCGTCGAGGCGAATGTCGCGTTCGGCCTCCACGCCCTCACGCGGGCGGCGCGAGGGGAAAGGATCCGCGAGATTCTCCACCTCGTCGGACTCGCGGATCTCGGGCGCCGGTACCCGCACGAGTTGTCGGGAGGCCAGCAGCAACGGGTCGCGCTGGCGCGGGCCCTCGCCCCGGCGCCGGCGCTGCTGCTGCTGGACGAGCCATTCTCGAACCTCGACGCCGATCTCCGCGCGCAGATGCGCGACGAAGTCGAGAGGGTCCTCCGGTCAACCGGGACGACGGCGATCTTCGTGACACACGATCAAGAAGAAGCCTTCACGATCGCCGACCGGGTCGGCGTCCTCGACCGCGGTCGTCTCGAGCAACTTGGAGCGCCGGAAACGATCTACCACGAGCCGGCAACGCGCTTCGTCGCCGAATTCGTCGGGGCTGCGGATTTCCTCCCGGGGATCGTGACATCCGAGGGAATCGTGACCGAGATCGGCACATTCGCGAACGTCCAGGCTCGCGCGCCTGGTGAGCGGGTCAGGGTGATGCTCCGGCCGGACGACGTGACGTTCGTCGCCGGGCATGATGGCGAGGGAATCATTCTCCGTCGGGACTTCCGCGGGTCCGAGACGCTCTATCGTCTCGGTCTGCCGTCGGGAGACCGCGTTCACTCCTCGCAGCCGTCCTCCGCCGCCTTCACCGTGGGGACGCGTGTGCATCTGGAGGTGCCCGCGATCCACGTCGTCACGTTTCCGGCCGAGTAGCGCGCGGCGGCGCGGTAGAATACACCCGCTGATGCGCCTCCTGCCTGAGTTCGTCTATGTCGACGGCCGCTTCCGGCCCGGGCTTGCCGTGGACGTGGCGGACGGGCGCATCGGGGCCATCGCGCCGGCCGCGGACCCGGCGGGCGGCGTGCGACTCCCAGGGAAGGCGCTCCTCCCCGGCACCGTCAACACGCACTGCCATACCTTCCAGTCGCTGCTGCGCGGGCTCGGCGACGATCTCGACTTCGTGGCCTGGCGGGATCGCGTCCTCTATCCCTACTCGGCGCGGCTCGACTGCGACGGCATCTACCTCGGGGCGGCCTTCGCCTTCGCCGAGATGCTGCTCCACGGCGCCACGACGTGCGTGGACTTCTTCTATCTGCAGGACGGCGGCAACGACAACGCCGAGGCCGTGATCCAGGCGGCGCGCGACGTGGGCATCCGGCTGGTCCTGGCCAGGACCATGTACGACTGGGAGGGGGCGCCGGCGCGCTATCGCGAAACACCGGCCGACGCGGCGAAGCGGACGGCTGATCTCATTGGGAAGCATGCGCAGGACGCGCTGGTGCGCGTGCAGCCGGCGCCGCACAGCCCGCACGGCGCCTCACCCGCCATGATCCGCGCCGGCTTCGAGGTCGCCCAATCGGCGGACACCCCATTCCACATCCACGTCGCGGAAGGGCAGGAGGAAGGCGCGCGCACTCTGGCGGAGCACGGCGCCACGCCGATTCGGTACCTCGACAAGCTCGGCGTGCTCGGGGAGCGCATGATCGGCGTCCACTGCGTCTGGCTCGACGACGACGAGGTGCGGCTGATGGGCGAGCGCGGGGCAGCTCTGGCGTACTGCCCGTCGTCGAACATGATCCTGGGCGACGGCATCACCCGGATCACGGAGCTCCTCGACGCCGGCGTGCGCATCGGCCTCGGCACCGATGGCGGCTGCACCAATAACCGCCTCAGCGTCTTCGAGGAGATGCGAATGGCCGCGCTGCTCCAGAAAGTGCGACATCTCGACGGCACCCGAGTTCCCGCGGAGCGTGCGTTCCAGATGGGGACGCTCGACGGCGGCAGGCTCCTCGACCTACAGGTTGGCGACGTCAAACAAGGCATGCTGGCCGATTTCGTCGCCGTGGACCTCGGTCACCCGTCGCTCCACCCGCCCACGAACTTGCTCAAGAACGTCGTCTACGCCATGTCGCCCCAGGCCATCACCGACGTGTGGGTCCATGGGCGGCAGGTCGTGAAAGACCAGAGGATCACCACGCTCGATCAGGATAGGATCATGGAAAGGGTGAGGGCGCTCACCTGGGGCTGGACCGCCGGATGAGCGACCTGCTCGAGACGGTCGAGATCGAGACGGATCGCGAGCCTCGCGCCGCCGTCATCTGGCTCCACGGCCTCGGCGCCGACGGCCACGACTTCGAGCCCATCGTCCCCGAGCTGGGGATGCCGCCGGCGGCGCCCGGAGTCCGATTCGTCTTCCCTCACGCCCCGCTCCAGCCCGTTACCATCAACGGCGGGGCCGTCATGCGGGCCTGGTACGACGTCACCGGTGACGGCCGCCAGGATGCGGCGGGCATTCGCTCGTCGCAGGCCCGCGTCGAAGCGCTCATCGCCCGCGAACGCGAGCGCGGCGTTGCCGCGCGCTCCATCGTGCTCGCCGGCTTCTCCCAGGGCGGCGCAGTCGCGCTCCAGACCGGGCTTCGCCACCCGGAGCGCCTGGCGGGAATCCTGGCGCTGTCCGCCTACCTCCCGCTCCCCGACACAGTGGTGAATGAGGCCCACGCGGCCAACCGCGACGTGCCGGTCTTCATGAGCCACGGCATCCAGGATCCGGTGATCCCGCTGTCCTGGGCCACGCGCTCGCGCGACCACCTCGTAGCGCTCGGCTATGCCGTCGACTG
>Ga0209726_10003817_pt1 | contig 19957 bp, 8 predicted proteins | sample Subgrocontami54m_FD_187453 | JGI IMG/M metagenome (GOLD analysis project Ga0209726, IMG submission 187453) | Subsurface groundwater microbial communities from S. Glens Falls, New York, USA - GMW46 contaminated, 5.4 m (SPAdes) (version 3) | ecosystem: Environmental > Aquatic > Deep subsurface >... | reverse complement strand
GGAGGTGGTCGGGGAGTTCTCGAGCAACTACGGCAACCACTTCGACAAGCTCCTGCTCCGCGTTCCGCCGGGGTGCCACGCCGGCACGAACCCCGCGCTGATCGTCGCGGCCGGCGTGATCGCGTACCACCGGACCAAGACCGAGGAGCTCACGGCCTATCCCGATGCCCGCGAGCTCCTGGAGCGCCTGGCCGGCACGCGCCTCGTGCGCGGAATCATCACGGCCGGCCTCGCGATCAAGCAGGCCGAGAAGCTGATCCGGCTCGACCTCGTACGCTACCTCACGCCGCGCGCGATCTTCATCTCCGAGCAGATCGGGATCAGCAAGCCCAACGTCAAGCTCTACGGCCGGGCCTGTGACGCGGTCGGGGTCGATCCGACCCGGGCGATGTACGTCGGCGACAACCCCGAGAGCGACGTCGCCCCGCCGCGTCGCCTGGGCATGATCACCGTGCGCCTGCGCCGCAGTGGGAAGTATCGCGACGTCCCGTCGCCCGAGCCGCCGCACTACGAGGTCGCTCGGTTCGACGAGCTCGCGCGGATCCTCGAGCGCGACTTCGAGGTCCCGCTGGCCGAGCCCGCGCTGGCGCGCCCCGGCGTTGACGCATGACGGACCGCGTGCTAGGTTCGGCGTTTCCCGTGACGATCCTCCCGCCCTGCCGCCGGACCGGAGCGAGCCTTCGCCCCTCCGCGCGCGCACGACCCACCTGGGTGTTACTGGCCACATGGGTGGTACAGGCCACCTGGGCGGGACTGGCCGATCGGCGGGACCGGATTCACCAAAGTCGAGCGCGCACCTGACGGTGCGCGAGGGTATGCCCACGAGCCACCAGGACCGCTTGCTGCACGAGCAGAGCGACGCGGTCGAGATCATCGCGCACACGGACACCGGTCGCCAGCGCAGCCGCAACGAGGACAGCTTCTACGTGCTGTCGCGGGGCTCGCTCGCGGTCGTGGCCGACGGCATGGGTGGTCACGCCGATGGCAACATCGCGAGCAGCACCGCGGTCACCACGATCTGCGAGCTCGTCGAGGACAAGGCCGGGCCGCCGCCGTTCGACGCGCGGGAGGCGCAGTTCGAGTGGCTGCGCGGCATGGTCGACGAGGCGAACGCGCGGATCTTCGGCAAGAATCGCGGGTACTTCTCGGTGGAGGGGATGGGCACGACGCTCGTCATGCTCCACCTGACACCGCGCCACGCGATCACGGTGTGCGTGGGCGACAGCCGCATCTACCGCTATCGCGCCGGCAAGCTGCGCCAGCTGACCCAGGACCACTCGCTGTTCGAGGAGCTGCGGCGTTTCAACCTGTTCGGCGGCCGCTCGGCCCACGCGCTCAACATCAACAAGAACATCATCACGCGGGCGCTGGGCATGAACTCGTCGGTCAACGCCGACATCGAGGTGTTTCCGCGCAAGGACGGGGACATCTACCTCCTGTGCAGCGACGGCCTCACCGACCTGGTCGAGGACGACGAGATCGCGGCGATCCTCCAGAAGTCCCACGGAGACCTGGAGAAAGCCAGCTTCGAGCTCGTCGCCACGGCGAACGCCAACGGCGGTACCGACAACATCACGGTCGTGCTCGCGCGCCGGCTGGACCCCAGCACGGGCTCGTGACCGTCCCGGGCACTCGCCACGGGCTGCGAGCGTGCCGTGACCCGAGGATGACGCCCAGACCCGAGACTGCGGGGGTCCGGCGGCGTCCCCTGAGGTAGCACAGCATGTCCACCAACCCGAGTGTGGAGCTCTCGCGCGCGCGCGGCCTCCGTAGCCTCGCCCGCGAGGCCACGATCGCGGTCGTCGCGATCGCCGTGATCCTGGCGTTTTGGCCGTTGCTCGGCGCGCCCGCGCGTGCCTGGTCCGTGCCCGCCGGTGCGGTCGACGCCGACGAGCTCTCCGAGATCGACCTCGCCCTTGCGCCGCGTCCGGCGGGCGGCGAGCGCCTCGGTGCGGCGATCGCGTGGCTCGAGCGTGTGCTCGTGCCGAGCGACCTGCGCACCCTGGATTTTTCCTCGTACTACCCGGACCTCGCGCTGCACCTGGCGGGAAGCTTGCTCCTCGCCCGGCTCGCCGCGGCGATGGCCGGCGCGTGGTCGTTCGGTTTGGCCGTGGGCCTCGTGTACGCGACCCACCCTGTCCTCCTCGCCACGATCGGGGACCTCGACGGCCGCAGCCGGGCGCTCGCCGCGCTCGCGGTGATGGGTGCGCTCGCCGCCCACGTCCAGGCCGGAGCGCGCGCGACGGGCGGCTCGGCCTGGCGCGCCCTCGCGCTCGCCCTCGCGGCCACGGCGGCGCTCGAGCACGCGGTGGCCGCCCTCGCGATCGGTCCTTTGTGGTGGATGTGGGACCGGGTGTTCCGGCCCGCGGCCCGCGCCCATCGCGCGCTCCCGATCGCCGCGCTCGCCATCGCCCTCGTGGGTCTCGCCCACGACCTGGCGACCGGCCGTGCTGCGCCGCCCGTTCGGCTCGCCGACGGGCCCTTGCTCTTCGGCCAGGTGCTCGTCCTCGCGGTCCGCCCCGACCGGTTCCCGGTCGGCATGGACGTGGCGCCCCCCGCATGGTCCGTCGGGGCCGCGCTCCCGTGGGTCGTCGCGCTCGGGCTCGTGGGGGGCCTCGCCCACCTCGTCCGGCGCACCGACTGCACCAGCGCCAAGATCGCCCTGTTCGGCGCGGTGTGGGCGCTCCTGGGGTGGGCCGGCGAGGCCGGGCTCGTCGCACGGGCCACCGCGCGGCTCGACGGGACTCAGCTCGCGCCGGCGGTCGCGGGCCTCGCCCTGGTCGCGCTCGGCGGGCTCTCCCGCGCGGCGGGCTCGCGCGCGGGGTGGATCGTTCCCGGCGCCGCGCTTGCGGTCGCCCTCGTGCTCGGCAGCCATGCCCAGCTTCACGCCCACGCGTACACGTCCGCCGTCGCGGTCCACGATGCCGCGCTCGCGCGCGACGCTGGACGGAACTACCGCGTCGCCCTCGCCCAATCGCTCGCGCATTGGTGGACGTGCGCGACCGAGATCGACGCGCGGCGGGTCAAGGACGAGCTCGTGCGCAGCCTGGCGGCGCTCGATCGCGCCCGCGGCCTGTCGGACGTGGCCGGCGACCCCGCGCCACCGGAGCTCTTGGCCCTGCAGCGCGCGCGGATCCTGCTCGCCCAGGCGGCCCTCGTGCCCGATGGGTATGGGGCCACGGCCGAGGTCGAGCGTCTCGTTGCGCTCGCCCAGCAGGAGCTGGCGGCGGCCCGCACGGATTCCGCCACGCCGGGCGCGCAGCGCCGCGAGGGCCTGCGGCGCGCGCTCGAGGGCGAGGCCTGGGCACAGCGCGCGATGGTCGCCGAGCGCGGGGCCGCGCCCGCGCTGCTGGCACAGGCGCGTCGGGCCTTCGAGGACGCGCGTGCGCACGAGCCCTCGGCCCTCGCCCTGGTCGCGCTCGCGTCGCTCGAGCTCGCCTCGCTCGAGGCCGAGCTCGTGCACCTTGCCCGCGATCCGTCGCCCGGTCCATTCTCCGGTCGCACGGTGCTCCTCGCGACCGTGATCGCGAGCCGTGGGGCGCGCGTGACGGCCGCCGAGGCGCTGCTCGACCAGGCGCTAGCGCGTTATCCCGATGCCACGTCGGCGCTCACGCAGAAGGCCGTGCTCGCCTACCACGAGCGCCGCGCGCCCGCGCAGGCTCTCGAGCTGTTCGCGCGGGCCTTGGGCCACGCGCGCTCCCCTCGGGCGCGCATGGAGGTGCATCGCCGTGTCGGGCGGCTCCGAATGGCCCAGGGCGAGCTCGGGCAGGCCGAGCAATCCTGGGAGTCCGTGCTGGCGATCGACGGTGCCGACCTCGAGGCGCTGCGGAGCCTGTCCGACATCTGCGCCGCCGACCGACGCTGGCAGAAGGCGCTCAACTACCTGAGCCGCTTGATCGCGCACCACAAGCACTCGGCCCGTCCCGAGGTCAAGGACGCGCGCGCACGGCTCGCGGAGCTGCATCGCGAGCTCGGGAACTACCTCTACAAGCAGACGCTCGAGGTGATCAAGGGGCGGCGTACGCCTCCTTCGGCCGAGCCCGTCGACACCGACGAGCTGCTCGAGAGCCTGAACGACCCCGAGATCCAGGCGCGGATGATCGAAGCCACGGTCGAGTTCGACAAGGCGCTCGACGCGGATCCCACCGACCCCGGGGCGCGGTTCCGCAAGGCGGAGATGCTGTTCCTGGACGCGTCGAGCGAGCTGCGGCTCGGACACCTCGAGAAGGGGCTCGAGATCCTGATTCCGCTCGTGACCCAGTTCCCGGAGTTCGAGGTCGCGAGCGAGCAGATCCTGGCCATCGCGGCGGTGATGGAGCAGCGCGGCAACCTGGAGCACTGCTTCAAGCTCCTGGACGACGCGCACAAGAGCAACGAGATGAGCGTGCTCCTGCGGAACCTGCGCAATACGGTGAAGCTCAAGCTCGACATCCGGAACCACGAGCCCGAGCTCCTGCGCCGCGCGCAGCGGCAGATCGACCTGGGCCTGGGCGACCACAAGGACCACTGGGTCGTAGCGAAGCACGCGATCGAGGCCGGCGCGCACGAGAAGGCGTTCGCCCACGCGACGACGGCGATCACCCTGTGTCCGGACACCAAACAGCGCGACCAGTTCCGCAAGGAGCTCGCGGGCCACCTGATTCGGTGGGGCAAGACGGCCCACGGCCGGTTGCGCGCCGAGACCGAGCCGGAGCGGCTGTACGCGGCGCTCGCCGACCATCCGCCGTGGTGGATTCCCGCGCGCGTGTTCCGCGCGGCGCTCAAGGATTGCTTCGCTCAGAAGCTCGCGGTCGTGTGGCGGTATCTCTCTCGCGCGCACGACCTGCTGCGCCCGCTGTACGACGCGGACCCGACCAACAGCGATCTCGCCAACAACCTCGCCCTCGTCTACCAGCTCACGAACCAGCCCGACCAGGCGATCGCGGTGCTCGACACCGTCGAGAAGCCGCCGCCGCACGTGCGGCAGCTGCTCGCGGAGCTGTTGTTCAAGCGGGCCGCGCTCGGCGGTGACGATGTCGTGGAGGGGGCGAGCCTCGCCACACAGGTGAAAACCCTGAAGTCCCAGGTCGCGGACCTCGAGCGCGCGCAGTCGCTCTTGGGCGACGCGGCCCCCGAGAAGCTCGCTAAGGCGCTCGTCGCGCGCCGCTTCGTGCTCGAGCGGGCGCTGGGTGTGGTGGCCGCGGGGGAGGGCCGCTTCGAGGACGCGGTCGCCCACCTGGAGCGCGCCCGCGCGGCGAACGAGCTCGATTTCGTCACCAACTACCACCTCGGGCTCGCGCTCGTGAAGCTGGGGCGGGACGATTCGGCGGCCGAGCGCCTCGAGCTCGCGCGGGCCCGGCGTCCCAAGGAGGTGGGCGTGCTCGTGGCGCTCGCGGACTTGTACTTTCGGCGCGGTGGGGCGGACCTCGCGCGCGCCTACCGCATCTACGGGCAGTTCCTCGACGAGATGGACGCCGCGAACCCCCAGCTGACCACGCTGTACGCCGACACGATCGCACGGGCGCGCACGCGCCAGGACGAGCTCATCGCGCGCTACCGTGCTCACTACGAGGCGGGCACGGCGCACCTGGAGGCCCGGCGCTACCGCGAGGGGGCGGACGAGCTCGCGCGCGCGCTCGAGATCCGCCCGGAGGCGACCGACGTGCGCCACCAGCGTGCGCTCGCGCTCTTGTCGTTGGCGGACGGGGCGGGTGCCAAGGCCGAGCTCCTGCGGGTGCGCCGCGAGTGGCCCGACGATCCGTTCGTGCCGTGGCGGCTCGCGCGGGCCCATGGGTTGCTCGGCGAGGTGGCGCCGGCGCGCGCGCTCTTGGAGCAGGTCCTCGCGACCCAGGGCGCGAGCGCGGAGCTCGTGCGCCAGGCGCGCGCGGACTTGGACGCTTTGCCCAAGTAGACTGCGCCAATTGCCCGCGGTCCGGGCGTGGTGGCTGGAGGTGCCGATGCTCGCGATGCTCGCCCAGGACGCGTCGATCCATGCGCAGGCGATCGCGCAGGGATTTTGGCAGGCCGCGTTCGACCTGGTCGCACTGTCGATCGTCGCGTTCTCGGTCCACGTCGTGCACCGCCGGTGGCGGGCGCGAGCGGACGCGCGGCAGGAGCTCGTCGACGAGATCGACGAGTTCACGATCCGGCTGTACCGGCCGCGGAAGATGTACCAGCTCATCCTCGATCGCAAGGTCGCCGGGTGCGCGGGGGCGACGGCCGACGTCGCTGCAGCATGGGAGGCGGAGCGGCTGCGGTTCCTCGTCCAGACCCTGGACGGGCTCGTCGAGACGATTGGCCGATTCCGCGCGGTCCAGGTCAAGCTCGTCCCGTTGTTCGGCTACCACGAGGACCTGTTCGCCCACTACCTGGCGATCTGGCGGTACCTCAAGGAGATCCGCAAGCGGATGGAGCTGGGTGCATCGCTGCACGACGCCGGGGCGCCGGACTCGACGGACGCGTTCTACCGGCTGATCGACGGCTTCCGCTACCGCGTGCAGACCGAGCGCTACACGGGTGCGCCGCCGCGGCGAGTCCAGCCATCGCCCGAGTTGCTCGAGCGCGCGCAGGCCCGCGCGACCGCGATCTACGAGGCGCACTTCTCCGCGCCGCCGACCGTGTAGACCGCCCGCCGCCTCACGCCCGCGGCGGATACCCCTTCATCGCCATCAACGCCGCGAGGTCGGCGAGGCGCGCCGCGTAGCCCCACTCGTTGTCGTACCACGCGAGGATCTTCGCGATCCGCCCATCGAGCACGGAGGTCGATGGCGCGTCGACGATGCTCGAGTGCGGATCGCCCAGCACGTCGCGGGACACGATCTCCTCGCGGTTCACGCGAAGGATGCCCTTCATCGGGCCACAGGCGGCCTCCTCCAGCACCTTGTGGAGCTCGTGGACGGTCGTCTTGCGCATCAGCATCGCCGTGATGTCCGTGACCGAGCCGTCGGGCACGGGGACGCGCAGCGCGAGGCCGTCGACCTTGCCCTTGAGGGCGGGCAGCACGGCGGCCGTGGCCGTCGCGGCGCCCGTCGAGGTCGGAACGATCGAGAGCGCCGCGGCCCGCCCGCGCCGCCGCTTGCGGGTGGGCGTGTCGACCAGCGACTGGCTCGAGGTGTAGGCGTGGACGGTCGTGAACATCAGGTAGTCGACCCCGAATCGCTCGAGCAGCACCTTCGCAACCGGGGCGAGCGAGTTGGTCGTGCACGAGGCCATCGAGACCACGTGGTGACGAGCCGGATCGTACGAGGCTTCGTTGCAGCCGAGCACGAGCGTGGCGTCGCAGTCCTCGGAGGGGGCCGACAGGATCACCTTGCGCGCACCGGCGTCGAGGTGGAGCGCGGCCTTGGCGCGCGCGCGGAACGCGCCCGTGCAGTCGACGACGACATCGGTCCCGCGCTCGCCCCAGCGCACGTCGCGCGGCTCGGCGCACGCCGTCATGGCGATGCGCTGCTCGTCCACGCGCAGCACATCGCCCTCGATCTGGATCGTGCGCGGATACCAGCCGTGGGTCGAGTCGTACTTGAGCAGGTAGGCCAGGTCTGCCTTGTCCGCCAAGTCGTTGATGGCGACGACCTCCGCGTCGGGGCGGGCGTGGAGGATCTTGAGGAGGCAGCGTCCGATGCGGCCGAAACCGTTGATGCCGATACGCAGGGTCATGCAGGGTCTCCGGTGGTCACGCCGCGCCTGGCGTCCGGGCCTCGAGCGCGCGAACGAACAGCGCCCGTAGCGCGTCGCGGTGGTTGTGCAGGTTCTCGGGCGTGAAGTCGGTGGTGGCGATCGGTGGGAGGAACTCGACGTCGACCACGCCGGGATCGGGGATCACGTGCCCCATGGGCTGACACTCCTTGGCCCCGCGGATCACCATCGGCACGATCGGCGCACGGGTCGCGAGGGCGAGGTGGAACAGCCCGAGCTTGAACGGTCCCAGCTCGCCCGTACGGGAGCGTGTGCCTTCCGGCGAGAACATCACCGTCGCTTGGATCTCTTCGATGAGCTGCGCCGCGCGGGCGAGCGAGGCCTTGGCGTGCTCGAGGTTGCCGCGATCGATCGAGATCCCGCCGCAGGCCCACACCGCCTGGCCGATGAACGGGATCCACATCACCTCTTTCTTGGCGATACCCGTGCCGCCGGGCGGCACGACCGCGGCGGCGATGAACATGTCGAGCTGGCTCGCGTGGTTGAACGCGACGATGCGCATCGCTCGGCCCGTGACGTGCTCGGCGCCCGTGACGCGGAGCCGGATGCCGGCGATCGCCAAGATCAGCCTTCCGCAGCCGCGCAGGAGGAAGTGGCTGTAGCGGCGGTGGCCGACCTTGAGGGTGGCCGCCACGAACACCGTCACGACCGTCACGTACACCGCGAGCGCCGTCCACGCGAACGCGAGAAGCCACGTGCCCCGCACGAGCCGCCACGCGCCCCGCGGGGCGTCGGGGCGAGGTCCTGAGGGTGCGGCGTCGAGCATGGGGGAAGGATACCCGAGTGCACCGCCTGGGCGCCCCTGGAATGCGTAAGTGGCAGGAGTCGCAGTGCTTAGGCGCACACTCCCGCACCCGCTCCCGACGAATCTTCGCGTTTCCCGCGCGTCGCATCGGGCGCGGCAGCGGGCGCGGGGGCAGCGACCCAGGATCGGGATGCACGCCCGGGACGGCGCGGCGGTGCCGAGGGCCGTCGCCCCTGACGCGCGCTCGCCATGACCCACGCCTGGGGTAGACTCCCGGGCCCGATGAACGAGCCCGCTCCCCGCCCCGCTTCCGCCGTTTCCGTGCCCGCCGTGCGGGCGGTGTCGATCGCCGTCGACTACGACCCGTGCTTCGGCTACGCGGGTGCGGCGAACGCCGTGCCGATGCTGCGGTCCGTGCGCATCACCAACATCGGCGCGACCGACCTGGACGACGTGCGCGTCGGCGTCGCCATCGGCCCGGAGCTGGCGCCTCGCGTCGAGCGCGCGATCGGGCGCCTGCCCGCCGGCGCCGTCCACAACCTCGCGGGCCCGGACCTGGCCCGGCCTTCGGCCCAGAAGCTCGCCCTGCTCACGGCGGCCGAGCCCGGCGAAATCGCGATCGACGTGGCGTGCGGCGCCGAGCTCCTCGCGCGGTCCACGTACCCGGTCGAGCTGCTCCCCGCCGCGGAGTGGGCCGGCACGCGCTCGTTGCCCGAGCTCCTCGCCGCGTTCGTGCTTCCCCACCACCCCGCGGTCGAGCCCGTGCTGCGCCGCGCCGGTGAGCTGTTCACGGCGCGCTCGGCCGGGGCCCCGGGCGCGACCTTCGGGGGCTATGGCAACGGAGGCCCCGACCGCGCGAGGCTGGCCGTGGCGGCGGTCTACGAGGCCATCGCCGAGCTCGGGCTCATTCGGCAGTCCTCGCCTCCCGGCTTCGAGACGCGGGGGCAGGTGGTGCGCACGCCCGGCGAGCTCGTCGAGTCGCGCGTGGCGACGTGCCTGGACCTCGCCTTGCTCGCCGCGGCGGTGCTCGAGCAGGCGGGGCTCCACCCGGTGGTCGTGCTCGCGAAGGGCCACGCCTTGCTCGCGTGTTGGCTCGTCGACGCGTGCTTCGTCGACGCCACCGTGGACGAGGCCCGCCGCCTCGCGAAGCAGCTCGAGCTCGGCACGATGGTCGCGCTCGACGTCCAGGGCGCTCTGGCTCGACCGCCCGCGTCGTTCGATGCGGCGGCGCGTGCCGGCGCCCGGCATCTCGCGCTGGCCGAGGGCTTCCTCTACGCCACGGACGTGCGCGCCGCGCGGCGCGAGCGCATCATGCCCGCGGCGCCGCGCGGGGTGGTCGAGATCGGCACCGCTCCCGCGATCCCCGCGCGGCGGCTTCACGCGCCGACCCAGGCTGGCGCGCGCCGGGCACCCACCTCGGACGATGACGCGGGTCCCGGGCGGCCCGCCGACGTCGGGCTCGCCCGGCTCGACCGCTGGAAGCGCCGCCTGCTGGACCTGTCGCTCGCCAACCGGTTCCTCAACTTCCGCCCCGGCCCCAAGGCCGTGCCGCTCGCGGTGGCAAGCCCGACCGAGCTCGTGCGCCGCCTCGCTGCCGGTGAGTCGTTCGCCGTGCACGCGGCGCCGCGTCCCGGAGGCGCGCGTGGGCAGTCGACTGTCGGCGTGCCGCCCGTGGCCAAGGGGCAAGGCGCGCCGGGGACGACCACGGCGGACGCTTCCGTGGCGTCGGAGGGTGCGTCCGAGGGCGACGGGGAGTTCCTCGCCGCCGAGCTCGCCGCCGGTCGCCTGCGTGCCGAGCTCGGCGAGCGCGAGCTCGATCGCCGCATGGTCGCGATCTACCGCGCGGCCCGCGCCGCGATCGAGGAGGGCGGCGCGAACACGTTGTTCCTGGCCTGTGGGTTCCTCGTGTGGCGCGACCCGGTGGCGGCGCCGGGCGTCGCGCTGCGCGCACCGGTCCTGCTCGTTCCGCTCGAGGTGTCGCGCAACGCGGTGGGCGAGGGCTGCCGCGTCGCGGCCTCGCGCGAGGAGGCGCGCGTCAACGTCGCGCTTCTCGAGAAGCTCAAGGTCGACTTCGGCGTGGACTCGGCCGCGCTTCAGCCGCCCACCGACGGGCCGTTGGACGCGGCCGCGCTGTTCGCCGCGTTCCGCGCGCTCGCCCTGGGTCGCGAGGGCTGGAGCCTCGCCACCGACGCGGTGGTCGGGCTGTTCAGCTTCACCAAGTACCTGATGTGGCGTGACCTCGAGGACCGGGGCGCCGCGCTCGCGCAGAGCCCGGTCCTCGCGCACCTGCTCGAGGGGCCGCGCGCGCCGTACGACACGGTCTCGTCGTTCGCGCGCGCGACGGGCTTGGACGAGCGGCCCGACTGCCCCGACTGCCCGCTCGACGCGGACGGCTCGCAGCTCGCGGCGATCCACGCCGCGTGCGCGGGGCGCTCGTTCGTACTGGAGGGGCCGCCGGGCACGGGCAAATCGCAGACGATCGCGAACCTGATCGCGTGCGCGATCAGCGGTGGCAAGCGCGTGCTGTTCGTCGCGGCGAAGATGGCCGCGCTCGAGGTCGTGCATCGCCGGCTGGCGGAGCTCGGCTTGGGCCCGTATGCGCTCGAGCTCCACAGCCACAAGACCGACAAGGCCGAGCTCGTGGCGCGACTCGCCCTGGCGCTCGAGCGCCCCGAGCCCGCACCGGACGGCGCGGACGACCTGGCGTGGGCGAGCCTGGCGGAGAGCACTCGCGGAGTTCGTGCGCAGCTCAACGCGTACGCCCGGCTGATCCACGACAAGAAGCGCCTCGGCGAGAGCGCCTACGAGGTGGTGGCGCGTTTGGTCGCGATGCGAGGCGAGCCCGCGCGCGACGAGCGCGCGAGCGCGCCGCCGCTGGCGTTCGACCCCACGCGCGACGCGACCCGGGCGCGGTTCGAGGAGTTGCTCGACGCCACGCGGCGCATCGGCGTCGTGCTCGCCGATCTGCGCGGGCTCGCCGCGAACCCATGGGCTGCCTCGGCGCTCGAGGAGTGGCGCCCCACGCTCGAGGAGCAGGTGCGGGCCCTGGCCCTCGCGCTCGCCTCCGCGGCGAAGGCGCTCGCCACGGATGCCGTCGAGCTCGCGGGCGCGCTCGCGGTCGCGCCGCGGCCGTTCAGCCGCGAGGACACGGACGAGCTCATCGCGGCGGGCGAGCTGCTCGCGGCCTCGCCGGGGCCCACGCGCGCGCTCCTGTTGGACTCCGGGTGGGAGGCCACGCGCACCCGAATCGCCGGGTGGATCGAGCTCGGCAAGGAAACGAACGCGCTCGAGGCCCAGCTCACCGACTGGGACGCCGCCGAGCTCGGGCGGCTGGAGCTCAACGAGCTCTTGGCGGAGCTCAAGGCCGCGGCGCGCGACGCCTGGCCGTGGCGCGCGCGGCGGTTCAAGGCGGTCGCGCGAGCGCTGGTGCGCGCGTTCCGGGGGGCACGGATGCCGCCGCCGGTCGAGCTCGTGGGGGTGCTCGAGCGCGCTCGCGCCCTGGGTGAGCTGGTGCAGCGGTTCGCGCGCGCCGACGGCGAGGCGACCACGTTGCTCGGGCCGCACTGGAAGGGACGCGCGACGGACTGGGATCACGTCGCGCGGCTCGTGGACTGGGCCAGCCGGTTCCGCCGGCTCCACGCGCGGGCCGAGCCAGGCGACGAGGAGCTGCGGCGTGCCGAGCGCTGGGTCGGTCTCGCGATCGACCACCGCGGCAAGCTCGATCCGGCGGAGCGCGACGGCAAGCGGCTGGCGCGGCTCGTGGCGTCCAAGGCCGCCGTCCTCGCCGCGACCTCGGCTCTCGAGCGCTTGCTGGTCTTGGATCCGGTGAAGGCCTGGGGACCGCCGTCCGAGCCCGGGTACACCCAGCGCCTCGTCGACACGGCGGAGCGCTGGCGCGACGGGCTCGGGCAACTGCGCGGCTGGACGGCCTACCAGCGCGCCCGGCACATGGCGCGTGCTCACGGGTTGGAGGCGCTGCTCGATCGAGTCGTGTCGCGCTCGCTCTCGCTTTCGGATCTCGAGGGGGAGTTTCGCCGCGCGTACTACGCGTGGTGGATCGCGCTGCGGTTCGAGGAGGAGCAGCAGCTGCGGCGCTTCAACGGCGCCGAGCACGACCACCGCGCGCGCGAGTTCGCTACCAAGGACAAGGAGCTCACGCGTCGGGCGGCCGCGCGGATCGTCGCGGCGGTACGCGCGCGGATCCCGGGCCCGGACGAGCGCGATCCCGCCCTCGTGGCCCAGATGGGGGAGCTGGCCCGCGAGGCCAAGCGCACGCGCGGCGCGCTGCCGATCCGCGCGCTGTTGGCCAAGGTGCCGGACCTCGTGGGGCGCGTCGCGCCGTGCCTGATGATGAGCCCGTTGTCGGTGGCCCAATACCTGGGCCCGGAGATCCCGCCGTTCGACCTCGTGGTGTTCGACGAGGCCTCACAGGTCCCGATGTGGGACGCGCTCGGGGCGATCTCGCGGGCGCGCGCGGTGGTCGTGGTGGGCGACTCGCGCCAGCTTCCGCCGACGAACTTCTTCGTGCGCGAGGAGGCGGGCACGGATTACGAGGAGGAGGACTGCGAGGAGATGGAGAGCGTGCTCGACGAGTGCGCCGCGGCGCGCCTCGCGAGCCTCGAGCTGGGCTGGCACTACCGGAGCCGGCACGAGTCGATGGTCGCGTTCTCGAACGCGCGCTACTACGGCGGGCGCCTGCTCACGTTTCCTGCGGCGCGCGACCGCCACCCGCGCTCCGGGGCACGGCTCGGCGTGCACCTCCGCGTCGTGGCGGGGACCTACGATCGCGGTCGACACCGTACGAACGAGGCCGAGGCGCGAGCCATCACGGACGAGGTCGCGGAGCGGCTCGCCGATCCGGCGCGGCGCGACCAGTCGATCGGGATCGTCACGTTCAACATGGCGCAGCAGGTCCTGATCGAGAACGCCCTGGACGCGTTGCGCCGTGACCGACCTGCGCTCGAGCCGGCCTTCGAGGGGGTCGAGCCGGTGTTCGTGAAGAACCTGGAGAACGTGCAGGGCGACGAGCGCGACGTGGTGTTGTTCAGCGTGTGCTACGGTCCGGACGCGGACGGCCGCGTGGCCATGAACTTCGGGCCGCTCAACCGCGCGGGAGGCGAGCGGCGTCTCAACGTGGCGGTGACGCGGGCGCGGGACGAGCTCGTGGTATTCGCCTCGATGCGGGCCGGGGCGATCGACCTCGCGCGCACGAGCTCGGTGGGCGTGCGGCACCTCAAGGAGTTCCTCGAGTACGCGGAGGGGGGAACGCGCGTGCTGGGCCAGGAGCTGGCCGGCGGCGCGCTCCGCCCGGCGGACGGGCTCGCGGAGGCGATCCGGGCCGAGCTCGCGCGGGCGCTCGATGGCGAGCGCTTCGCCGTGGAGGCGGGCGTGGGGTGCTCGGGCTACCGGCTGGACCTGGCGGTCGCGGACCGCACGAGGCCGGGCGAGTACCTGCTCGGGATCGAGACCGACGGTCCGGCGTACGCCAGCGCGCGCACGGCGCGGGACCGCGACCGCCTGCGCGGCGAGGTGCTGGCGAGGCTCGGGTGGTCGCTCGTGCGCGTGTGGTCGACGGACTGGTGGCTCGCGCCCGCGGGCGAGCTCGACAAGCTCGTGGCCGCGGTCCACGCCCGCGCGGCGGCGCGGGATGCCCAGGACGGTCCGCGGAGGGTGGGCGGGACCGACGTGCCCGCGGGGCCCCCGGTGGTGCCCGTGGTCGCAGGGGGCGCGGCTCAGCCTGTTCCCGTGACGCGAACGACCGAGCCGCCGGTGGGGGCTCGGCCGGCGACCGTCGTTCCGCGCGGGGCGACGGCGATCTCGGGTCAGGTGCGCACGGCGCGCCCGTACAAGTCGGCGCCCGTGGAGATCTACGGGACGAGCGAGCAGTTCTTCGAGCCTGGGCACGACGCGATCGCGGTGCAGGCGATCGAGATGATCCTCGCGTGGGAGGCGCCGATCACGGGGCGCCTCCTGTGCCAGCGGCTCGCCGCGATGTGGGGGCACACGAAGCCGAGCCGCCGCATTCGCGACCGCATGGACGCGCTGGTGCCCGCGGACATCCAGCGTACCCCGTGTGGGGACGACGTCGTCTATTGGGGGCCCGGTCAGCACCCCGATCGTTACAGCCACTTCCGCGGGCCGGGGCCCGGTGACATCGTGCGCAAGAGCGAGGATCTCCCGATCGAGGAGCTCGCGAACGCCGTGGCCTCGGTGCTCGAGGTCGAGCCCATGCTCGCCGAGGGCGAGCTCGCGCGTGCGGCCGCGAAGCTGTTCGGGCACGCGCGCGTTCCGCGCGGTTTCGCCGATGGGGTCGAGGCGGCGCTCGCACTGCTCGCGCGGCGCGGGCGAGTGGCGCGCGAGGGGGGAGTGGCTCGGCTGCTGCGGTGACCCTGGGGTCACGGTCATCGCATCTCGATCACGGGGTACGATGATTCGCCGCGTGTCGACAGCTCCAGTCCGAGCATGGTGCACCGATCGGAGCTCCACCCCGCGCCCGCGCCCGTGGTGTGCCCGGCGCATTGGATTAGACCTCGTGAGTGCGTCGATTCTTGGCGAGTCGCGTGAGCATCGACACGATGCGGCTCCATCCGAGTGGCGCCACGATTGGATAACGCCGTCCGTCTCCGCGCGTCTATGTCCGAGGTGTGGAGTCGACCGCCTCCTCGCGGAGGGGCGTGACGATCCGGAGGTTCTCCTCGGAGGAACGCGCGATGCGATCCTGGACGTGCACGGTGTTGGCGTGCGGGCTGTCGCTCGGTTGGGCTGGCCCGCTGGTGGCGGACGATGACGTGATGCCCGACCTGATCGTGCTGGTGGCGTTCACCTTCATCGTCGATGACGGCGCCACGCTCTTTCCGATGCCGCAGGAACGCCACCGCGACCCCACCGAGGTGGCCGGGCGATTGGCCGTCGCGCTCGACGGGAACCCCAGCGCGTTTGCGCGCCTCGAGTCGATCCGCCGCGCCGCCGACGACATGATGCACGACGAGGGTGAGGGGTTTCGTCGGGCCGAGGGTCAGCACGTGATCGCCCTTCTCGAGGCGCGTTACGCCCGGTTCGGCGGCGACGGCGGCCCGGTGCCGGCGTCGCCGTACCCGAACCGGACGATGCGGGTCCACGAGCTCGATGCCGCGTTGCGGGAGCGGCTACTCGTCCGCGTCGATCTTGCGTACGGGCTCACGCTGTTCGCATCGCTCGATCTTCTCGACCTGACGGCCGGCGCCAACTACGTCGAGCGATGCGAGCTCTACCTCGACGAGGCGTTCGAGATCCATCCCGTGCCCGAGGTGTCGTACGCCGCCGCGGTGCTGTCGAGCGCGAAGCCCACGAGCCAAACCCAGGTCATCGCCCCGGCGACGGCGGAGCGCCGGAAGCACGATCGCAAGCGACACCTGCGGGACGCGGTCGACGGTACCGCGGACGGCGACGCGACCGATCGCAACCTCGTGCGTGCGTTCGGCTCGGCGACAGTGCGGGCGTTCCGCGACAACCAGGACCTGGGCACGGAGGCGGGCGCCGGCTCGGGGAAAGCGGGCCGTCGATTCCGCTCCGGCTCGGCGGGGAACCATGGCTCGGGCTCCGGCGATGGCCCCGGTCATGGCTCTGGCTATGGCTCCGGCCGTGGCTCGGGTCATGGTTCCGGCCATGGCTCGGGCTCCGGTCACGGCTCCGGCTCGAAGAAGTAGCGCTCACCGCCCGGCGAGAGGGCTGCGCGCGCCGGTCGGCTCAGACGAGGGCCGGAATCTTCGCCGCGGACGTGCTTTGCGGGGTCTCGGTGCGCGGGGGGGCGTCGCCGTAGAAGCACTTCTGGGTCGTGCCGCTCGAGCACTCGCGGGCGAAGGTGATCATGTGGTGCGCGACCACGGCCGTGTGAATCACCTCTTCGATCTTGCCCTGCTTGAGATTGGGCCATGCCATGCGCCAGAATCGCCGACGGTAGTCGGCGCGGATGCCGACATGCCAGACGATTCGACCGAGGATCGACAGGCCCTTCAGGATGTTCTTCGCGTTGAGGCGCGCCTTCGTCAACGGCAGTTGCTTGCGATTCGGAAACGTCTTCGCGATCTGGTACTCGAAACGACCGTAGATCGCGTCGGGCGTGAACGCTTCCTCGACGCAGGTGAGCCACATGCTGACGACGGTTTCGTACGGCAGTAGGAACTCCACGTTGGACTCGCGCCCATGGGAGCTGGCGACGAGGCGATTCGCGGCTTCGAGGCGGCGCCACAGCGGGGTCTTCGGGAGTGCATGCAGGATGTTGATCGTCAGCATCGGAATGTTGGACGCAGCGATGAACTGGGTGATCGCCTCGCCCGTGGACTCCCGGTCCGTATCCAGGCCGAGGATGATGCCGGAGACCACCTCGAGCCCGTAGCTGTTCAGGACCTGGATGCTGTCGAGGATCGGCTCGCGCACGTTCTGCTCCTTGTGCATGAACCGGAGTGCGGCCTCGTCGGGTGTTTCGACGCCGCAGAAGACCGTGCAGAAGTACGCGTCTCGCATGAGCTCCATCGCCTGCGGAATCTGGGCCAGGTTCAACGTGGCCTCGCAGGCGAACTGGACCGGATAGCCACGCAACTTCTGCCAGTCCGCCAGCTCGCGCAGGAGCTCGATCGCGGCCCGGCGGTTGGCGATGAAATTGTCATCGACGAAGTACACGGCGCCCGGATTGCCCCGCGCCAGCATTGCGTCGAGCTCCGCGGTCACTTGCTTGGGGGACTTGAGGCGGGGATTGCGGCCGTAGAGCTCTGGAATGTCACAGAACTCGCACTGGTACGGACAGCCGCTGGAGAACTGAACGCTGCCGAGGAAGTAATCGTCCAGGTTGATCAGATGGTACGCCGGGAGGGGAAAGTCCGTCAGCGGGAGCCGATTGCGCGTGACGTAGACCTCCTGACGTTCCGGGCGGGCGCAGCTGTCGTCGAGGCGTTGAATCAGCGCGTCCGTGGCATCGCCGATTTCCCCGACATGGAGAATGTCGACGTTCGGATACCACTCGGGACAGCCAGACACGGACGGCCCACCCAGCACCACGACCTTTCCAAACGACCGGGCGCGATCGTTGATCTGGCAGAGATGATCGCGCTGCACGTGCATGCCGCTCAGGACCACGACGTCGGCCCACTGGAAGTCGCGGTCGGTCGCGGGTGCCTTGTTTTCGTCGACGAAGCGTACGTTCCACGTCGTGGGCAGATACGACGCCACGAGCAGAATGCCCTGCGGTGGCATGAACGCCCGCACTCCGCGCATGAGCGAATAGGCGTGGTGCATCGTCCCGAACGACTTCGTGTATCGAGGAAACACGCACAGGACTTTACGTGTGTTCTTCGCCAAGCACGTGGCCTTCGCCCCGCTCGACGGCACATCGGTCGCATTCGATCGCATACAACCGACCTCGCATGAGCTTCCGCGTGAAGTTGGATTTCGAACCACACGCGGACGGCACCGAGGGGAGCCGCGTTATCAAAAAAATCGGCGATTCCACCCGCACGGTGTCGAAGCGCGGGTCCGGGGACTGCGTCGTGGGCCGCGTCGGTCGGAATGCGGAGCACGTCGCCGCGCTCGATCTCGGCCCACCGACGGCTTCCCTCGCATTCCCAGGCGGGCCCTCAGCGGCGTGGCGGGCTCGTTCCGCCTTCGTCCCGGAACACGCCGTGGCCTAGCACGACTGCCCCGGGCTGGTGGGCGTGGGCGTTCGTCGCCCCGTCCTCGCGCGGCTTGACCCAGGGCGCGGCTCCGCGCGCGTACACGTCCGCGTCCTTTCCGCGATCGAGGAACACGGCGAAGCTGATCCCGCCGCGCTCCCCGTCGTCGGGGTGGCCGGCGTGGCCCAGGCAGTCGGGGCCAGAGGCCTTGTACGTGTCCTTCCCCCCGCCGTCGTAGAACAGCGCGAAGCTGGTGATCGTGGCGCTCCCCATGCCGATCCCGTCCCGGCACTCGTAGCGGTCGTTGCCAAGGTCGTCCACGAAGCTCGACACCATCGTGTCCCAGTTGCCCGCGAGCGCGGCGACGCTCGTCACCAGGTACTGGTCGTCACCCGCGAGGTCGCGGAAGAAACCCGTCGCCTGGTGGGCACCCGTCGCGATTCCGTAGCGACCCGCCTCGTAGCGGTCGTTGCCCTTGCCGTTCACGAAGATCCCGGTGCCGAAGAAGTAGCCGCACCCGAACGCGAACTCGCCCGCGGAGTACGCGTCGTCGCCCTCGCCGTCGATCACGATCCCGACGCCGCCCCCCGCCCATCCGCGCAGCCCGAGACCCATCCCTAGGCTCATGCCGTGGAAACACCCCGCGGTTCCGTAGGTCGAGCCGATGGGGGGCTGGGCGTTGCGCCCGCTCACCGACACGACGTCCTTGCCGCGGCGGTCGTAGTACAGCCCGAGGCCGCCCGGGAGGGCGAAGCCGGCCGCGCAAATCGTGCTCGTCACGACGTCGTCGCCCGCCGCGTCGTACCACACGCCGATCCCGTCCATCGCGGCGCCGTTGCTCACGGCATCCGAGGTGTAGCGGTCCGCGCCGCCCAGGTCCGCGAGCAGTCCCACGCCGTACACCGCGGCCCCCTGGCCGAGCTGGCCAGAGGTCCACGTGTCGTTGCCGTCGAGGTCGCACGCCAGCGCGCAGCCGGCGATCGCCGAGCCCTGGGCGGAACCCGCGAACAGCTCGCCCGACGTGCAGTAGCCCAGCGATGACCACGTGTCGTTGCCGCCCAGGTCCAGCGCCACACTGACCCCGGTGGGGAGCGGCGTGTCGGGAGCGGAGTTGGCGGCGAGGGCCACCGTCGCACAGCCGTCCCCCCACGCGTCGTCGCCGCCGAGGTCGACGATCAACGCCACGCCCGTCGCGCGGGCATAGCCGTTCTTGCTCGCGCCGCCGATCACGATGCGGCCCGCCGTCGACTCGCTCGCGGCGAGGAGCTCGCCCGTGCAGCCCGGGACCGACGGGCGCTGCGCCTTCGCAATCGCTCCCGCTCCGGCCACGAGGTCGCGCCGCATCTGTCCCAAGAAATCGCGCCGAGCGAGCTGTCCGAGCGCGAGGCCCGCCCGCGCGAGCCGCACGTGGTCGACCTTCGCGTGGAGCGCGACGAGCTCGAGGATCCGATTCAGTTGCTCGCGGTCGTCCTTGAGCGGGACCTGAACGTAGACGTGGCGCCGGACGAGGCCCACCAGCGCGGGCGCGCGCAGGTAGATCGCGCGCAGCTCGTCCGGCGTGAGCCGGGCGAACGCCTGATCGCGGTGGGCCTTGGCGAGATCGAGCACGGCCGCGAGGTACGCGAGGTACGCGGCCACGTCGGCTCCCGGCTCTGGTCGACGCGGCATCCCCTCGAGGACGAGCGACCCGTGGCCCAGCTCGGCTGCGGCGGCCGCGACGAGCGGCAGCCAGGCAAAGTGCGCGACGAAACCGGGTTCGAGGCGCGCCGCGTTGGCGGCGATGCGCGGCGGAAAGCCGGTCTGCAGTGCCAGGTAGCCCAGCCAGATGAGGCCGCCGAGCAGGCTGAAAGTCATGGCGCCGAACCAGGCCAGCGCATTGGCCGCGCCGCGGCGC